>TARA_B110000908_G_scaffold62549_1_pt1 | contig 11071 bp, 10 predicted proteins | sample TARA_B110000908 | Tara Oceans TARA_B110000908 (sample SAMEA4398067) | marine metagenome | biome: Polar Biome; feature: [DCM] deep chlorophyll maximum layer (ENVO:01000326); material: water (ENVO:00002006), including particulate matter (ENVO:01000060) such as... | depth 36 m
ACGTCAACAATCGCACTGGGCAACGCAACGATGCCGTTCATGCTGGCATTGGCCGACAAAGGCTGGCGTCAGGCCTGTGAAGACGATGCGCATTTGTTGGCAGGTTTGAATGTTCATGCCGGCCACTTAACCTATTTTGCCGTTGGCAAAGCACTGGGTATGGATGTTTTGTCACCCACACTCGCGCTTAAAGCTTAAAGCTTAAATGACCCCAACCACTGCGCCCCATCAAGAAAGGGCGCAGTGGTGCTAGATCGATACCAGAACGTTTCTGAATCCTATTAAACGAAGCAAAAACCGATCATTCCTTGATCCATTTAGCCGATCTTCTTTCCAAAGTGGCGCAACCAGATTTCCGTTCGGGTGCGATCACGCGCTTCATACGCCATGATTGCCTGCTCTAGATCCCCGACCTCTGGCGTTTCTTCATCAACGCCAATTTCTGTCAGCCGCATTGTGTACCACGCGGTTATCCCACCCTCTGGCGCATCCGAAAATCTCGGAAATTGCGGTTCTGGCATCTGCTCTAACATCCAAAGATTGGGTAATGATGGTTCAAGTGTAAGCGCCCGCGCGAGGCCGACAACATCGACTGCGCCGCTTTCAATTACGTCTTCCGCCTGCATTCGCGTTTTGAAACCGCCCGTCAGCATCAAGGGTTTGGTTGTCATCTTTCGGGCGCGTTTGGCAAATTCGATGAAATACGGCCCACTTCCTGCGCCATCAGACGCCGACTTTGCGCCAGGAAAATACGTTCCACCGCTGATGTCGATCAAATCCACAGACGATTTGTCCAATGCAGCAACAACTTTTAACGCGTCTTCTTCCTCAAATCCGCCTTCAAGTTGATCAGAGGAATTGAGCTTTACGGCGATTGGGAAGTGAGGGCCAACTGCGGCGCGGGTTTGCGCAACTGTTTCAAGTAAAAGCCTCATACGGTTGGCTATTGTTCCGCCGTATTCATCACTGCGTTTGTTGAACAGTGGTGACAAAAACTGACTAAGCAGAAAACCGTGCGCTGCGTGTATCTGAACCCCGCCAAAACCAGCCTCCTGTGCCAGCATAGCCGTGTTTGCAAACTCTGAGGGGAGTTGATGAATTTCGTCAAGAGACAACGCAACACAGTGAAGGCTGGGAAGATCTAAGTCACTTGGCCCCTTGGGTCTGCTTGTTGGCACATACGAAAGCGCCCCAGCATGGCCCAGTTGCAACCACAACTCCATGTCGTTTTCACCGCCGTATTCTGCAAGTTTTCGAAATTTGGCTAAGTCAGAGGCTGCATTGAGCACAAGATTGCCCGGCTTTTCAGCGTAGTTGGACGTCGCTTGCACCTCGCCAATAATCGATACAGCCACCCCGCCTGTCGCCCAGCGCTGATACAACCTGTTCTGTTCGTCCGTTGGATGACCAGTACCATCCCCTAAAGAATCCGACATTGCGGATTTTCCAATCCGGTTTTTCAAGATGACGCCGCACGGTAATCTCAGCGGCTTAAACAGAACCTCATGTTGTTGCATTCGCAGGTCTCCAGATCAGCTTCAGTGACTTTTTACACATCTATGAAAACTCTTGATGTAACAACTTTATTTGGATTTCTGTTCGATGCGTACGCCCACTGCACACCCCACAAAAAAGGCCCGCACTCTTACGAATGCGGGCCCAAGGTCGACCGTTTGCGGCCAGATATTATTAGTTAAAGCGTTACCGCTTATTTCTTCAAAGCAACCAAGATGTCAGCCAACAGCTCTTCTTGCGTTGGGCCAGCAGGCGCTGGCGCAGGTGCAGGTTCTTCGGCTTTTTTCATCTTGTTCAATGAACGGACCAACATGAACACAACAAACGCGATAACCAAGAAGTTGATGATCGCCATGATGAAGTTACCGTATGTCAAATTAGCTTCACCAACCGTAGCAGTCAGACCAGCAAGATCTAGGCCGCCCATGAAGATGCCAATGATCGGAGTGATCAAATCGGCGAGCAATGAACCGACGATCGCCGTGAATGCTGCACCGATGATGATACCAACGGCCATGTCCATGACATTGCCCTTGCTGATGAAGTCTTTAAATTCGTTTAGCATTAGATAGTCCCTCGGGTTTTAAATGTGGCCATCGTCTTTAGTAACGTTCGCCTTCAAACATCTGTCAGCACAAGATTGCACAGAAATTACCCTATATTTACGGGGGAAATGAGCTAATTTGTTTCACTTGCCCTCAAAGAAAGCCTCCCATGACCGATTTATCCAACTTCCCGATCAACAAAAAATGGCCTGCACAAGACCCCTCAGTCCTACAATTGTATTCATACCCCACTCCGAATGGGGTCAAAATTTCGATCGCTTTGGAAGAAATGGGCATCCCCTACGAGGCACATCTGGTCACGCTTTCAGACGCTGACGTCAAAAGCCCTGAATTCCTGTCCTTGAACCCCAATAACAAAATCCCCGCGATTGTTGACCCTAATGGACCTGATGGAACCGCGGTTGGCCTATTCGAATCCGGGGCGATCTTAATCTACTTGGCGGAAAAATCGGGCAAACTGTTGGGGGAAAATGCGACCGAAAAAGCCAAGATCATCCAATGGTTGATGTTTCAGATGGGTGGCCTTGGTCCAATGTTCGGGCAAATGGGGTTCTTTTACAAATTCGCTGGTTCTGCTTGGGAAGACAAACGCCCGCTTGAACGCTACATCGGCGAATCCAAGCGCCTGATGGCCGTCTTGGAAAAAGAGCTGGATGGCAAAGAATGGATCGCCGGCGACTATTCCATCGCTGACATCGCAATCGCACCTTGGCTCAATGCGACTGTATTTTACGGAACCCAAGACATCTTAGGCTGGGACGATCATCCCAACATCAAAGCCTACCTTGCACGGTTTATGGAACGTCCTGCCGTACAAAAAGGCAAAGACATCCCACCCCGTCCCTAAGTTGGCAAACCGCCAGTCAAAACATAACGCAGGATCTGGACCACTTGGGCTGGATCCTGCACGACGGCCAAAGCCGCAGCATCAACCTCTTTCAAAGCATGCTGATGCTCATCTTGATGCAAAACAATCAGCGATTTCCCAAGTGCAGAGGCATATCCCGCGTCAAATGCAGCATTCCACTGCTTGTATTTCTCACCAAATCGCACAACCACAACGTCCGCGTCTTCGATGCCCTTGCGGCTTCGGATTGCGTTCAACTTGGCGCCTTTATTGTCGTGCCAAAATTTATCAGCCTCAGCGCCCATGATCGCAACACCGCAATCGTCGCTTGAGGCGTGATCCGTCACAGGAGCATTGAACGACACGCCCAAATCAGACGCACCCTCAATGATCTGCTCACGCCAATCAGTGTGAATTTCGCCTGACAAATATACGTTCAACATCTTCTCAATCCTTTTACACTTAACCGCGCAATACGCCGCCCGTAGCTTTGCTGACTTTCTCAATAACCTTGGCGCTGACCGCTTTGATATCGGCATCCTTCAGCGTCCCATCACGAGGCTGCAAACGCACAGTGATCGCAAGGGATTTTTTACCCTCACCCAACGACCCACCGATGAATTCATCAAACACACGCACGCCATCAATCAACGCTTTATCCGCACCAGCGGCGGCATTGACCAAGGTCAACGCATCAACGTCCATATCCACAACGAAGGCAAAGTCGCGTTCGACCGCCTGCAAATCACTAATGTTCATCACACCACGATTGGCACCAGATTTACGCGGCAATGGCACTTGTTCTGGCCAGACGGTAAAGGCCATCGCAGGTCCTTTGACACCCATCGCGGTCAGGATACGTGGATGCACTTCGCCAAAGACGCCCATCACCTTTTTCGGTCCCAAACAGATCATACCGTGGCGACCCGGATGCCACCACTCAGGGGCACCGCGCATGATTTGAACTTTGGCAGGCGCACCGATCGCCGACAAAACGGCTTCCGCATCGGCTTTTGCATCAAAAATATCAACATCACGGGACGCGCCATGCACATCCTTGGGACCCGTACGGCCAATCAACAAACCTGAGACCTGCAAATGCTCTTCACCCGGCTCGCCACCGTCAAAGACCGTACCTACCTCAAACAACGCCATATCGGCAGAACCACGGGCCTGATTGCGGGCTGCGGCTTGCAACAACGCAGGCAACAACGCAGGGCGCATGTGGCTCATGTCGGCACTGATCGGGTTTTCCAACATCGTCGCATCTGTGCCACCACCAAACAGCTTGGCACTCGCTTGATCGATGAAACTATAGCTCACACATTCGTTGTATCCCAAAGCTGCTGCTGTACGACGGGCCGACACAACGCGACGTTGAATCGGTGTCATCACCGGCTTTGGCACACCATCGGTCAGACGCGGCAAAGGACGACCTTGCAACTTGGTTAGGGACGCAATCCGCGCAACCTCTTCCACCAAATCGGCCTCGCCCTGCACATCAGGTCGCCAGCTTGGAACATGGGCCATGTCGCCTTCAAGTTTGAAGCCAAGGGCGGTCAAAGTCTGACGTTGGGTGGACTCTGGAATATCCATACCAACCAACGACTGCACACGCGCCGCGTTCAATTTGTAAGCACGCGCAACATTCGGCAACTTCCCCGCAACCACAACATTCGAGGGCTCGCCGCCCGCATATTCCATGATCATACGTGTCGCCAGTTCAATCCCATCAGGGGTGAACATCGGATCGATCCCGCGTTCAAAACGATACCGCGCATCAGAATTAACCTTTAGCGCGCGGCCGGTATAGGCTGTGCGCACTGGATCAAAATAGGCAGCTTCAAGAAACACATTCACGGTTTCCTCAGTACATCCAGACGCAGACCCACCCATGACACCACCGATGCTTTCAACACCGTTCGCATCCGAAATCAGGGTCATGCCTGCGGTAAATGTGTATTCTTTGTCATCCAAAGCCATCAATGTTTCGCCGCCCACCGCCTTGTGGACGCGCAGTGCATTACCAGCGATTTTATCAGCGTCAAACACGTGCAACGGACGGTTACGATCATAGGTGAAATAGTTGGTCACATCGACCAAGAACGAAATCGGGCGCAACCCAATTGCACGCAAAATATCTTGCAGCCAAACAGGGCTTGGGCCGTTCTTCACACCAAGGATCAAGCGACCGTAAAAGACGGGACATTGATCCAGCGTATCTTCATCGATGCTCACTGTTACAGGACACGTGAACTCGCCTTCAACCGGCGCATCATCACGCGGCTTTAGCTTGCCCAAACCACGGGCTGCCAGATCACGCGCAATACCACGCACACCCAACGCATCGGGGCGGTTCGGGGTAATCGCAATCTCGATGACAGGATCAACTTTGGCCGGATCATTCACCGCCAACCAATCCACGAAACGATCACCCACTTCGCCCGATGGCAGTTCGATAATGCCATCGTGTTCGTCGGACAATTCCATCTCGTGCTCGGACGCCATCATGCCGAAGCTTTCGATCCCACGGATTTTGCCCACGCCAATGGTGATATCTAAACCCGGCACATAGACGCCCGGCTTAGCAACCACGACGGTGATCCCCTCACGGGCATTCGGGGCGCCGCAGATGATCTGCTTCATGCCCTCGTCCGTATTCACCTGGCACACGCGCAAGCGATCCGCATCAGGATGCTTTTCAGCGCTGACCACGTAACCAAGCGTAAAATCAGCCAATTTTGCACCGCGGTCCTCGATCCCTTCAACCTCAAGACCAAGGTCGGTCAAAGCGTAAGTAATTTCATCGATTAAAGCGTCTGTTTCCAGATGATCTTTGAGCCAGGACAAGGTGAATTTCATGAGACTGCGCCTTTGAATGCCCCTGATCGGAGCCGTGTTTTGGGTTGCCTACGGCAATGGCAAAAAATGACAAAAAGTGCAAGGGGCCTAGCAAGACGTCGGTGGGGCGCACCTACGCAATACCGACGTCATACCGACGTAAAACATACGTTGATTTTCTGGGTGTTTGGTTAGGGATATGTCGGGGTGCGTTCCAGCAATTCATCCAACTGCCGTCCGATCCAACCATGCGGAATAAAGTGCCCACCAGAGTGAACATCAAGTGTCACCTTGTGACCGTCATTGCAGTTGTCCCATGTGGTGCGTTGGAACTTTAGAAAGTCGACCACACTCCACTCGCCCGCGTCTTTACCCTGACCACAGCCGAACTGTTCACGCCACAAATTTACCGGATAAGTGGTGTCACCCCCCCGCCCAAACGGGAAGTCCATCACGGTATCATTCGTCCCATATACGTGGCGAATTTCACGAGGACCTTGGGGGCAGACTTCGTTTTGGTTCAGCGTGCCAGACACCGCAATCAAAGCCACAATGTCATTGCCATTCTCACACACATACCGCCATGCCATCGCTGATCCGTAGGAATACCCCGAGACGTAAATGCGGTCCGTATCAATCGGATAATTCTTGGCAACATCTTCCAGAACCGCAGCCCCAAACGGCACATCATCGGTACTATCATCCCAAAAATCCCACGTCTTGCGGTTGCCATTCGGCGCGATCAGCAACACCCCACGACGCTTGGTCGCGCCCGATATGCGTTGGTGCTGAACAGGGAGCGCACCCGTGCGCTGCCACCCATGAAAGTGCATAAGAACGGGGAGCTTCGTCTTGCCGTCCCAATCGTCAGGCACCTTCACATGATAGCTGCGACCGCTGTCGAGTTCACAAGGAACATCAAGTTGGCAGTTGTCTTTCCACGGGCCCATTGCGAAGGCAGGCGTGGCGAAAAGGAGGGCGATGAGGAGGGCTTTATATTTCATATTAGGGAGGCTAAGGATCGGTGGGGGAATGTCACGTCACAAACGCGTGGTGGGGATAATTGTTTATAATCAGTCTAATAGACGAATGAACTCAGCTTGAGGCCGGTATGTTTTTCCAACTTCGTTTCAATTAACGCCATGGCAACCGATTTGATAATCTCGAACGAAGCACTTCCACCTGTTGCAGCGACGGCTTCTTTGGTTTTAGTCCAAATGCCTTCATCGCGCACGGCCTCCAAATAGTTGTGACCTGCAGACGTAAGGCGAAAACTAGTATTACCAACCAGAGTAAGAAGCCCTTCGTCCATCATTAAAAGAGTGTGATACCTTGTTCGCCACTCTTCCTCAGATGGTTCACCAGAAGTTCCCTCCATTTGAAAGCGCCAATTATCGCTGCCTTCAAAGTCAAACAACAATCCCCTTATGAAATCATCATTTCGCTTCACCTACTCAGCCCACCACGCAACGTTGGCATGTCCAGCGCACTAAACCCATAATGGCGCAGCCAACGCAGGTCTGAATCAAAGAACGCACGCAAATCTGGGATGCCGTATTTCAGCATCGCGATCCGGTCGATCCCCATGCCAAAGGCAAAGCCCTGCCATTCGTTCGGATCAATCCCGCCAGCCTGCAACACCTTCGGGTGCACCATGCCAGAGCCTAGGATTTCAAGCCAATCATCGCCCTCTCCAACCTTCAACGTGCCGCCTTCCCATGAGCAACGAATGTCGACTTCAGCTGATGGTTCGGTGAACGGGAAATGCGAGGCGCGGAAACGGATATCGACGTCATCAACCTCAAAGTATGACTTCACGAATTCTTCTAGAACCCATTTCAGGTTCGCCATCGAGATGTCTTTGTCGATCGCCAATCCCTCAACCTGATGGAACATCGGCGTGTGGGTTTGGTCATAATCCGCGCGATATACACCACCCGGACAGATGATGCGGGTCGGCGCGCCAGTCTTTTCCATCGAACGGATTTGAACTGGCGACGTGTGCGTGCGCAACACGTGCGGTGGACGGTCATCCCCCTCAGCACGGTGCATGTAAAACGTGTCCATCTCGGCGCGTGCAGGGTGGTGGCCGGGGATGTTCAGCGCGTCAAAGTTATACCAATCGGTATCGATGCGCGGGCCTTCAGCGACGGCAAATCCCATCTCGGCGAAGATGGCCGTGACCTCTTCCTGAACCTGCGAAATAGGGTGGATCGTTCCAACAGGACGCTCACGGGCGGGCAAGGTAACATCCAGCCATTCGTTGCGCAGGCGCTCGTCTAGCGCAACATCGGCAAGGCCTGATTTCTTAGCAATCAAGGCGCTGTTAATCTCGTCCTTCAACGCATTCAGCATAGGGCCAGCAACTTGCCGTTCCTCTGGGGTCATCTTGCTAAGCTCGCGCATTTTCAGCGCGACTTCACCCTTTTTACCAACGGCGGACAGGCGAATGTCTTCCAACACAGCCTCGTCAGCGGCGTTTGCGATTTGATCGAGGTATTTGGCTTTAAGATCGTCCATGGCAGCCCCCTGAAAATGCTTATGTCCTGCTAGCGTTGCGGGCCCTTGAATGCAAGTCTAAGCCCTTACGCTTTGAGGCATTGTCCGCTATTCCTAAGCCAACCAAAGTGAGAGCGCATCAATGACACGGGACACTTCCCAACTTCAACCCAACGCCGACGCACCGCAAAAGCACGAGGCAACCATGCTGGAATTGCTTGGCTGGCAGCCGTTTTTTGCAGAACAGGTCGACGCAGATGAGATGGCGGAAACGCCCCCTGCCCGCGTGACCCGCGTGCATCGTAATTCATTGCATGTGGTGGGTGAAGATATCGATACAACGATTGTCTATCCAGATGAAGAAATCACGGTTGGTGATTGGATTTTACTTAATGAAGGACGCACCAAACCCGAACGGGTGTTGGAGCGCAAAAGCCTAATCAAACGGCGCGGTGCAGGCCATGACCGTCAGGTGCAAATGATCGCAGCCAACCTTGATACATCGTTCATCGTGTCGTCGTGCAATCGGGAATTCAACGTCGCGCGTTTTGAACGCTACATCGCATTGGCATTCGAGGCAGATGTTGACCCTGTGATTGTGCTGACCAAAGCCGATCTGTGTGATGACGTTGAACCGTATGTAACAGCGGCCACAGCAATCTCAGACAAGGTTCCGGTTGTGGTGTTGAACGCCTTAAGCGACGCGCCCAAACGTGAATTGGCGCAATGGTGCAAAGTTGGTCAAACCGTGGCTTTCCTTGGATCGTCAGGCGTCGGGAAATCCACCCTGGTGAATGCATTGACTGGATCAAACGTTGACACCCAAGGTATTCGCGAAACTGATGCACGGGGGCGTCACACAACGACCAGCCGCCATTTACATATTACCCAAGACAGCTGCGCAGTGCTTGATACACCGGGCATGCGCGAATTGCAGGTGACCGATGCGGCGTCAGGTATCAGCGATCTATTTCCTGATCTGCACAACCTAACGCTTGAATGTAAATTCAGCGATTGCAGCCATACTGTTGAACCCGGATGTGCGGTTTTAGCGGCAGTAAAAGCCGGTGACATCGATACCGACCGATTGGCGCGATGGACCAAATTGGCGTCCGAAGAACAGGTAAATTCAACCGCATTGGCGCGGCGTAAATTCAAAGACAAAAAGCTGGGCAAGACGATCAAGAGCATTCAAAAGAAAAGCCGGAAATAGCAGGGCGCATCATTGCGCCCTGCCACCGTTATTCAGCCAATAACGTTGAATTCAGGTCCATAAGGATACCCTGTGATGTTGTCGCCGCCATCTTCTGTGATGACCAAAATATCGTGTTCACGATACCCGCCTGCACCAGCCTGACCTTCTGGAATTGTCAGCATGGGTTCCATCGAAATGACCATGCCCGGCTCAAGCACCGTGTCGATGTCTTCACGCAGTTCCAATCCTGCTTCACGGCCATAGTAATGAGACAGAACACCAAACGAGTGACCGTACCCAAAGCTACGATACTGCAGCAGGTCGCGTTCTTCAAAGAACGTGTTGATCTTGTTCGTGATGTCCGCGCAACTCGCACCCGGCTTTAGCAGGCTCATCCCGTAATCATGGGCGGCAACGTTCGCCTCCCAAATCTTGAGGCTGGCAGCATCAACCGTCTCGACGAACATCGTGCGTTCCAGCGCGGTGTAATAGCCCAAGATCATTGGAAACGCATTCAAGCTGAGGATGTCACCACCCTGCAGTTGACGCCCCGTGACGGGATTATGAGCGCCATCCGTGTTGATCCCTGATTGAAACCAAATCCAAGTGTCACGGTATTCTGCATCTGGATAACGTTTGGCAATTTCTAATTCCATCGCATCACGGCCCGCCATTGCCACGTCAATCTCGCGTGTCCCCGCCTTAATCGCATCCTTGACTGCATAGCCGCCCACGTCAGCAATCTGTGCGCCTGCGCGGATCAGTTCAATTTCGGCTGCGGATTTATGCATCCGCTGGATCATTGTTGTTGGGGCAATATCGACTGTTGATTTTGGCGATAGGAATGCGTCCATCAACACCTTTTGGGTCAATGTCAGGTGGTCACCCTCAAAACCGATGACCTTGCCCGCGCCAGTTACAGATAGGATAGCCCGCCAGTAATTATTACGCTCCCAATCGGTGTAAGTGATGTTGTCGCCGTAACCACGACGCCACGGCTGGGCTGCGTCAATACCCGCACTGAAGGTGACGTTTTCGGAGGGCGTGACAACCACAGCATAAGGGCGGCCAAAAGCGCAGTATAAAAACCCAGAATAGTAAGCGACATTGTGCATTGAGGTCAGCACGCAGGCCTGCATTCCAGCGGCAGCCATGTCGGCACGCAAACGGGTTAAACGCGCCTCGTACTCGCTGTCAGAAAATGGGAGCGTTTTGGTGCCTTGGTGAAAACGGTAATGTTGTGGACGATCCATTGGATGGTTCCTTCGCAGCGCAAACCGCACGACGGAAAAGGGCAAAGGACACCCTTAACCGCGATACGGCAAAGAATAGTCCCGGCGTTCAGGAGGGTGAATTGGGTCATGCACAAACGTGCCGGCGACGCCATCGCCAACCCAACATGTGCTACTTGGCGTGTTTCGGTGGGGTTTGGCAATTGTTTTTTTAATGCTGGCATAACATCCAGCACGATCGAACTTAATCTGCGCGGGACACTTTAAGGCCACGGCGCAGGGCCAATGTGGCCTCAATCGCAGCAAGCATAGCCACCAAAACCAGCAGTGGTGTCGTGCCAACTTCGACTATGAACCACCCCGCGACCAGCGGAAA
>TARA_B110000908_G_scaffold77171_1_pt1 | contig 11067 bp, 7 predicted proteins | sample TARA_B110000908 | Tara Oceans TARA_B110000908 (sample SAMEA4398067) | marine metagenome | biome: Polar Biome; feature: [DCM] deep chlorophyll maximum layer (ENVO:01000326); material: water (ENVO:00002006), including particulate matter (ENVO:01000060) such as... | depth 36 m
AGTCACCTCACTGAAACAAGCCCACGATCTACTCCATCCCAAAGAGGCCCCCGAGTTCTTCATCATCAAATGCGAAGGCCTTGAACGCCCTATTATTGTCCCCGGAAACAAGGCCGCCGAAGCCAGTAAACGTACTGAGACCAACTACGGTATCAGTGCCCCTTCCCAACTTTCCAAGTAAGTGATCATCACTACCCATACATTTTCCCTATGAAATTTTTAACAACTCTCGCGATCATTTTTCCACTCGCATTTTCAAGTTGCTGCGAAAACAAAAAGCCCGCAGCAGCCGACGATACACAAGATGATGAATCCGTCTCATTTAAGTCGAAAGATACTACAGCTCAGTCATTTGTCCGTATCAACGCCACCATCCAAAAATGGAGTGCGTCTCAACCCTGGGACAAATCAGCTCCAGCAAAACGCCGTGCCCTCGGAGTATTAATTAGCGACACCCGAGTGCTCACCACAGCTGAGATGGCGACTAATATAACTTATATCGAGTTAGAAAATGCCGACAGCACCCGCAGGCTTCCAGCCAAAGTAGTAGCGATCGACTACGAAGCCAACCTCGCCCTACTCGAACCCGACAACGGTGACACTGAGGACTTTTTCAAGGAGCTCAAACCCATTGAACTCGGCACATCAGCCAAAATTGGTGATAAAATCGACGTCTGGCAACTTGAGGACAATGGCATGCCTCTCATCACTGAGGGCACGATCCAAAGTGTGGACATTGTTTCCAGCTTTGCCGACGGCCACTACTTCCTCACCTATGAAGCCAAGGGATCCATGCAGAGTGCCACCAGCAGCTTCACTCTACCAGTCATTCGAAATGGAAAATTATTAGGATTACTCAGCAGTTATAATTCGAAGGATCAGATCATCGATGTGATGGCTCCGGAAATCATCGCGGCGTTCCTCGCTGACACAGCCGATGACAAATATGTCGGATTCCCTTCGATAGGTATTGGCATCAGCAGCACGGTTGACCCCAACTTCCGCACATGGTTGAAACTATCCGATGATGTCGGAGGGCTCTACGTCACCCGTATCCGCAAAGATAGTGCTGCAGAAAAAGCAGGTATCGAAAAAGGCGATGTCGTGATTGAAATCAACGGCCGTGACATTGGTCGTCGCGGCTACTACTCGGACGATAATTATGGTCGACTCTACTGGAGCCACCTCATTCGTGGCAGCCAAAAAGTAGGAGACAAGGTCAACCTAACTCTCCTACGTGAGGGTGAGGAGAAAAAGATCATAGCCACCTTGGAGCGACCCGGCAAGCGACTGATTGCCTCATACACCTACGATCAAGCCCCCCGCTACCTCGTCAAAGGAGGATTCATTTTCCAAGAGCTAACAGGAACCTACCTCCAGGCCTTTGGCACCGACTGGAAAACAAAAGCTCCTCTAAACCTGCTCGACGTCCTCGCATCCCCCGAAGACTACGAGGAAGGGCGAAACAAGCTCGTCTTTCTCAGTGCCACCATACCTACCCCTGCCACCACGGGTTATGAAAGCATGCGCAATAACATCATCAACAAAGTAAACGGCGAAACCATTGCTGACATCTCTTCATTGATCAAAGCCTTCCAAAAACCAGGATCCGATGGACTACACACCATTGAGTTTTCCCACGGCCCACCGAAGACAATCTACCTCGACGTCGCCGCCTCAGATACGGTAGATGCGCAACTGCTCAAACGCGGCATCCCTGCGCTTTCCAGAGAATAGTTGTAGCCAAAGCCTTGCTACGCGGGTTTATACCTCCACCATCTCTTTGAGGGCGGTGGAGAGTAGATAACAGCTGATGTTTTCCTCCTCCACGCCTGTGATCTTACTCATGGCAACTCTGTAAGTCTGGAGTTGGCCAGTGTATTCTTCACTGAGCTCATTCGAAGATTTATCGCTATCAGTTTTAAAATCGATGATCGTGACGTGACTTGGCTTACCGTCTTCCATGGTGATCACGGCGCGATCGATAATTCCACTGAGCCATGAACCATCGTGGCGGGTTTCAAAAGGCTGCTCACGAAGGAGTTGAAACTCACCTGATGGACGTGTGAAGTGGGCGCTAATATTCGGTAGCTGTAGACATTCCTGCACAATACGTGAAGCGGGTTGATCGTCAAATTCAGGAAGTTCATCCAGCCATGTGATTTCCTCGAAACAGGCATGCACGTAGTTTCCAAAACGCATTCCCTTGCCATGTTGAAGTAGCCCACCCGCCTTCTTCTCTTTAGCACCACTAGCAATCTTCCTACCCATTCGAGCAGTCGCAGGCTGAAGTGGATTTTCTAGCTCTTCCCTGACATCTGACACCTGCTTCCTGTCTCCTGCCACCAGCCATTCACCAGATTCATAAAGCACATTGTATTTCTCCCCTGAAATTTCTATTTCTCCTTCTCCATCGCTGGAGGTCGCCTCTCGAATCCAATCATCATACTTCTTTTTGGGCGTCCACTTTTCGTTAACGGGATCAACAACACAGTAGGTGGCGTGTTTAGCGCGAGTGAGAGCCACGTAGAGATTACAGAACCGCTCGTAACATTGATCAGCTTCCCAGGCTGACATCATCTCTCGTAAACTTGGATCCGCCTCACAAATATCTTTGGATGGCTTTTTGATAACATACTCGGTGGCGCCGAGATGACCTTTTTTCTCCAAAGCATCCAGTCTTCCGGCGTCGGCGAATTCCTTATAACTTCCGAGTTCAGGAAGAATGACCATATCGAAACCAAGCCCCTTGCACTTGTGCACGGTCATCACCTGAATTACGCCCTCTCGTGTTGTTTCCCGCAATGAGCGAGATTCTAACATTGTCACCCACTCATCGAGGCTACCACCTCGAACTGAGAAGTCGTTAGCCGCGGCAAGGATTTCATCAAGTCGGGATTGGCCGTAATCGGAAATCTCCACGGCTTCTTTTAAACTGGCAACAAGCCGCCCCACTAAAGATTCCACACCACACCGAGCTACCTCCTCGGTAAGCCAGCGCCACTGTTCCTGAGGTTCTTCTTTTTCGCTGAGTTTGGTGACAACCTCACCAAGAGGAGACATCGATACGTGAATACGCCCGAAATCATGGTCGGGATTTCTCAGCCAGCGGAACAAATCAAGCATCACTGCCCCTTCAGGCCCATCGGCGACCACTGTTTCCGATTCCGAAGCTACAGGAAGCCCCGGTAACTCGCTGCGTAGGTATTCGACAATATCGGTGACGTGGGCATTTTTGCTAACAAGAATAGCACAAGTCATTCCTTGTCCGAGAGGGTCAACCTGCTCGATGAGTGAGCTCATACAGGCATAACGCGCAGCGGTTTTTTCATCGCTGCTGGATTCTTTGGGATCGAGCCCGGTTTCCAATACCAACGTATGCCCGGGCTTATCCTGATCTGGCTCATGTTTATGGTAAACCCAGCGGTCGAGTGCGGAGGCTGGAAAAATTTCGCGCCATTTGTCATCCGAGAGATCACAAACAGTATTCACTAAATCGAGCACCTTCTGCGATGATCGGAACGAGCGGTCCATGTCCCATTCGGCAAGGCGATCACCGTAGTGTTCCTTGAGATCATCGAACAACCTGGGTTCGCCACCGCGCCAGCCGTAGATGCTTTGTTTGCTATCACCCACTACAAAGACCGACCGCTGACCTTCGGAGTCCTGCATGATTTCATCGACAAGGTTCGACACCGCCTGCCACTGAGGCTGGCTGGTATCCTGAAATTCATCTAACAACCAATGATCGTAGCGTGCGTCGAGTCGGTAGTCGATTAGCTCCCGAGATCCATCTTCCCAGATTTTCATCGCTCCCTCGCCGGCAAGTAGAAGGGTAAGATCAGAGAAGCAGAGTTTTCCTCTGCTACGAACATGCTGGTGGTAGCGCGCCTCGTAGGCGGAAATGACGGAGTAGAGACCCTGAGTGCGTTTCATCCGGATCTCAATTTCCGATTTGATATAGGCACCGATGAGCTGGCTCATTACAGCACCTAGTTCGGGTGAAATTTCGTATTTATTTTTTTCCTCCACCAAACCACCTGAGGCGTATTGATCCCAAAGCGGAATAGCCCTAGCCATCTGGGCGTTGGCCTTCACAGGAGTTCCCGGCACATAGTCTTCCAGTAGGTCACAGACTTTATGCCAACCTTTCATATACGTTACATAGGGGCTATACGGCTCACCTAGCTTCCCGCGGAGTTCTTGTGCAAGTTTCCGTACATTGCCATCGGTGTATGGGCAACCATCTTTCCAGAGGAGATCAGCCCCACCCCACCGATCTGCTTCAGGGGTAGTGAGCCAGCGGTTCTGATGTTTTTTGACAAAGTCTTCGAGTGTTTGGCAGAGACGATTTTCTTCCTCACCCCAGGTGGCTTGTTTAAACGACTGAAGAAACGCCTCCCGCTCAGTCTTACGAGTGAGCTGGTTGGAAAAAATCGTCGTCATCACACTCAATCGTTCGGCAGAGATGGAGGAGTCTTCCATCAGATCGAACCCGCTGAGACCAAGTTCGAGAGAAAAGTTACGCACGATACGCACGAAGTAACTGTCGAGGGTGGAGAGCGCTAGACGATCCAGTGCGTTGATGAGTTCTTCAAGTTTTACCTGAAAAAACTGGGCACCCATGGTTGGTAAACCATTCTGAGAGCTATCGGGTGACCCCTTCACGAGAGGTGGTATGGTATCGGTGCCGTGGATTATTTTGCCCAACTCATCAGCCAGATCGGCAGCTCCTTTATCGGTAGCCGCCCCCTCGGCGAGTCGGGTCATGATTCGGCCTGTAAACTCGCCTGCCGCCTTGCGGGTAAACGTCAGGGCGATGATTTTCTCTGGTGCCACCCCGAGAACCATCAACGCGAGAAATCGATTGGCGAGTTGCCAAGTTTTGCCGCTGCCTGCGGAGGCGCGGATCATGGTGCTCTGAATGGTGCCTAGCATGTGTGGATGATTGAACCGTGTGAGTTGCAATGTTTCAAGTTTTCAGTTTCCTACGAGGTCGATTCTGACTAGAAAGAACCATGTTTGCGGCTTTTGAACTATATGGAGTAGCTCACGGCGGTGTGTTGATCTCACTCGCGGCCATGGCTGTGCTTATTATTCGTCGATGCCGAGAAGACGCGCACTCGGCCCGTGCGAGATCGGGTATCACACTGCTGGCCTTCTGTTGTTTTGCCGCCTACCCTCTCAACCAAGCCGCCTGGGAGTTTGTGGGTGGAACCGCTTCATTGACGGCCGTCGTTCCTTTTCACCTATGTGATCTTGCCGCATTTTTTTGTGGATTCGCCCTTATCACACGGCGAGACCTACTGTGTGAACTTTCCTATTTTTGGGGACTGGCTGGCACGCTTCAAGGCTTACTCACCCCTAATTTAGGCTACGACTTCCCCCACCCAGTATTTCTGGCCTTTTTTATGCAGCACGGGGTGATTGTGATCACGGCACTGCTGCTTCCATTAGGACTGGGCTGGAGACCACGCAAGGGCGCTTGGTTGAGAGCCTTTGGCTGGGTCATCGTGTATGCAGTCGCAGCCGCCCTTGTTAATCTGGTTCTGGGCACTAATTTTGGTTTCCTGATGCGTAAACCGACGGAGGCCAGTTTACTGGATATCATGCCAGCATGGCCGGGCTATGTGTTCTGCCTCGTGGGACTCGCTGGAGTATTTTTCTACCTGCTCGGACTTCCATTTAAGCGAAGCCAACAAAAATAGGACGTGCCTTTCCCACGATTTTAGACTTAGTTCTCGTATGCCCGCTGGGCACCAACCGCCATGAGTGATTCCACACCCCAATCTTCCCCAAAAGCCCCCAAAAAAAGAAAGCGCGTTAACGTCCGTCGTCCCGATGTGATGGAAATGGTGCAGGCTGAAGTGGAAAACCACTACCGATCATCTATTGTTGAAAAGCTTCGCTCGCATGGAGGAGAACTAACCATTGGAAATACCACCATCCGATTGGCAAAGCAGTTTGGATTCTGCTATGGTGTTGAGCGAGCAATCGACCTCGCCTACGCCACGCGGAAAGTCTTTTCAGATCAACGTATCTTTCTGATTGGAGAAATCATTCACAACCCCGAGGTAAACACACAACTTCGAGATATGGGTATTGTTTCCCTGCCATGGAAAGAACTTAGCAAGGAATACGAGGACCTGACTAATCAGGACGTGGTGATCGTGCCAGCATTCGGTGCGCCCATGACCTTTATGGACAAACTGGGTGAAGTCGGCTGTCATGTGGTTGATACTACCTGCGGCGATGTGATGACAGTCTGGCGTCGAGTGCGCGACTATGCCAAAAACGACATCACCTCTATTATTCATGGCAAGGCGGGCCACGAGGAAACACGTGCCACAGCGTCCAGAGCATTGGGTACGAAAAAAAACGGTCACTACTTGATTATTCTAACCCTCGCTGATGCTGCCTACGTGTGCGACTTCATCCGTGGTAATGGCGACAAAGCTAGCTTCATGGAAAGATTTGGCGATGCATGTTCGAAGGGCTTTGACCCAGCACTCCATCTGATACGTGTTGGGGTGGCCAACCAGACCACCATGCTGCAAAGCGAAACAGAAAACCTACAGGAAAAAATCCGCGAAGCTATTGTCGATCGTGATGGGGACGAAAACAACTATCACGTCTTTGACACGATCTGCGGGGCAACTCAGGAGCGCCAAGACGCACTCTTCTCCATGCTCGATACTACAGAAAAAAAGCCCATGGACATTTTGTTAGTCGTCGGTGGCTACAACAGTTCAAACACGACACATCTTGCTGAAATAGGCCAAGAGAACTTACCCACATTTTTCATTCGCAACGCAAAATGCATCGAATCGTTAGAAAGCATCATGCACTACGATCTTGAACACAAGGAAGAGATCAAAAGTGATTACCCAGGCCTTATCCTCAAAAACCAGCCAGCGGTCATCGGCGTAACAGCAGGAGCCTCTTGCCCTAATAATCTTATTGAATCGACGATTATCAGAGCGATGGAACTCTGCGGCATCAGTAAAGATCAATTAGAAGCGGTTAAGTAGACGGATTACTGTTTTTTAGGGCTAACCAGATCGATATGCTTTTGCACTCGGGCTGCATCTTCATTTTTTCCGAGTAATTCAAGGCAGCGCTTGATTCCAATCAAAGATGCCATGTTGTTAGGGTATCGTTGCAAGCCTTCCTGGTATGCCTCGTATGCCTTATCATTCTGACCAGTCTTGAGGTAATATTCGGCAAGTCGATTCTCCATAGGAGTCAAGACTAAGGGAGAATGCATAAGCGAGGGAACTCCTTGTTTATCACGGGCTGATCGAAACCAGTTAGATGCCGTCATCTGCATATCCTTCGCTCCATTGAGGGCGATCAAACCAGCCAGCTCCATGTCGTAAATGGCCAAACTGCTACCTGCATTATAGTAGTGAGAATAATCAGATGCCCTCATCGCCCCTTCAGCGACTTTCGCCATGGCTACCAATCGTTCTCGGAAAGTCTTATCACGCAGGGACTTGGCCGCAGCAATCGCCTTATCTTCGATTGCTTTACGGCTGCCGATATATGCACTCAAAGTCTCGATATAAACACCCGCAAGTGTCGGAAACTTGGGGTGTCCAACGTAGGGCTGCAGCGATTCCTTAGAGGGAAACGATTTCAAAGCGCGATTCAGATCCCCATCCGCTCCACGAGCAATGTATAGTCGCGCCGCCAAGTTATTTGCACGCCAAATAATCATTTGATTTCCGGGAGAGCTAGGACGTTCAGGATCCATTTTCAGAGAAGTAAGCTCCGTGGCCACCTTCATCGCACCGAGAAAATCACCGCGCTGGTAGAGTGTGTTTGCCAAATAACATTTAGCCCTAACAAAACCTTCACAATCGTTCACTCCGACGCCTTCCCGCTTCATCCACTCTTCGTAGAGATTTGCGGCTTTGGTAAATGCGCGTTCAGCGAGAAGATAGTTCCCAGCCCGCCATTCAAAGTGTCCCAGTGCATGTTGCCATGATGGAATACGAGGACACTGTTTGGTGAGATGCCTAGCGTAAGGAAGAATCTCCATTTTGATATCCATCGAATGACTGGGAACCTCTGCGTTTAGAGCGAGCCAAAAACCGAGAACTAAGGGGTTATCCGCATGATTTTTAAGTATCTCACGGGTTTTTTTAATCGCAAACTTTTGCTCCAGTGAGGGTGATCCCAGTATATCATATCCACCGCGGGTTAAAAACACGGATAACAATCGGGCTTGAATAGTCTTAGGGTACTCTTCGGCAATTTTATAAAAAAGCGCTCCAGCCGAACGTGGACTGGTAGAAATGAGAGTTACCGTCGCCATACAAAACTTTTTTTCCATTGCTGGAAATCGCTCAGCTTTCCCCGCTTTTATGGCTTCGTCATCGGTTTCAAGTAAATCCAATATCCTCGTGACAGCAGCTCTACGGTAACCAGCATATTCAGTGTATGGCTGGGCCAATGCTAGGGCCACACCGCAGTATGCCATCAAACAATCAGGATCTTCAACAAGCGCTGCTGAAAAATGGCGGTAAGCCTCGAAGTCCCACTGAGCATGTACCAGAGCAAACCCCTGCTTCACATGATCACGAGCTACTTTCGAGGGTGAGGAAATGTTCATCTTAATACCCACGATACCAGGGCGCATCTGAGGAACGGCCATTTTTGCCACACGAGGATTGACCACCTGATCAATACTAAAGGGTATCTTTGCAACTGGTTTCTTAGTCGGAGCAACCTGACGCTCCCCCTGTCCATAAGACATTGAACTGAGGAATAATAGAAGAATCAAAGGGTATCTCCAAAACGTGGTGAGCTTCATATCGGGACTATTCATTATATTAATAGACCCTGCCAGTTGAAAAACGTTGAAAATCTAATGTAATTTCTCCTCGAAGAATTTTCCAACACGTCACAATCGCGCATTGAAAGATTCTGTAAATCTGCCAGATTAATCCCCATCTATGTCCAACAGCTTCGGTCAACTTTTTCGTATTTCCACCTGGGGTGAATCTCACGGTGGTGGTGTCGGCGTCGTCATCGACGGCTGCCCCCCCTGCATTCCCCTGTCAGAAGAGGAGATCCAGCACGACCTCGATCGTCGCCGTCCTGGCCAAAGTGAGATCGTCACTCCACGTCAGGAAAGTGATACCTGCGAAATCCTCTCTGGAGTTTTCGAAGGACAGACATTGGGAACACCCATTGCTATTCTAGTAAGAAACAAGGACCAACGCCCCTCATCCTACACCGAGATGAAGGACAAATACCGTCCATCTCATGCCGATTACACCTACGATGCTAAGTATGGCACCCGGGCATGGCATGGTGGCGGACGTGCCTCTGCCCGCGAAACGATCGGTCGAGTAGCCGCAGCCGCGGTGGCCAAAAAAGTCCTCGCAAAACTCTACCCAGGCATCGAAATCCTCGCCTGGGTTCAATCGATCAAAGACCTTGAGGCATCCGTCGACGCCGACACCGTTACCTCTGAAACCATCGAATCCAACATCGTCCGCACCGGAGACCCCGATGCCGTTGACCCCATGATCACTCTGATCAAGGAAATCCGCAATGCTGGGAATTCCGTGGGTGGCGTGGTCGAATGTGTGGTGCGTCATGCACCAGTCGGGCTTGGCAACCCTGTGTTTGGCAAGTTAGAAGCGACCCTCGCCCAGGCCATGATGAGCCTGCCCGCCACCAAGGGCTTTGAAATTGGCTCAGGCTTCGGCGGCACCCAACTTACTGGAGCTGAGCATAATGATCCGTTTTATATGGATGGAGATTCTGTTCGAACTTCAAGCAACCGCTCGGGTGGTGTGCAAGGAGGTATTTCCAATGGTGAAAACATCAGCTTCCGCACAGCCTTCAAGCCGACAGCTACCATTATGACCGAGCAAAAAACGGTTACCACAGGCCATGAGGATGCTGAGCTCAAGGGTCGTGGTCGTCACGATGCCTGTGTCTTACCTCGTGCAGTGCCCATTGTTGAAGCCATGACGGCTCTCGTGCTTTGTGATCACGCCCTGCTACATGCCGCACAGTGTAGCATCAAGTAGCAGTCCCTTATTCACTACTCATCCTGATGAACTTCCAAGACCTTGGCGCCACTGGAATCATCACAATCGTTGTTCTCGCCTTTGCCATCATTGGCTTTCTCAAGGGATTAATACGAACCGTTCTAGCCATGGTTTGCCTTGGTATTGCCGGATACACCGCACTTTGGGGCAATGAACACGCCAGCGACTTCACCGGACCATGGATCAACAATCCAGGACCCTGGCTCCCCAAGATCATCGCAATCATCACAGGACTGGCTGTCTTTTTCATTTGCAGATACATTCTCAATTTCCTCGTCGATCCTTTTAATCGATCAACAACAGGTAAGCGTATCGGTTTTGGCCTACCCGCTGCGGCGCTCAGCCTTTGTGCGGGATTGGCGATCCTTTGGCTATCGCTCACAGGTATTAGATACGGCGGGTCTCTTGCTGAGCTGCGATACACCCAGCACCAAGTCCTGAAAGACAAAGCTGAATCAGGGGGAGCCAGTGCCTATGCCGCACCACTCCTACTCAAGGCCAAGTACTCACTCGATGCCAGCTCCGTTGGAAAATGGCACCAACACACAGATCCATTTTACAAACCCGGTAGAGTCACTCTCTGCAAGATTCTGGTCATTTATCATAACTCACCATTACGCAGTCAATTACTTGAAAACCCGGCTTTAAATTCACTGCTTAATGACCCCTCATTTCTTAAGTTGGCTTATCTGGACGACATTACAAAACAGGCTTCTTCAGGAAATCCCCGCGCGCTTTTCTCAGCCGATCCAGTCTCCGATACCTTGTCCAAGCCAGAATTCATGGAACTACTACAAAAAGTCGATCCCACTGAACTCTCAGCCATGACCACTCCATAGCCAGGAAACATCCGCCATAATCCGCGCAGTGATCAACAGGATACGCGAGGCGGCTTAAAAACCCCCTTGGCACCCTTCCATTTTATGGTCCACTTAGAGTGAGAAGATCTAAACCAATTGATAGACGATTCCAATGCTCTGTCAACATGCTTCCGGAG
>TARA_B110000908_G_scaffold139621_1_pt1 | contig 11059 bp, 11 predicted proteins | sample TARA_B110000908 | Tara Oceans TARA_B110000908 (sample SAMEA4398067) | marine metagenome | biome: Polar Biome; feature: [DCM] deep chlorophyll maximum layer (ENVO:01000326); material: water (ENVO:00002006), including particulate matter (ENVO:01000060) such as... | depth 36 m
ACATCGTAGCCGGCCAACGACATGACATGCGCAATACCGTTGCCCATTTGACCTGCGCCAATAATTCCGATTTTCTGAATAACCATGTTAGTCCTTTCGCTGCGCTGCCGCACCATAGGGCCCTGCCCGCCTTAAGGGCAAGGTATGAACATGTGTTCCTAATATCTTAGCGGTATTTAAGGGTTCCGGTGCCATACCTTTATGTGGGTGAAAAGAGGAGAGGGTTAGCATGACCTATGATGCACTGGGGGCGGGGGCCCTCGACTATTTGCCGTGCCGATATGGCACGTCCAAATTATTATTTCGCGGTCCAAGGCGATCGCTTAACAAGCCGTATCTGGTGTTTTTGGGTGGTACCGAAACCTACGGAAAATTCATTGCGAATCCGTTCCCAGAATTGGTTGAACAGAGTATTGGGCGGACCTGTATAAATCTTGGCTGCGTGAATGCAGGCGTTGATGTGTTTTCTACCGATGTTCAGATAGCCGAGATGGCAACTGGCGCTGATGTGACTGTTGTGCAGATAATGGGCGCGCACAATATGTCCAATCGGCTTTATACGGTCCACCCAAGGCGGAACGATCGGTTTTTGAAGCCATCGACGTTATTGCAAGCAATTTATCGCGAAGTGGACTTTGCTGAATTCAACTTCAACAAACACATGTTGCAACATCTCTATACGCTGTCACCGGGCCGTTTTAATACGGTTGTAGATGAGTTGCAGCAGGCATGGTTAGCGCGGATGCGTTTGTTGTTAGGCAAGATTCAGGGCAAAACCGTATTGCTTTGGTTTGCTGATCATACACCGGATGATGTGTTTTCGAGTGAAGATGAAAAAGATCCATGGTTCATCACACGAGGTATGATTGAAAAAATGCGACCTTTGGTGACGGACGTAGTCGAGGTAGCAGCGTCAGCTTCAAGTTGCGCACTCGGAACTGAAGGTATGGTGTTTAGTCAAATGGAAACACCAATGGCAAAGCATATTTTGGGGCCCGCGGCCCATCAAGAAGCTGCAACCGCTGTCGTTGAATGTGTGAGGGTACTTCTCTAACGCAAAAGGCCCGCCGAAAAGCGGGCCTTTCTAATTATATATCGAAAAGGTTTACAGTTTTTCGATCAGCTCTGGAACCGCGTCGAACAAGTCCGCAACTAAGCCAAAATCAGCAACTTGGAAGATAGGTGCCTCTTCGTCTTTGTTGATTGCAACAATGACTTTGGAGTCCTTCATACCAGCCAAGTGCTGAATTGCGCCTGAAATACCAACAGCAACATAAAGGTCTGGTGCAACAACTTTGCCCGTCTGTCCAACTTGCCAGTCGTTTGGTGCGTAACCTGAATCGACAGCCGCACGAGATGCGCCAACGGCGGCACCCAATTTGTCAGCAAGCTTTTCGATCAACGCAAAGTCGTCTTCAGACCCAACACCACGACCACCAGACACAACAACACCCGCTGATGTCAGTTCTGGACGATCAGAGGCCGCAACCTTGTCTTCAACCCATGAGGACAATGCAGGATCAGCAGTAGCCCCGATGTTTTCAACAGCGGCAGAACCACCAGTAGGGGCCGCGTCGAATGTCGCTCCGCGGAAGGTGATAACCTTTTTCGCATCCGAAGATTTTACAGTTTGGATCGCGTTACCTGCATAAATTGGACGTTCGAATGTGTTTGCATCAACAACCGCAGTTGCATCCGAAATCACCATAACATCCAACAATGCGGCAACACGTGGCATGATGTTCTTCGCATCTGTTGTGGCAGGGGCTACGATATGTTCGTAATCGCCTGACAAGGACACCAACAAGTCTGCTACTGGCTCTGCCAGACGTTTGCCGTAAATTGCATCTTCTGCGCACAGAACCTTAGCAACGCCAGTGATGGTCGCGGCCTCGGTTGCTGCTGCGGCGCAAGTTGCGCCTGTGCACAAAACAGTCACGTCACCCAAATCAGCACAGGCTGTCACTGCTTTTGCAGTGGCATCCATTGCCAGTTCGCCGTCGTTCACTTCAGCTAAAAGAAGTACAGCCATTACACAGTCCCCGCTTCTTTAAGTTTGGCGATCAGTTCGTCCACTGATGCCACTTTGATACCTGCCGCGCGTGTTGCTGGCTCAACTGTTTTTACAACTTCTAAACGTGGCGTGACGTCGACGCCGTAGTCAGCCGCGGTCTTCTCGTCCATCGGCTTTTTCTTGGCTTTCATGATGTTTGGAAGGGACGCATAACGCGGCTCGTTCAAACGCAAATCAACAGTAACAACCGTTGGCATGCTGACTTCGATGGTTTGCAAACCACCGTCAACTTCGCGGGTCACTTTGGCTTTGTCGCCAGAAATTTCCAACTCAGAAGCAAACGTGGCTTGTGACCAACCCATCAACGCGGACAGCATTTGGCCGGTTGCGTTCATGTCGTTGTCGATCGCCTGCTTGCCACAAAGGACCAGACCCGGCTGTTCTTCGTCTACAATCGCTTTAAGAATTTTGGCGACGGCCAATGGTTCAATGTCGTTGTGCACGTCGTCTGACGCAATCACAAGAATGGCGCGGTCCGCACCCATCGCTAGCGCGGTGCGCAGCGTTTCTTGGGATTGTTTGACGCCTACAGATACGGCGATGATTTCGTCCGCTTGACCAGCTTCTTTCAGACGGATGGCCTGTTCAACGGAAATTTCGTCAAACGGGTTCATCGACATTTTCACGTTGGCAAGATCAACACCGGAACCGTCCGCTTTAACACGAACCTTCACGTTATAATCGATCACGCGTTTGACAGGTACTAGAACCTTCATGAGCGTCTCTCTCCTCTAACTACGACTCGCCCAAAATGGACCAGTCGTGACACTTTGAATATTTCTTACCGAAGCAAGGGCAAGCGCAACAGTGCAAAATCGTCATGTTTACGCTATCGGACGCCGCGTTTCGTAAGTTTTGTCAATTATTGCTGAAATTTAACAATTTGCGCCGGGAATCCAAAGAACATCGTCTTTACCGCCGTTGTTGGCAATACGGCCTGCAACAAAGAACCAGTCGCTTAAACGGTTCAGATATCTTATCGCAGCAGGGTTCACGGTTTCCATCGTTGCCAACTCAACCGCCAAACGTTCGGCGCGTCGTGCAACGGTCCGGCAAACGTGCAATTGGGCTGCGAGTGCGGTGCCACCGGGTAAGATAAAACTGCGCAGTGGCTCCAGTACATTGGTCATCGCGTCAATTTCCGCTTCAAGGCGGCTGACCTGTGCATCTGCCATTCGCAAAGGGGGGTATTCTGCTTCGGGGTCCTTCTCCATATTGGGATTGCACATGTCTGCGCCCAGATCGAACAGATCGTTCTGAATACGGCTTAGGGCTTCGTCCACCGCGCCATCTGCTGCAAGGCGTGCAACGCCAACAAAGCAATTCAATTCATCTGACGTGCCATATGCTGTGACGCGCATTGAATGTTTAGCAACGCGTGCGCCGTCCCCTAGAGCTGTTTCACCCGCATCACCCGTCTTCGTATATATCTTGTTTAGAACGACCATAACACTAGCCTCCGTTGCGTTTGAAGTAGATGAAAATTAGGATAAATACGACGGCGACAGCTTGTAAGATAATCCGCCACCGCATCAATTTGTTTGAATTGCTATGAGCCCATCCGGAGCCTTTGGCAAAACCACCCAACCCAAACATCAGCACAACAACAACTGCCAAGATCGCCACGATCAATAGGTAAAACATATGGAACTCCATTTGGTTCTGTATTTCGGCTTGATGTAGCTGTCACACTTCAAAAAGCGAAGACCTTTCGCATCAGCCCCGTGACAACACCCAATCTAAAACCCTTGTTGGCAGAAAACGACGCAGCGCCGCCATCAAATAAGTGGGTGTCGTGACGAAATAGCGCGGGCGCGGGCGGCTTGAATTCAAAGCGTGAACCAGCTTTTTCACCACAGCATCTGTGGGCAGTTCAAAAGGGTCAGGTCCGACAGACGTATATAGACGTTTCAGCAATTTGGTTTCGTATTGTGTTGCGCGGGCCGCATCTTTCCAATTTATCCAACGTTCAAAATGTGGGATTGAGTTTTCACGAATTTTGGTGGTGATGGGGCCGGGTTCGATCAGCACAATTTTGATGTTTGTATCGCGCATCTCGATGCGCAGCGTATCGGTCAAACCTTCAAGTGCGAACTTGCTGGCAGTATATGCACCGCGCCATGGCATAGTGACCAATCCCAAAACTGACGAGCATTGGACAATTCGCCCATGCCCCTGCGCTCGCATAATTGGAATGACCGACCGAGTGAGTTCGTGCCACCCAAAGAAATTGGCCTCAAAAATGGAACGCAAAGCATCGGTTGGCAAATCTTCGACAGCCCCTGGAATGGCATGGGCACCATTGTTGAACACTGCGTCTAATGTGCCGTCAGTGGCATCCAACACCTCGTTCAACCCCTGATGTATGCTGGCAGTGTCGGTATAATCAATCCGCGGGCTGTCAAAGCCCATTGTGTGTAGTCGGTCGCAATCAACCTGCTGTTTACAGGATGCGAAGACACGCCACCCACGTTCGCGAAGGTCCATCGCAGCAGCAAGCCCAATTCCGGACGAACAACCAGTTATTAATATGGTTTTTTTGATCATGGGTGTCATTCTATCTTTTACGCATGACCACCACAAGAAGGGCGCTGGCGCTTAACCTTTGTTGAGCAGGAAGTCAGCCATCCAGCCTAGTGTTGCACCATCTATGGATCGCATTTCGACCCAGCCATCGCCATTTTCAGCTAATACTTCAACTTCAGCTCCCCGTGTTAGCTTTCCAACGACATCGAAATGTGTACCGGGGCCACCACGTACATTCACAAGATTGCCCGTTACCAAGCGTAGGTCTTGATCGTTTGTTGTAAGGGGGGCTTGGAACGTGACAGCGGATCCAGAACTGGCAATTAAACTGGGAAGGACAATTGCACTTGCAGGATCTTCATCTTGTGTCGGGGCGAAAGAAGTCTGTGTGATTTCAGGTTGCGCGGCCAGTTCATCGGTCGACACCATGCTAAATGCAGCGCGGGTCACAGCTGAATCAGTTGGGGTGTCTGCCATCATAGATTTGGCGACAGTGATTTTGGGTAAGCCTTTTTGAATTGACGATGTATCGACGCGGCTTAAGCGTAACGCCTCGCCATCAAAATCTGATCCGCCACTTAGCTCATAAAAAGAAAAGCCTAAAAAACCAAAGGCTATAATAATAAATTTACCCACAACGCGATGCCCCAATCACATGTTACCAAATTACACGGCGACTCATTAACAATAGCACATAACCGAGAAGACGTTCGAAAATTAGGGGGAAATATCCGTGCAATCCCCCATCACGTGTCATTGCTGCAACGACGTGGCAAAGAACTTTTGACCAGTTCGAGATTGGCGACTTGTCCCCTGCAAGATGGATGGGTACACACCATTTATGGCTGATATTGATGACACTCCCAACATGAACCCAATTGAACCACTTCGGCGGGCGCTGGGTGATCGATATCTGACCTATGCGCTCTCTACTATTATGCACCGCGCATTGCCTGATGCACGTGATGGTCTAAAGCCGGTTCACCGCCGAATTTTGTTTGCAATGCGTGAACTGCGCTTGGCGTCGGGTGGCGGTTTCCGCAAGTCAGCAAAAATTTCTGGCGACGTGATGGGCAACTATCACCCCCACGGCGATGCCGCGATCTATGATGCGATGGCCCGTTTGGCCCAAGATTTTAACGTTCGGTATCCACTGGTCGACGGTCAAGGTAATTTTGGCAACATCGATGGTGATAACCCTGCTGCCGCACGGTATACCGAGGCGCGGATGACCGCAGTGGCCGAGGCCATGCTTGACGGTCTTAATGAAAATGCCGTTGATTTTCGCGAAAATTACGATGGCACGCTGACTGAACCTGTAGTTTTGCCTGCGCAGTTCCCCAATCTTTTGGCGAATGGATCTAGCGGTATTGCTGTGGGCATGGCGACAAATATCCCGCCACACAATATCTCTGAATTGTGTGATGCATGCCTGCATATGGTCAAAGTGCCTGATGTGCGTGATGATACATTGCTGAATTACGTGCCGGGCCCTGATTTTCCGACGGGTGGCATCATTGTCGAAAGCCCCGAAAATATTGCAACCGCTTACCGGACGGGTAAAGGTGGTTTCCGCCTTAGGTGTCGATACGAAGTTGAAGAGCTTGGTCGCGGGCAATGGCAGATTGTTGTTACCGAAATTCCATATCAGGTCCAGAAATCCAAGCTGATTGAAAAGATCGCTGAGCTGATCCAGATCAAGAAAATTCCGATCCTTGGTGATGTTCGCGATGAATCTGCGGAAGACATCCGTCTGGTTCTTGAACCACGTTCCAAAAACGTCGACCCTGATGTGCTGATGGGGATGATGTACCGCAACTGCGATCTCGAATTGCGGTTCTCATTGAACATGAACGTGTTGATCGACGGTCTAACACCCAAGGTCTGTTCGATGAAGGAAGTGCTGCGTGCTTTCCTTGATCACCGTCGCGAAGTGTTGGTGCGTCGTTCGACCCATCGGATGGAAAAGATTGATCATCGGCTGGAAGTATTGGAAGGCTTCATCGTTGCGTTCCTTAATCTGGACCGCGTAATCGACATTATTCGCTACGACGAAGACCCTAAGGCGGGCCTAATGCGCGAAGACTGGTCTAAGGACCATGTGCGGGCGATGGACGAAAAGGACTATGTCTCGCCTGGCCCAAGCAGTGGTGAACTGTCCGAGGTTCAAGCTGAAGCAATTCTGAACATGCGCCTGCGCAGCTTGCGTCGCCTTGAAGAGATGGAATTGCTGCGCGAACAAGCGGCTTTGATGGAAGAACGCGCTGGGCTTGAGGACTTGCTTGATAGTGGTGAACTGCAGTGGGATAGAATTGCCGAACAACTGAAAGAGACTAAAAAGCAGTTTGGCAAAGACTGGGCTGGCGGCGCGCGTCGCACCACATTTGCTGTGGCTGGCGAGGTGGCGGAAGTGCCCCTTGAGGCGATGATCGACCGCGAGCCAATTACCGTTGTGTGCAGCCAAATGGGCTGGATTCGTGCGATGACGGGCCATATTGACCTGACCCGCGAGTTGAAGTTCAAAGACGGTGATGGGCCTTTATTCACCTTCCATGCAGAAACCACGGATCGTTTGCTGGTCTTTGGCGCGAACGGGCGTTTCTATACGATCAGTGCATCCACATTGCCAGGTGGGCGCGGAATGGGAGAACCATTGCGCTTGCTGGTTGATCTGCCGAACGAGGCGGAAATACTTGAGATCATGATCCATAAACCAGGTCGTAAATTATTGGTGGCTTCATCTGCAGGCGATGGATTTATCGTACCTGAGGACGATGTAATTGCCCAAACGCGCAACGGTAAACAGGTGCTGAACGTGCGCGGCGATACGCGCGCTTTGATCTGTAAGCCAACCTTTGGCGATACGGTTGCAGTCGTTGGTGAAAATCGCAAAGTGTTGGTGTTTTCATTGGACGAGTTGCCCGAAATGGGCCGTGGGAAAGGCGTGCGTCTACAGAAATACAAAGACGGTGGGTTGTCTGATGCAACCACCTTTACGATGGCGGCAGGGCTAAGCTGGCTTGACCCAGCAGGGCGGACACGTACGGAAACAGAATTGTCCGAATGGCACGGGAAACGCGCCAGTGCAGGCCGCATGGCACCACGTGGGTTTCCAAGAGGCAACCGATTTAACTAACGGTAACATCAACTTAGACAACAAGATGACACCAGACGTTAAGTCGGGAGCAAGAAGGGTATGATGAGTGAACAATTAAATGGCCAGTACCACGGCGAAAGAAAAACTCTGTTTTGGCTGGTGATGAAGACCAGTCTTTTGACCTTGGTGACGCTTGGAATTTACAGGTTTTGGGCGAAAACACGTATTCGCAAATACCTTTGGTCCGGTACCTCGGCGGGGAATGACAGTTTTGAGTATACTGGCACTGGGCTTGAGAAGTTTTTGGGGTTCTTGGGCGCGATTGTGATTTTAGCAATCTACCTAGGAATTGTGCAGATGATCCTGCTATTCTTCGGACTAAGCATGATGGCAGATGCGAGTACACCTGCGGGCGCGTTGGCCCAACTTGGTGCGATTTATATTTCTGTGATAGCGGTCATGCCATTGATATTGTTTGCACAATATCGCGCACGCCGCTACAAAATGGCGCGAACGCGGTGGCGCGGTATCCGGTTTGGCATGGACAGCGCTGCGTGGGGATACGTTTGGCGGGCCTTTGGGCATTTTTTCCTGACCCTGATAACGGGTGGTCTATTGCTGCCAAGGCAGTCGTTTTATCTTGAAAAATACATGGCAGATCGCAGCTGGTATGGTGATGCGAAATTTGAGCAATCGGGGCGCTGGCAAAGCCTGTATCCTGGTTTCAAACACATCCTGATCGGCATGGTTGTCCTTATTGCTGGCGGGGCCTTTGTAGCCATAACCATGTTCGTCGGGGTTGGTCTGTTTATTGTTTTCATCGGGTATATCTGGATTATAATAGGCGCGGTGTACTATCGTATCTATACCTTTAACTATATGGTATCAAACAAAAGTTTGAACGGTCAGATCGGATTTTTCAGCGGTGCGCGGACTGGTAACGTTGTCGGCACGGCGATCAAAGGGACCATCCTTATTGCAATATTTGGCGCTGTTGTTGGGGGTGTTTTCTTTTCAATTAGTTTCGGCATGGTCGGATTTTCGATGCCGCGTGATCCATCGGTTTTGGGTGGTTTAACGGGCGGAATTTTGGGCATTCTGGGGGTCGTTTTATACGTTGGCTTCCTTTTGATGATGAGCGCATTGTCTTTTGTCCTGATCACACAACCCATTATCGCGCACGTTGTCGATAACACGGCATTGTCTGGTGCAGAGCATCTGAATGACATCCAGCAACGCGAAGCGGACGAAGGTGCAGACGCCGAAGGGTTCGCGGATGCATTGGATATTGGCGGCGGTATATGAACGTCGGTATGACGTCGGTATTGTGTCGGTATTACATCGGTGCATCGGGCCGACGTCTGGATGTGAAGGTGACGCTGGAAAACAGCGATCACTTGCACCTTTCACATCCTGAACTGCCAAATGGGACCATCAATTGGCCACTGGCCAACCTTCGTAAACTGCAAGATCAGGCGCGCACCGATCAGATCATTCTGACCCTGCGTGCCGACATTGCCGTCGATAGCGCATTGATTGAATCCGCGCGCCTGACAGTGGACGATCCAGACTTGATCACGCAGATCGAAACGCTTTGCCCCGATCTTACGAAACGGGACATGGCCAAAGGGTCCGTGCGTAAAATTCTGACGCGTATCAGCGTGGCGGTTGCTGCTGTTGTTCTGATGATATTTGTCATCTTGCCCGCGTTGGCAAACACACTTGCCTACATCATCCCGATCAAACGGGAGGTTGCGTATGGCAAAGCGATTGTGCGTCAGATGGAACGCTTCTTTGGGGGGACCGCGGCTGGAGAACTCGTATGTTCCAGTACCGATGGGGACGCGGCATTGGCCAAAATGATTGCGCGTTTAACTGAAACCACGCCAACGAATTACGAATTGCATGTGTCTGTTATGCGCCACGAGATGGTCAATGCGTTTGCCGCCCCTGGAGGGCAGATTGTTTTGGTCGAGGGATTGATCGAACACGCTAACAGCCCCGATGAAGTCGCCGCTGTATTGGGTCACGAGATCGGACATGTTGAGGCACGCGATGCCACACGTGGCGCATTACGCGCAGCGGGTTCTGCTGGATTGCTGTCGATGGTCTTTGGCGACTTCGCAGGTGGGACGGCTGCGGTGGTGATCGCGGAATATACGCTGAACGCGTCGTACACCCGAGAGGCAGAGGCTGAGGCAGACACTTATGCCCGCACGATGTTAGATGGGGCAAAAGTCAGCACTATTGGTATGGCTGATTTCTTTGGAAGCTTGAGCGATCTGGAGGGATCTGTCCTAGACCTACCTATTTATCTGTCGAGCCATCCAGATACAAATGAACGCGCATCAAGGGCGTCGGATTTCGCACAGAGGCAGGTGAAAACGTCTCCAGTTTTGAACGATAAGGAATGGGATGCTTTGCGTGCAATCTGTGATTGAGACCCAAATCAACCCAATGTCTGTCACATCTGATTGTGAAACGCGCAACAAACAATCCAAATTTTGAGTGTGCTTTAGCCTTAGAGAAGCCCGATTTAGAGGTTTGGCACGGTTCACCACATCATAAACTGCTGCCTAAAGGCGCGGCCATTGTTTACGTTCTTGCCGCAATACCACGCTGACCTGATCACGGTTAACAGGCTGGATTCGAGTTTTATTTAGTTGAATTTATGTAGGTATTTGTTTTCATTGTATAATATTTAAGCTTACGTGGGGTTCGGGGGAAAGGCGCGCGCTCCGTGCCATTAGATCTGATGACCTAAAAGAGAATTCTGGTGTTATCAACCAACTGCCATTTGGGGATTAGACATGAATATCAGTGAGCCAGAAAAGAACAAATCGCGCTTCCCGTCTATCAAAGGCGAGATGCTTGACCGTCTGTCGAAAGAGGCCGAAGGCCGCGCATCTCATGCGAAATCAATTGATCACAAGAAGGTATACAAGCGTAAAGGGGGGGGAGTTATTTTATCAAATCGGAAAGTTCTCAAATTCGTCGTCTTCGCTAATTACTTCATTGGTCGCGCCATCAAGCCAAGCTTCCGCAACCTTAACATCTTTCAATGCAAAGCTCTTGATTTCAAGTGATGGAAGGATGGCCCCCTCGACCTCTGCAGCGGTTCTAATCCATGCGGTATCTGATTGGTCTTGTCACAGTTTTGTTCCGGTCCCTTGCTCTGTTTCTATGCAGCTTTTCGTTCAAAAGCCGGTGGGCTTTTCGAGCCTAATGCTGAGTGGCGACGACGTGGATTGTAAAACCCATTGATGTACTGGAACAGAGCTCCTTCAACTTGACGCCGCGTTTGCCACTGTTGGCGCCAAATGAGTTCAGCCTTCAAAGTTTTAAAGAAGGTTTCAGACACG
>TARA_B110000908_G_C10267599_1_pt1 | contig 11038 bp, 10 predicted proteins | sample TARA_B110000908 | Tara Oceans TARA_B110000908 (sample SAMEA4398067) | marine metagenome | biome: Polar Biome; feature: [DCM] deep chlorophyll maximum layer (ENVO:01000326); material: water (ENVO:00002006), including particulate matter (ENVO:01000060) such as... | depth 36 m
CTTATTGATGCAAAAGAATGGCATTATGAGGCATTGAACAAAGCCCTTGCCATTTTTGGTCTGGGAATTTCCCGAGATGCGCATCTTACTCGATTTGACGGACTTCCAACCAAAAAAAAATTAGAGATGCTAAGTGAGGAATGTTCATTACCTCTTGAGTTACATACATTTATTAATGACTTAAAGCAGCGCTATACGATGGAAGCGATTGCTTTATACTGTCGGCCAGTTTTTTGCCATGAATTTGCTCTGAGAAAATTCCATGAGGATGGGTATAAAATTGCTGTGTGCTCTAATTCCATAAGAGAGTCAATTGTTACAATGATGGCCAAGGCTTATTTGGGTGATTATATTGATGTAATATTTTCTAATGAAGATGTTAGCCAGCCCAAGCCGCATCCGGAAATTTATCTCAGAGCGATCAAGTATTTTAACCTTGAGCCAGATGAATGCCTAATTGTTGAAGACAATGAAAATGGTATTCGGGCAGCTAAAGCCTCTGGTGGGCATCTGTTGGTTGTTAATAATGTCAATCAAACAAATTGGACAAATATCTCAAATAAAATTATTGAAATTGAAAATCGCAATAGTGAGGTTTTGATGTGAGTGTGAATATTCTGATGTTAGCTTCAAGTATTGAGGCGGTTGATAAGCAAGGCACACAATACTGTACCGCTCTAGCCGAGATCAATGGCGTGAGCGTTTTGGAAAGAGTGATTTCAAATACGAGTAATGTTAGTAACAAGACATTTACCCTTACTGGCTTGGATTCAGATCTGAAGTCTTTTAAGCTAGATCATATTATTTCAGTGCTTTTACCGCAGTCTCGTGTTGTCAGCACAATGACAAGAACAGCAGGGTCGCTATGCACGGCTTTACTGGCGGCCAGCAAACTTAATCAGGATGACGAGCTACTTATTGTCAGTATGAACGAGTTAGTTGACATTGATTACTCAGTTGTCTTGGAGAATTTTCGTGATAATAGTTATATCGGTGGTGTTATAACATTTGACTCAATTCACCCAAGATATTCTTTTGCAAGACTTGAAGAGTCCGTTGTAACTGAAGTTAGCCAGCATGACCCGATTAGCAGAAATGCTACTACAGGCAGTTTTTGGTTCCAAAGTACTAGAGACTTTGTGGAGGGAGCAAAAAATTCGATTCTGAAAGGGATTCAGTCTGACGGAAGTTTCTACATCGCACCTGTTTATAATGAGTTGATTTTAGCTAGAAAGCTAGTAGGGGCGTTTGGAATAAATAAGCGAAAGTATTTTCCATTGAAAGATGAAGTTCAGTTAAATGATTTCTTAAGGGCGGTCGCGCATGGAATATAGTAATTTAGGTGATATGTTTAAGGGATGGTTCGTAGGTGATTTTTCACCCACGGCTTTATCAACTTCTGCTTGCGAAGTGGCGGTTAAACGGTATAAAGCTGGCGACAAAGAAGGCCGTCACTTTCATAAAATAGGAACTGAAGTTACAGTGATCCTTTTTGGATCTGCATCCATGAACGGAGTGGTCCTTAACGAGGGGCAAATTGTCACAATTAATCCTGGTGAGTCTACGGACTTTATGGCAATTACCGATGTGACAACTGTAGTTGTTAAGACTCCCAGTGTCGTTGACGACAAGTATACGAGTTAAATTCGTTATGCCAATTTATCACTCCGCTAAGTTAAGTAAATTTGATATTGGGATATGTAGATCCCCAGGTCCTGGCTTGGGTAATCTAATGTTTCCGTTAGCAAGAGCAATTATACATTCTGAGAGGACGGGCAATATAATGATCTCTCCTACATGGACCCAACTAAAAATTGGGCCATTCTTACGTCGAGAAAAAGATAAGCGACTTTACTCAAAGGAATTCAAAGCGCGTAATTTATTGGAGTGGAGAAATTGGTTTAGGGCAATATTTTTACCCAAAGTGGAAGAGTCTCAGTTAGCTAACCATGTAGGTCACGCTGATAACTATGTGGTTCGTTTTGAAGGAATGGGTGATTATTTTAAAGATATATATGATGACCGTGATCTAATAAAAACTTGGATTGGCCGAAATGCGCGCAAAAATGGTGAAATTTTTGAGTCTTACGATGTCGCCTGTCATGTGAGATTGGGGGATTTTGGTACTGAAGAGGACCCCGATAATAAACCAGGGCATGTGGTTCGACAATCTTGGGAGTGGTATCGTCAAGCAATCGATGAGGCCGTAAAGTTGAGTAATAAGTCGAATCCGAAAATATATTTATTTACAGATGAGGGCCATGCCGCCGTAGTTGAGCAGCTTAATTTACCCTATGAGGTGATTCAAGATCCGTCGAAAAATGCGATTACAGCGATCATAAATATGTCACGAGCAGGCATAATAGTGACGTCTAGATCCACGTTTTCTCAGTGGGCTGCATTCATGAGTGACGGATTGTCTATTTGGTACCACGATTTCAATTTGTCGAAAACTTTTCCAGTGAGAGCCGATCAGGATATTTTTTTATGAGGGCGTGTAAAAAATATTTCGATATCTGCAGTATCGCTTGGTTTGGTGGTGATTAAGTGATTTATCAAAAAGTGATCGGGGGTCATAGAAATGGTTATGCCTTGACGATTGAATCAATGACCGGATTAACAGTATACCGTAAGATTGGCGTAGTTCAAGATCTAAAGGCCATGATATCAGCTAAAGTTTTTTTTGATTTAAGCATTGAAGACGGTGTAATGTCTTTTTTCTTTATTAGCTTGCTTAGAGCTTTACTTCGTAAAAAAACCATAGGCATTATGCTTTCTCCGTGGGATTGTTACCGACCAAATGTATTAAAGGATAAATTTAGACGTTATACTTTTATCCTTTTAAAAAAATTGACTCATGTAAGAGTCATCTGCATGATTCCCTTTGACATGGATGAAAGATACAAGAATATCGCAGATTGCTGGATTTACGATCCAGAATTTTGGGATATGCATGTTTTTGAGGAAAGGCGATTTATAGTTCAGAATAGTTCTAGATCAGTAAAAAGCACCCCCACTGGAAAGCTTAACCTGCTTTACTTGGGTGGTGTGAATCCAGAAAAAGGATTCGACTTTTTAGCTAAACTATTCTTAGAAAACAAAAACCTTTTTATTAAGTTTGACTTGTCGGTAGTCGGTAAAATTTCAAAGCCATATATGCATATTGCTAATCAGTTGCGCGAAGCGGGCGCTGATGTTGTGGATGAATTCGTTAGTGATGAGCGTATGTTTGATTTTATAAAGCAGTCATCTCTTATGTGGTGCTGTTATTGTCCAAGGTATGACGCCTCATCGGGAATCTTTGGTCGCGCAATTCAGTTTGATAAACTTCCTTTAATAAGAAAAAGTTCGCGACTTGAGAAGCTAGCTGGCTTATTGGGAAAACATGCTGTTATGTTTGAATTTGGAAATGTAGACGAAGCGTTACTTCAACTTAATGAAATAGACATTAAAGGCTCTTCGTCAAATGAAGAGATAAATACCTATGAGATGTATTGTCATGCTAAAGAAGTTATTAAGCAATGTATGGTATAAAAACGGAGTAAGTATTGTTTAAATTATTTATTAGACCCAACTTTACTAAGCTTATTTATAGCGTCTTGGGATATTTAGAGGTTTTATTTGGTTCTTTTTTTGTAATCAGATTAATGCCAATTAGGTTGACTAATTCTGGTACGCGCGTCGTACCCCATGTTGAAGTTGACGCCGATTTCGCCATATTGATGCAAGGACCTATAATTCAGAAAAATGATTTCACCATCGAAACTTTAAAGTTTTATCGGTTACTCTATCCTAATGCCAGACTAGTGCTTTCGACTTGGAATACTGAAGATAAAGTTACGCTTGAGAAAATCAAGAATATTGGCATTGAAGTTGTGGCTAGCGAGGTACCTGAAGTTCTGGGGAAATCAAATGTTAATTTGCAATTAAAATCTACCAATGCGGGTTTATCCTCTTTGGGTAAGCATACAAAATATATATTGAAAACGCGTACAGATCAGCGAATCTATTCTTCAGATGACTGGCTTAGATACCTTGCAGAAGAATGTGAATTGTCTACTCCTGAGGCAGGCTTAGAAAGAAAATTAATTGTTTGTAATCTGAACATGTATCGATCTAGGAAATACTTAGTATCAGATATGTTTATGTTTGGAAGAGCTAAAGATATCTCGTTATTTTGGAATATTCCACAACAAATAGATGATATAAATGTGGTTTTGGATACTGAGTGCTTTGGCTTTCATGGGGCGGAAACTTACCTAATGCGCCATTTTTTAAAAGTAGTGGATTGGAACGTTACGGCTGACAAAGTTGACAGTAGCTTGTTTTTGCGAGCCTATTTCCATTTAATTGATAAACATTCTTTAGATCTCTTCTGGTTTAAGTATAACCATTTTTATGACCGCAAGTATAAGTCTGTCGACGGAGGGCGATCCGAGATAGTGTCCGTGATTGACAGCAAAGCCCATTGATTTTTTTCCCGTAAGGACACTCTGTTTGAAAACTTTCGATCTTAGAGAAGTATAGTACGTGGACTCCTACAAACTGAAGCGTTATTTCCGAACAAGCAAGAAGATGATTTCGACAAAAGATTTTCAGCAGTCGTCATTGTCAGTTCTTGCGTTGCTGTCTTCTGGAGCAACCGTATTAATTATCTATAAATTGGTAATTAGTAGTCTTGGATTGGAGATTCTAGGTATATTTTCTCTAGCGCTATCTCTCGCTGTTATGATTAAGTTGTTAGATATCACCGGCTCGAGCTACTGTGCTCGATTCATTGCCGAGCAGAACTCTGAAGCTGCAAATACTAGATACCGAAAGGCGATCATAATAGATACTGCGATGTTAATTACGATTTGCTTTTATGTCATAGTGGGATTGATTAGCATTATTTTTGCTTCCACGCTACTCAATATTTTTTATTCGGGCGTTTTGGCAGAGCAGTTAGAGCGACTCGTTCCTTTTATGATTGTGCTCTTATCCATGAACGCATTAATGGAAACTCATTATGCGTCCCTTGATGGGTTGCATAAAACTGTAGCTAGATCCGTTATTAGTATTGTTGGGAATTTGGCCTGCATAGTTTTAGCTTTTTTGCTTATACCAAAATTTGGAATAGTAGGGGCGGCATTCGCGCAGATTTCACAAGCTTTGGTATCGATTTTGTTGTGCCGTATTGTTTTGATACGAGCTATTAGTTATTTGGGATTTTTTCCACGGCACTTTAGTTTTTTTAGTTTTAAAGAATTACTAAAATTTGGTAGTTCTATTCATGTGGGCAATTTGAGTGGATTTGGCTTTGACCCGCTGATGAAAATTTCTGTGGTGCATTTTGGCGGCCCAATACTACTGGCCTATTATGACCTTTCACTTAAGACAATTGCCATAGCTAGGTCGGCCTTTGGTGCGGCATTCATTCCTATTTACAATAACTTTTCAGCCTTTAAGTTCAATGATTTAGATATAAATTATGATTATTTTGAAAATATTTCACGGTTAAACTCTTTCCTAGTCGGCCTTGCTTTTAGTAGTTTAGTGATCATTACGCCATTGATTAGCCTTGTTTTCCTGGAAAACTTAGATTTAAACTTTATTTTTTTAGCCTGTAGTATTGCGATTGGTTATGCAGGAAATGCGCTTATTATACCAATGTATATGTATGCCCAATCTAAGAAAAAACTGTTTTGGAACAATTGCGGCCAGTTAACCATTGCATGCACATCACTCTTGATTTGTTTTTTGATAAGCTTTTACGACAACACCTTGGTGGTTTATGCTATTCCAATTGGTTTGTTATTAGGGAGTTATGTGAGTTATTTAGGTAATCGAAAAGACTTCGTCGATGAATATATTAGGTTAAAAGATTTTCATTTAAATGAAGCTAGATTTGTTAGAGCAATACTTAGTGTTGTTTTGACAGCAGTAATTATTTTGGGAATCAACTTTTACTTAGTGTAGGGTCAAGCGCACTTAATAAATCATTTATATGGGGATAGAAAACTTTTATGAAGTGGTTTTCATAATTTGGCACAAGATGAGAGCAAGAGGTAGGTTCACCCTAATCCGTCTTCCATTTAATTTATATTGAACTATCTGCATTTCCAAGCCGGACTAACATAGACTTTCTTTAAGACTTTTTTTATCATTCCCATAATGCAAATTAACTGATAGCCATTGGGCTTTCTTTTTTCTTAGTTGTGAGGGAGCAACAGATTTGGTTCAAGCACATCGTTTTAGTAGCTTTTATCCAAGTATGTATCTAGTATTATGCATGTTTGGATATGAAATTTTAATCGGCTTTGGTTTGCTTTATGGGATCAAAGCTGATTCTTCTATTTATAGTTACGCCATAAGAATATATGTTTTAATCTGGACATTATATTATTTGCCTAAGTTGTTCAGAAGAAAGCTAACTAGGAAAGGAAGTGCTTTTTTAATATGCTTTGTTTTTATGTGGTTTTGGTATTTTTGTCGATTAACGATTGATTCTTGGCTTAATCCAGGCGTATTGCGAATTAGCTATATTGAATATGTAGCTTATTCAATTTTTATGTGTTTTCTACCAGCGTTTGCTTGCTTTTTCATTAATTATCATGGTTTAGCTAAAAATATTCAGAAATGGCTTTTCATATCTCTCCTAGTTGGTGGGTTGTTAGTTTTATGGTCTTTTTCTGTAAGTGACCTTGAGATTGATTTAGAGGCTAAGCAGCTTCAACTAGTAAAACTTAATTCTACATCGGTCAGTTGGCTGGGGCTCAGTTTAGCTATATCTGCGCTTTACATTGTTTTTAAAAAAATGAAAGATTCTGTTGGCTTACCTTTAATTGTTGTCGCATTTGGCCTTCTGATTGGGTTGGCTCTATTGGGGTTAGGAGCGTCTAGGGCGACAGCGATTGAGTTCGTAATAGGGGTTGTTCTCCTCTTCATAAGCTTTAAGCGCCAGCTTGGCTTTTTTGGCTATCTTGCCTTGGTTGCTTTAGTTGCTCTATTGGGGTTCACGCTTTTTAAAGTGGCTAATATTGGTTTACTTAATGTACTTTCCGCACGTACTGAAGCTGGGCTTTTAAATGATAATGCTCGGGTAGAAATGTTGCAAAGAGCCTTTGAAATGTATCTAACAGCACCAGTTTTGGGTTTGGGTATTGAGCCGACTGGATGGTTCCCCCACAATGTAATCATTGAGGCTTTTTTAGCAAATGGTGTCTTTTTTGGGCTGCTAACTTCCCTTTTAATTATTACAACTATGATTTATGCATTTCGGTTGATTATGGTGAGAAGTGATTTATCGCTTCTGCCAATTCTTTATATTTTGTCCAGTATGTCAATGATGGTCTCGGGCAACTTTTATGCATCTAATTTATTTTGGGTATTACAAGCATCAGTTGCTGGAATCTATATAAATTGGCGGCGCGAAGTAAGCACTGAGAAAATGCAATTTCCTTTTAAGGCGAATAAACAACAGTGAGTATTAAAGCATATTTATTTAAACAACTGGTATGGGCAGCTTGAAAATCTCGATAATTACTGTTGCGTTTAATTCAGAGATATATATTCAGCGATGTTTGGACTCAGTCAGGACTCAATCTGATCATATACATGAGCATATTTTAGTTGACGGAAATTCTTCAGATAAAACCTGCGATATCATTGGTCGATACGTGAAGACAAGTGATGGGTTTAAAAAGATATTTGTTACCGAAAAAGACGATGGTATTTATGATGCTATGAATAAAGGTCTCATGCTTGCGACGGGTGACTATGTTTGGTTTTTGAATTCTGATGATAGATTAGCAAGCACTGATGTGATTGCCGATGTCAAAATAATTCTTAGTCAAAACCCAGCAACTATGGTGGCCGGGACCACGCTAATAATGAACAACCTTAAAGTCTTGAGGGAATACACAGCATCGAAAGCAAGCAAAAGATACATATCGCAGCTGCCGCATCCAAGTTTGTTGATCAAGTCAGAATTCTTGAAAAACATGCACATCACGTTTGATACTTCGAAACAGATCGTTTCAGATTATAAGATGCAGTTGGAGGTTATAAAAAATGGGGGCTCTCTCTATGTATCTTCTAATGTATTTAGTGAAATGTACGTTGGGGGGGTTTCGAACTCATCTTTAAAATATAAGATCATGGGTTGGGTTGAGTCTTACGAGGCATACAAAGAGGTGTTTGGTACGGGGGCGCTTACCAACACAATATTTAAAATTTTGACGAAGCTCCCTCAGTATTGGTCAAGATTCTGAGTTTTAATTAATGACCAATGCTGCTTAAATAGGTGCTATAAATGGCGGATAAAAAGATTTTAGTTAGATGTGCAACGGGGTTCGTTAGCCGCTCACTTTTCTGGGCCCTCAATCCTTCAGGATATACGGTACCTCCCACTTGTCTAGTTGAGCCCTCCCGTCAACCCGAGTTTGGCTATTTTGTAAGTAGTAAAATTAGTGTAGCTTCGAACGGGTCTCAAGCCTGAACTAATGTTGATACCGTAATACATTTATCTGCGCGCACTCATATTCTCAATGATCGATCAGAGAATGCTTTGTCTGAATATCGTTGGGTGAATACAGTGCCGACCATTAAATTAGGTCGTGATGCAATAATTGGTGTCCGAATATTTGTATTTATATGGCGCTAAGTTGAGAAAAATGCTTAATGCTAAATTTTTGTTGTCACCACAAAATAATTTCTTAGCCTAGCAGCGTGGCCTGTTGCGATTGAGCTAAGCCAAAACAAAATACGGTATGTTTTGGGTTTGGTTTCTCAGACTGTATGTTTGGTTTTCGATTGGCGGTTATAGTTACTGATAACGTGATATATTATAAAATGAGTGAAAGGAAAGTTATGAATAAGAACGAAGTTGCCATTATTGGTGGGGCTGGGTTTGTTGGTTCAAGACTTGGAGTTCTTTTTAGAAAGAGAAATATTGTTTCGACTAAATATGACATTGATTTAAGTAACCATTTAGACAAAAGTATCTATCTCGATGTTGAGGATGTCGATTCGCTTGGTCAACTTGCAGGCGCGACCACAATTATTAATCTTGCTGCTGTCCATCGCGATGATATACGACCACTAAGTCGCTATGATGATGTGAATTTGCAAGGGGCAGTAAATGTCTGTGAGGCTGCTCGTATTAATAAGATCAATAAAATTATTTTTACAAGTTCTGTTGCTATCTATGGTTTCGCACCAGCTGATACTGATGAGACAGGGAAATCAAATTATTTTAATGATTATGGCCGAACTAAATATTTGGCTGAACAGGTTTACAAGGCATGGCAAGCGGAGGAACCAGAAAGGCGAACACTTATTATTTTGAGGCCTACTGTTATATTTGGTGAGGGTAATAGGGGCAATGTTTATAACTTACTTCGACAGATTGCTTCGCGTAGATTTTTGATGTTTGGTGATGGGATGAATCGAAAATCAATGGCTTACGTAGAAAATGTTGCGGCTTTCTTAGAGTACAGTTTGTCATTTAAGCCGGGCTTACATATTTATAATTATATTGATAAGCCAGATTTTGATATGAACACATTGGTGTCCGAGGCAAGAAAAACGTTATTTGGAAAAAAAAATGTTGGTATGCGCTTACCTGCATTTTTAGGGACTGCTATCGGATACTTTGCTGATTTTGTTGCAAAAGTAACGGGTAAAAATCTTCCTGTAAGTACTATTCGTGTTAAGAAATTTATGGGTACGACACAATTTTCATCATCAGTTAGTGAAACTGGTTTTGTACCACCAGTTAGTTTAAAAGAGGGCTTGGCTCGAACACTTCGTTATGAGTTTTTGGAGGATAATTCAGATAAGCGAACGTTCGAAACTGAATAGGCCAATCAGAAGATCCTGTTCTTTAAGTATTTTATGGCAGTCGAATCCAACTGCCATCTCACTCTAAATAAATGTACGCTTAGTGGTTGCTGATACAACCTAGATTTTAATCCTTCCTGCAGTGTTTTTAAGATGGTATTGATGTTTGCGGGGTTAAGGTTTTTCTCTATTTGACCATGACGACTGATGTATCTTAGGATATAATTTTTATCAGCCACTATTTCTTTCCATTTTTCTAATAAGTTAAGCTACTCCTTGCTTATGGGTAAAACTTTACCTGCACTATATTAATCGGTTTTGGAGAAGTTTAACTTGATTATAGGTTTGCTATTGAGTGCAGAATCCACATCTACAAAGTTAGAGGCACAAAGCTCTGATCGTCGGCGTATAGTTTCTTAGCCCGGCCTTAAGTGAACTTGGTTCCTGATTACCATAACACTGGTACTGCAATTGTTAAGTTATATACATGTGTAATTAAAATTATTAACAATTTGCCTAGTAGGTGTGATAATTATTATGGAAAATATAGAATCTTATTGAATTTTTTAACAAAGTTACTTCCCCAAGAAAATGATTAATTAAAATGAAATCGAAGGTTTGAAAAGCAGTTTTTCCAGTAACAAGATTAGGTATAAGGTTTTTGCCTACAACTAAGGCAATGCCTAAAGAGCTTTTACCCATCATAGATAACCCACTTATACAGTATGCGCTAAAGAAGCTATTGCTGCAGGTTTAGATACATTAATATTCATTACTAGCCGAAACAAACGTGCAATTGAAGACCATTTTGATGGTAATAATAAAGGTGAAATTCAGCTTTTAGATTCTATAAAATTGCAGGCAGAAAATAATATGGTTGAAACAGTACTTTTAAATGGTAAACGTTTTGATTGTGATAATATTTAAATAATGTTGAGACTATTAAGCATATAGCCTCAAATCATAAATTCGATTAAAGTTATTTATATTAAAAGTTTGATTATAATATTAAAAATAGCACAAACAAATTGTTTAAAGAATTATTAAGTTCCAATTAGGGCATTTAGTGATAGGCAGCTGTTTGTATAATTTAAATTGTACTTTTCTTTATATTATTTAATAGTTAACAATCTACTAGCTTAGAAATTAAATATATACAAATGAACCAGAATAATGAATTAAACGATGAAATTGATTTAAGGGATTTATTCTTTAC
>TARA_B110000908_G_scaffold2377_1_pt1 | contig 11027 bp, 10 predicted proteins | sample TARA_B110000908 | Tara Oceans TARA_B110000908 (sample SAMEA4398067) | marine metagenome | biome: Polar Biome; feature: [DCM] deep chlorophyll maximum layer (ENVO:01000326); material: water (ENVO:00002006), including particulate matter (ENVO:01000060) such as... | depth 36 m
AGCCGAAAACCATACTCAGGGAAAAATAATTTATATTTGATACAACACAAAGACTTGGGGCACTATGTTAATATTTTACTTTAATTTATAGAGCGCACCAATCGCCTTCTGTCGCCGCTTTTCTATCCATAAAACCATACAAAAAGCCCAAATCGATGCTGCAGCGTTGATAGCGACACGGAGGCGCGGCTGGCGCGTCAAACCCAAACATGGCTAAAGCCATCATCGGCAATGATGAAATCAGCGCCCCCTGGCAACTCCCCCAGCGCTGAGTCATTCAACTATGTGCAGCGTTTGCCTGCGGTAAAAAATCGACCCACGTCTTTGCCAGACCCTATTGATTGCCTACATCCGAGCCTCACTGATACGCTGTGACGGACTCCGTTTATAGTGCTGCCATCACCCTAATTGATCCTGCGGAATAACACAGTCGGTATGCTTTGTTAAAGGTGCTTATTTTTTTGTCACAAAAAACTGTGTTTATTGTTCTGGTATCGCTGTTCACGTTATCATGCAGACAATTACTTCCAGTATTCGAAGATTAACGGTCAACCGGCGGGGCTGCGGCACAATCAATACTTAGCGGAATCAGCAGCAAACATACCAATGACCGTTTGTCAGAAAAATAACAAGGAGCTCAAGCGATGACAAAACTAAATCTTAGTGCCGACGAAGTACTCACAACAACTCGTGCCGTCAGAAAACGACTGGACTTTGACAAGCCCGTAGAAGGGAGTGTGCTTGAAGAGTGCTTGCACATTGCTTTGCAAGCACCCAGTGGCTCTAATTCCCAAGGATGGCAGTTTATTCTAGTGACTGACCCGGAAAAAATTGCCTGCATCGCCGAATTCTATCAGCGCGCTTTTACAGCTTATGAGGCCGGGCCCGCCCAACCCACTAAGATTCATCAAGACGATCCATCGATGAAAGAGACCCAGCAACGGGTGCTGAGTTCCGCCAAATACCTGGCAGACAATATGGCAAAAGTGCCTGCAATGTTGATTCCCTGTTGTGTTGGTCGTATTGCAGAAGCAAACCTCCCCCTAGCGGCACTGTCAGCGTCTTTTGGGTCAACACTTCCTGCAGTCTGGAGTTTTATGCTCGCGGCCCGAGAACGCGGTCTGGGAACCTGCTGGACGACTTTGCATCTCAATTACGAGCAAGAGATCGCCCAGTTATTGGATATCCCCGACGATATCAGCCAATTGGCGTTGATCCCTATTGCCTACACCAAAGGCACTGACTTCAAACAAGCTCCCCGCAAACCTTTAGATGGCGTATTACACACAAACAGCTGGTAAACATGTGACATATTCGCCAACGAGACTCTAACCCCATGTCGAACATTTTTGAATCCGAATTACCAAAGAACCTCGCCAACCATACGGCGTTGACGCCCGTTCATTTTCTTTCTCACGCAGCTACGACCTACCCTGACAACCTTGCCGTTGTTCATGGTGATCTGCGCTATAACTATGCAACGCTGCAACAGCGCTGCCGACGATTAGCCAGCGCGCTTAGTCAGCACGGTATCGGCCCTGGCGATACCGTTTCGGTAATAGCCCCGAATATTCCCGCTCATTTGGAAGCCCATTTTGCGGTGCCAATGACTGGCGCGGTGTTGAACAGTATTAATATTCGATTGGATGCAGATACTTTCGCCTATATTTTTGATCACGGTGAATGCGACGTGTTGCTGATCGATGCGCAATTTGCCGAGGTTGCGAAGCTGGCGCTGTCAAAAAGCAGCCGACGCCCGCTTGTCATAGACTTGGACGACTCTCTCGGCCCACAATCAGTTCGTATTGGAAGTACAACCTACGAGCAATTTTTGCTGACGGGTAATCCCGACATCATCCCTGCCCTCCCGGCTGACGAATGGCAGTCACTGGCGCTCAATTATACGTCGGGGACAACGGGTAATCCGAAAGGCGTCGTTTATCATCACCGTGGCGCTCATCAAAACGCAATGGGGAATATATTAGCGTGGGATATGGGACACGCACCAACCTATTTGTGGACCCTGCCTATGTTTCATTGCAATGGTTGGTGCTTTCCCTGGACCATTACCTTACTCGCCGGTGTCCACGTATGCTTAAGAGATGTGGCTGCTGACGCGATTATAGAAAGTATCGTCGCCAACAATGTCAGCCACATGTGCGGCGCTCCCATTGTTCTTTCGATGATAGCCAACGCACCGGAAGTTTTGCGAAATCAAATTCCTAAAGGTATCAAAATAATGACTGCGGGTGCAGCGCCGCCTGCGGCGGTGATTGTTGCAATCGAAGACCTCGGCGCCGAAATCACCCATACTTACGGCCTAACAGAAGTTTATGGCCCCTGCGTATATTGTGCCTGGCATACCGAATGGGACGAGCTTAGTCGCGAGCACAGGGCTGCAATGAAAGCCCGCCAAGGCGTTGCCTACCCCGTACTGAACAACCTCGATGTACTTGATCCAGAAACGATGAGACCGGTGCCTGATGACGGCGAAACTATTGGTGAAGTGATGTTCCGCGGCAACGTCGTGATGAAAGGGTATTTAAAAAACCCCGATGCCACCCGCGAGGCACTCGCCGATGGCTGGTTCCACTCAGGAGATCTAGCGGTAAAGCACCCCGATAACTACATTGAAATCAAAGACCGCTCCAAGGATATCATTATCTCAGGTGGTGAAAATATTTCGTCAATAGAAGTAGAGTCCGCCCTGTATCAGCACAGCGCGGTGTTAAGTGCTGCCGTGGTCGCTAAGGCTGATGACAAGTGGGGCGAAACACCCTGTGCTTTCGTCGAGTTAAAAGACGGCACCACGCTTGACGCACAAACACTGATCGCTTTCAGTAGAGATCATTTAGCCAGTTTCAAAATTCCAAAGCATGTGATCTTTGGCGAACTACCAAAAACTTCAACCGGGAAGATACAGAAATTTATTCTGCGGGAGAAAGCAAAAACAATCGTCGATTAATTGTCGTGCCGAAAGATTGCTATCGACGCTAACCACCTGATTCTAGGCGAAAAGTCTCGCTAAAAGTTCGTGGTAAACTACAATAACGTAACTATTAATGAATACTTGAGCTTATGCCACTTTCACCATCATCCAATACATTGCAGCCTTGGAACTTCGTCTTCCTTCGCATTTGGGTGATCCTCCTGTTAGCTTTTAACGCCACTGCCGCCACTTCTGCCACCGAAACGATGCAGACACCAACGCCGTCAACAGAAGAATTGCTAACCATCAATATGCGTGATGCTGACATTGGCTCGGTTATTCAGTGGATTGCAGAACAAACTAATAAAAAAATAGTGGTCGATCCAAGAGTCAGAGCCAAAGTCACCATACTCGCCAATAAAGGCATGACGGCAGACCAGGCTTTTCAGGTATTTTTGGCGATGCTCGACGTCTATGGTTATGCCGTCACCGAAACTGGCGGTGTCTTGCGGATTTTTCCTGCGGTGCAAGCAAAGTCGTCACCCAAGCAACTGGTAGAAAATTTTAGTGAACTGGGAGGTGGCGAGCAAATTCTGTATGTTTTTAAGGCCGAAAATGTATCGGCAAATCGATTGTTAGAGGTGTTAAAGCCGCTTTTGCCCAGTAGTGGCTATATTGCTGCCTACCCTCAGAGTAATAGCCTTGTTATCGCCGACGAAGCAGAGAACGTTAAACGACTGGTTGCTCTTGTAAGTAAAATAGATGCTTCCGGCAGTATTGATATCGAAGTGATTAATTTACTGCATGCGGATGCTGAAAATGTCTCGGGGCTGGTTCTGTCATTATTAAGCAATACAACGGGCGAAACATTTTCAATTGCCCCTGACATTCGTTCTAACAGTTTATTGATGTCTGGCGATGCAGCCACCACTCGGAGAGTGCGACAACTTGTCAAACAGCTTGACCAGCCTATCAGTGACAACGGTAATACGCGCGTCGTCTATCTTCATTATCTTGATGCCAAAGAAGTATTACCTATCCTGAAGGGCATGGGCGCGGCCATGCAGGAAAATAATAGAAATGCCGGTGACTCTAGTGACATCAGCATTGAAGCCAGCGAAAGCTCCAATGCCTTGGTTATGACCGCGCCACCATCGATGCTAGATGTCATGTCCCGAGTAATCGAACAGATAGATATACGACGAGCTTCGATATTGGTTGAGGCTATCATTGTTGAGGTCAGCAAAGATTTTTCACAAACGATAGGCGTTGAGTGGAACACCAGCCTCAGCGCCAATGCCGGAGCAGAAGCTCTTACCAATTTCGGCCTGAGAAACGTCGACGAAAGCGGCGCCGTGTCTTTACTGGGCGCCGGACTCAATCTAGGATTTTATCGCAATGGCAGTTTGCGCGTCTTAGCTCAGGCGATAGCCAACGAAAACGATGCGAATATTTTATCAAGCCCCCGTATTATGACAATGGATAACGAAGAGGCTGAGATCCTTGTGGGGTCTAATGTACCCTTCATCACAGGGCAGTCTACCGGGTCATCATCCAGTACTGGCGATCCTTTTACGACGATAGAGCGGCATGACATCGGCCTGACATTAAAGATTACGCCGCAGATAAATGAAGGGGATTCAATCACTCTGGATATCTTGCAAGAAGTTGAAACAATATCCGAGGCTACCACTGTCGCAAACGATATAGTCACCAATAAACGGAGCATCAAAACCAAAGTCATCGTCGAAGATGATGCCATATTGGTGCTCGGGGGATTAGTTTCTGACGAAACTCAAGAGCTGGTTAGCAAGGTCCCCTTTCTGGGTGACTTGCCTCTGTTGGGAGGCCTTTTTAGAACAACAACAGACACGGTTGTAAAAAAGAATCTGATGGTATTCATTCACCCCGTTATTGTTGACTCGGACCAGATATCAGACAATGTTTCCCGAAAAAACTACGATTTAATGAAAAGCCTACAAGAAAAATACAACACAGGGAAATTTAGCGTAGACGACACCGTTTTACCTGACTTCAATGAATTCAAACCTCAAGAGAAAAAATAATTACCAGTTTTCAACCACATCAATCATAAACCGATAGCGTTTTTTCCAGTCTAAAACCACTCCCTTTTCGGTGATTTCAATCAATGTTAAACCTTCCGAAACAACGGCACCTTCTTTAACTCGTCGCTTGTTAATAATAATAGTTCGACGATCTACGTTCTCAGAATATACATGAAATGAGAAAATCAGGGAGGGGATTGCCTGCTGCACAGGGTCTGGTAAATCGGCAAATTCAACCACTGTATTTATTGATAAGCGCTCTATGACGCTTTCTTTCTCGACCTCATTTTTTGCAATCACTGTTTCGTTCGACACTGCAGCGTCAGCTTCAAGTAGCGATTCTGGTGCTCGCGCCGCAGCCCGGCCTGCAACCACCTGTCGGTCAGCAACCCCGATAGATTGTTCGTCACCGACATAAGCTGCAACAAACCAAACGGCCACAGCGACAAGGGATACCATAAACACACCCATAAACAATGCAATTAGCCGCCACTTTGAGGATGTGCCACTGCTAAAGTGCGGTTTATGTATGGTCTGCAGGGTAGGATTGTTCCCTTGCTGACGCTCTTGGTCAGACTTTTTTAGTGCATCTAATATGTATGACATCAGCGGCCTTCCAATTCTATAGGCGCCAGCACTGTATCGCCCTTATAGACCGCAGCGATAAATGCCATCAGTAAACTCCAATCAATGATCGCATGTTGAGCCAAACCCAATCTCTCCCGTCGTTCTTTTACCATTGGCACACGTTCTGAGTCGTACAGCCAGACGTCACCCCAACCTTTAAATGACAAATGATGTTCATCAAATGTTGATGCCTTGTTATTATCAATACTCTCTTGATGCGTGATAGTAGCGATAGCTGCAGCCCGCAGGTCTTCGTCAATACGAAACTGCCGAAACTCCGCCAGTGAAGAAGCCGTTGACTTCACACAATAGTGAATGCCTGTCAGTAGAGAATAATCATCGCAAGAATTTCTAGCCGTCACAACGGGTAAACTCCAGGGCTCAAAGAGCTGCTGTTGCAAAACCAAGACCGACGATGATGGGACTAAATAGCGATATGGCACAGCGGATACTGTATTGACCTGCTTTTGTAATACTGGGTTAGTTTCATTTGATATGCCCAGCTTTTTGGTGACTTCTCCACTGAGCAAAGCCCATACCACAAAACTCGCTAAGCCCAGCAAGACAATACCCATTAAAGCTAATTGCCTTTTTGGAAAAACTGCTTTCTCTGGAAATATCTCTTGGGATGCTTTTTTAACTATTGCTGGCGTCGCTTGCTGTTGATTAGTTGCATAAATTCCCAGCATGGTACGATCGCAAATAAGATTGATCAGCCGAGGTATACCTTGACTCAGCTGAAAAATAGTTTTGATGGATGAAGGCGGGAACAATTGGGCACGACAGCCTGCAACAGCTAAACGATGCTCTATATATTCCGCTATTTCTAGTTTAGACAACGGTGGCAGATGGTATCTCGCAGTCACCCGCTGAGCCAACTGGCGCAATTCGGGCTTAGCCAATAAATCGTTAAGTTCTGGCTGGCCTAACAAAACCAGCTGCAAAAGCTTCTTTTCATTGGTTTCAAGATTAGTCAATAGCCTTAATTGTTCGAGGACATCAACCGACAAGTTTTGAGCTTCATCGATTATCAGAATAGTATTAATACCGCGAGAATGAGCGTCTAGTAAGTGACTATTAAGTTGATCGATGAGGTCTTTACTGGTGTCGCCTTTTTGATGCGGTAAACCCAAATCACCGAAGATAGACTGCAACAACTGATTGATACTTTGTCGAGGATTTATAATAAACGCAATTTCGGCATTGTCGGGTACCTGCTGCAATAAACAGCGACAAATCGTTGTCTTTCCTGTCCCCACTTCGCCTGTCAGTAAAACAAAACCACCCTGGTCACCCACACCATAAATCAGATGCCCAAGTGCCTCTCTATGTTTGTCACTCAAATAGAGATAACGGGGGTCTGGTGCAATGGAGAATGGGGACTCCGTCAAGCCGAAGTATTGCTGATACATGGGTTAGCCCTGCAATACCAAGCGAATACTCACTAGGCCATCTTGTTCATCTCGATCAACAGAGATTTCATCGACACTGATCCCGTGCCTCTTATCGAGTCGTTCCAGCCACAAAATAACATTGTTGAATGACTCATTTTCAAGCCATAAACTCAACCCAGATTCTCCAACAGGCTGATATCGTTTAAACGTCAGATTGAACCCTTTTGATGTTTTATTGGCTATCCCCAGCAGAGACTGCCCAGAATCTCGCACCAACCTTCGTTGGCTAACACTATCAACTAAGGGTTTGTTCCCCTGCATCCAGATTAAAGTCTCAAGGCTGTTTCTGTAATGTGCCTCAGAACTCGCTTTGTAGTTGCTAGCAGGCGCAATCATTCCGAAAATGATAATCACCGTGCCAATAAAACCCAGTAGCAACTTTATCGCTAAACGGTCACGATTCTCTAGATTTTCATAGCGCAGGGAGAATTGCTGTAAAACGTCTGAATCTTTTATCGAAAAATTCACTAGAGTCTCCTCACGACCAGTCGGCCCATAATATAATCATCTTGTTCCGCAGCTGAATTGATATCCACTTCCAAACCGATGCCCTCCAGCTTCCGTTTCAATTGATCCAATTTTTCAATGGATGAACTTCGCAGCTGAATTTGTAGCTCACCGGAACCCCCATCGAATCGCAGCTGGTCGACTATCAGCTTCAGTTCGTCACTATCAGCGGCAAGTGTCGACGCTAGTGATGCTAATATCGGTAAGAAATCACTATTTTTACCACCGCCTGACAATCTTATATGATTTTGCATTTGTTTCTTTGGACTAACAATCCGACTTTCGTTAGGAAATAATTGCTGGTAGAGCAATATGGCCTCGGCATCCAAGGAATCACCTTTGCCATTGAAATACCAGCCACTGCCTGCCATCAACAATAGATAGGATAACAAGCCAATAGCAACAACGGATATAACCGATCGCCAGTTGCTCCAGTCATTTTTTCCTGCAGCAGAGACGGCATACCCGCCTTGTAGCAAGTTGAGCTGACGCTCCAGCCTTTCATTAGAATAGCTGCTTACTAAAATTTCAGCGATGGGTTCATGATAAGCGGTAACTTTGATTTCACAGTCTTGATGATGCTGTCGAACAAAAGCTACAACTTCTGGCTCCACATGACCGTTTGTATCGACTAATCGGTCATCACTGCTAGCGCTGCTACCATTGTTCGACTGACTACTGTAGGCGATATTAATAACAGGTTTGGCTGAAACAGCATCTTGTTTAGAATGCTGCTCCATCCAGCTAGCAAACAAAAAGCCGAAATCTTCGATGGGCAGTACTAGTCCGCTATGCTGTCCACTCCGCATCATGACGCGCTTGTCATCTAATAATAAACTAAGCTGCCCAGCATGGAATGGTATGCACAAAACGTCACTGATGATTCTGGTGGGAGACAATTTAACGCTATGTAATATATCAAGCCAATTAATCAGCACTGCATGACTAACGACCGCCAAATCGACAACACCATCTGCACCGTCAAACTGGTCCGGCAGCGCAATATGCACATTTTCAATTTCATCAGCAATCATCTCTTCTACCATAAATGGCAGAGCCTGCTTGATTTGCTTGAGTTGTCGCGAAGGAAAAGACGGAGATAGCAGATTGATCGCTTCGCCAGGGACAATGACAACAATAGAAAATTCGTCAATCACATTATTGGCATCTAGCCTCAGCTGGGCTAACGGGCTACTGCTGCTGCAAAGATGCTGACCGTCACCATCGAACAAACCCCAGTCAAACTCAGAGGATAACGTCAGCTCTATTTCGCGCAAACGAATGACGAGTTGATTGTTCATAGTTTACTCAATACCTTGCTGTCGCTTTAGCACCGTAATTTTACCGTCGCTACTATCCCGATACAGATGTGTTCGAAGTATACTGACACGCTGATCATATTTTACCGTGATACTAATTTCAAAAAACTCACTGTTCACACTCAATTGACTGCCTGACACGGTCAGCCCTTGAAAAAAATCGTTAGCAGACCACATCGGCACAGTGTCATAGCCCCCTTTTTTTTGCTGGACTGCTATCGTAGCTACATCATCTGAACGACTAGGATTCAATAGTGCTTCGATTATCTTAGCATCTAGAGTATTCAAGTTGTATTTTGTTGGGCCAATTTTTTTATCGTTAACGGTTAGAGGCAAGGCAACGATATGGCCTTTCAATACAGTGTAGTCTTCGGTACTCAATTTATGTAACAGTCGGAGTTCTGTTCGATCAACCATCGGCCGATTTGCTGGCAGATACCCTAATGGCTGATACGCTTCATCTTCGGCACCGTTTTTCAACTTGCTTCGATTAACGTCCTGCCAGTCGACCAGCGTGGAAGCGACTGACTGGTCAATCTTGAGAACAGATAGCAACTGACGAAACTGCTCCAGCGATGCCAAATTGGCTAGTCCTTGATCATCGACTACATTATTGATGTTAAACTTACTCTGCAAGTCGATTATCTCAATTGTCATACCACCCTCTTCAATATCAAATATTTCCCCGATATTTGCCCAGGTATCGGTTAAAGCGTCAACATGAAGTTCTTTTTCATCACGGTAATCCCTGAATAGAATTTGTCGGGCAAATTGCTCACCGGCCAATGCATAATGGTAGGCTTGCTTGCTATTGATCAAATTACTCGTTTTACGAATATCGCGATAAATACGAGACGCAACATCGCTGGCAATAATTGCGGCTAATGCAAATACCAACAACACCGTAATTAGGGCGATCCCTCGCTGTCTGCTGCTACTAGCCATTTATAGCACCTGGTAAACGCGACTGATGGGCAGCTCTCTGTCCCCGTAAACCCAGGACATTTCGATGGCTAAGGGGTTTTCTTGGGATGCCCCTTTGTCGACTTTCTCCGGAGGCCAACTGACCTGCCTTCCGCTCTCGGTAATAACCGCAACAGCAAGATCTCTGACATCGGCTAGCAGCGGCTGGATTAGCGCCTGCTCTTGCTCAGTGCTGTCGAGTGCAGACCAAATATGCCGCCGAAGGAAGACTGTTTCACTCTGGTAAAATTCACTCTCTTTGTTTGTTACCTGCGGATGCAAGCCAACATCATAGGCTATTCTAATCATTGAACTGCGCGATAACTCAAGCGGATTTCGTCGTCCTCCCCGGGTGAATTCCAACGGATAGTTTTCGCGATTCACCACCAAGTAGTCTTTAGACACGTTTTCATTTGATCGGATTGGACGACGTATAATCTGCTGTAAATCTCTATCGACAATGAGAATGGTCTTCTGTACCGCTGATAGTTCTGCGGAGAGCACAGCACCTATGCGTTGACTAGCTATAGCCGTATTCAAAACTCGATAGGACGCAACACCGATCAACGAAAAAATGCTCAGCGCTATCAACACTTCTAATAGGGTAAGTCCAGCAGCTGATTTAGATCGGTTCATGACTAGTGCAAACCTCTGTAACTGACCAACCGAGCCAAAATTGCAGGCGTTTCACGACTATCCAAAGAATCACCGTAGTTGACAGTGACCTCTACTTTTCTTAACCAAGGATCGCTGGTCGTACTGACATCCGTTTGCACCAGCCATTGGGCGCCTGCCAACGTAACCCTATTAGTCTTTACGCCCAGACTTGGCAAATTCGGGCTAATCTGAATAACCGCCATCTGATTTTCAGCGACAATAATAGCGGTTGTCTGTAACTGCAATTGTTGAACTCGACTCAGACTCTGGCCAACTTGTCCTATAATAGCCAGCGATGATATCGCCAATATCGCGAGCGCGATTAATACCTCCAATAGAGTGAAACCTGTGCCCGTCTTAATCAGGGAGCACCCACTATATCGTTGTCGGCCCACAACGGCTGGCGCCCCACGACTAGCATTCACCTTATCGTAACTCCCGACATACCATCGCTATTGATGCTAATCTGGCCGTCAAACGCTTTGTGTTTCAGAGTCATTGAAAA
>TARA_B110000908_G_scaffold142267_1_pt1 | contig 10981 bp, 9 predicted proteins | sample TARA_B110000908 | Tara Oceans TARA_B110000908 (sample SAMEA4398067) | marine metagenome | biome: Polar Biome; feature: [DCM] deep chlorophyll maximum layer (ENVO:01000326); material: water (ENVO:00002006), including particulate matter (ENVO:01000060) such as... | depth 36 m
GATCCTGAGCGGGCCTGCCGCGTCAATTGTCGGGGCGCGTTGGATGACGGGGGCCGATCACGCGCTTGTCTCTGATATTGGCGGCACAACAACCGACATCGCGCTGCTACGTGATGGGCGCCCTGCGATTGATCCCGGTGGCGCGCGTGTTGGCCCCTACCGCACGATGGTTGAGGCAGTTGCCATGCGCACACATGGTTTGGGTGGCGACAGTGAAGTGCATTTTATCAGCGAGGGATTGAAGGGTGGTGTTACCCTTGGACCACGCCGGTTACTGCCGATTTCGCTGATCGCGATGGATGCGCCAGATGTGGTTCACGCAGCCCTCGACAGCCAGTTGCGCAGTACAACGCCAGGTGAATATGACGGACGATTTGCACGAAGTGTTCAGGGGCAAAGCACGGAAGGTTTAGGCCCGCGTGAAACTGAACTTCTAGAGCGGATCGGCGATGACGTTCATCCGCTTGGGCATATCTTGAAAAACCGGATTGATCAGGGCGCACTTAAACGGCTTGTCGAGCGGGGTTTGGTTCAAATTTCTGGCCTTACACCGTCCGACGCTAGCCATGCGCTTGGCAGTGTCGAGGTCTGGGATAAAGATGCCGCTGAAAAGGCGCTTTTGTTGTTTGGCCGTCGCCGTACGGGGTCAGGAAATATGCTTGCGAAAGAGGCCACGAAAGTCGCTGAAATGATCGTGAATCGTCTGACATATCAAACGGGATTAGCCTTATTAGAGTCTGCTTTTGGCGAAGAAGACCCAAGCTTCGGAATACCTGAAGATGTGTTGTCGCGCCACGTTTTGACCCAACGTGGTTTGCAAAATCACCGGGGATTGGTGCGACTTGATATCGGGTTAAATCTGCCTATTATTGGGCTAGGCGCATCGGCCTCCGCCTACTATCCCGCCGTCGGGAAATTGATGGGCTGCGACATGATTCTGCCAGAGCATGCTGGTGTGGCCAATGCGATTGGTGCGGTTGTTGGACGGGTTACCATGCGGCGCAGTGCGACCGTTACGTCGCCTAGCGAAGGACGTTTTAGGGCGCATCTGGAAACAGGGCCAGAGGACTTTGGCGACGCTGAAACTGCGATGGCACGGATCGAAACAGTGCTTAGGGAACTGGTCATTTCGGACGCCCAAGAGGCGGGTGCGCAAGACATTCAAATGCGTGTGGAACGTGACGTGCGCAAAGCCGAAGCTGAAGCGCGCGAAGTCTTTATTGAGGCCACAATTATGGTTGAGGCTGCAGGCAGGCCAAGGGTTGCGGACGGGTAGCAGTGACTTAGGGGGTCAACAGCGCTGCCAGTGAGGTTTTAGCCCGTGAAATGTCGTGCAGCGAATAGGGGTCCAGCGCGGCAAAGAACGCTTCTTGGGCTTCTTGCATAGGGGTGCGCAATCCGCAGGCTGGTAGGATACGGCAGGATTTGTTGCTGCCAAAACATTCGACCACTGGGGCGTCGGCTTTTAAGGCACGCACGACAGCACCAACGCTGATGTCTTTAGCAGGCATGGCCAACGTTAAACCGCCAGTGCGCCCACGTACTGATAGGACAAACCCGCACCGAACCAATTCCGAGGAAACTTTGGACAGATGGTTGTCCGACAGGTCATAGATTTTCGCGATGGATGACGTCGACAGCCGTTCTGGGCTGCGCACGGCAAGCACCACAAGGATGCGTAAGGCGTAGTCTGTGAATTTGTCCAATTGCATGTAGTTTATTTAGTATTTGTAATGCGGAATTAAAAGCGATAATAATTGCGTATTATGAATACCAATTAAATGAGAGCATGAAATGAGCATCGTAGACATCATCCTGTGGCCAGGCACTAAGATTTGCGAAGCAATGGGCATCGAACCGGAATCGGATCAGGGTCTTATACGATCCATGATGAACATGCTGGTCTATCTTATCGTCATTCTGTTTGGCATGTGGATTCTCATGGCATGAATATGCCGCCGCGTTTTCCGGTCACGCGGGCACAAATCGCGCGCGTTGTCGCGGTGTTTTACCATCGGGTGCGCGAGGACACAGTGCTTGGCCCAATCTTTGCGACACATGTTGTTGATTGGACGCCGCACGAAGAAAAGATCACTAATTTTTGGGAAAATGCAATCCTGCATGGACGTGTTTACGACGGCAATCCAATGCAGAAACACATGCAGGCCGGCAATGTGGAACCCGACCATTTTCGCACGTGGCTCGCGATATTTGATGACGTCCTACAGGTGGAACTGCCAGCAGACGTGGCCCAATCATGGTCCTTATTGGCACACCGAATTGGGCGTGGATTGCAGTACGGCTTACAGACCCAAAAAGGCGGCATTCCGGTCCTTTAGGGTCTAATGTGCTTCTGCCCAGTTAGCGCCTTGGCCCGCTTCTACCGTCAGTTTCACATCCAATCTCACAACTGGATCGGACGCATTTTCCATGATGTCTTTGGCCACGACAATCAGCTCATCGACGGCGCTGTCTTCAACCTCAAACAGCAATTCATCGTGGACTTGTAACAACATCGTCGCAGGAAGGTGCGCAATTGCGTCTGGCATCCGAACCATCGCGCGACGGATCACGTCAGCGGCTGTCCCTTGGATCGGCGCGTTGATTGCTGCGCGGGCTGCAAAACCTGCATGTGGTCCTTTGGCGGTGATATTTGGTGTGTGAATTTTGCGGCCAAACAACGTCTGAACGTAACCATGTTCCTTCGCGAATGCCTTGGTGTCGTCCATATAGGTGCGAATACCGGGGAAGCGTTCGAAATAGCGATCGATGAACCCCTGTGCCTCAGACCGTGGAATGCGCAAATTCCGCGCCAGCCCAAAGCCGGAAATACCATAAATGACGCCAAAGTTGATCGCCTTCGCCTGACGGCGAATGTCCGGCGTCATCTCGTCCAAAGGTACACCGAACATCTCACTCGCGGTCATAGCGTGGATATCTAGACCATCCTCAAACGCTTGCTTCAGCGCTGGAATGTCTGCGATATGGGCCAAAATCCGCAGCTCAATCTGAGAGTAATCCAAGGCGACCAACGTCTTGCCTGTCTCAGCGATAAAAGCTTCGCGAATACGACGCCCTTCTTCACTGCGGATCGGAATGTTTTGCAAATTCGGATCGGTCGAGGCCAAGCGTCCCGTCGATGCACCTGCAATGGAATACGACGTGTGAACGCGGCCCGTGTCCTTGTTGATGTGATCCTGCAAAGCGTCTGTGTAGGTTGATTTCAGTTTTGAAAGCTGGCGCCAATCCAAAACCAAACGCGGCAACTCATGTTCGGTTGCAAGGTCTTCAAGCACATCAACACCCGTCGCATAGGCACCCGTCTTGCCCTTCTTGCCACCCTCGAGTGCCATCTCGTCAAATAGGATTTCTCCCAGCTGTTTGGGGGAGCCAACGTTGAATTTACGACCCACCAGTTCATAAATCTCGTCCTCTAGCCCTGCCATTTTTTGGGCAAAGGCGTTTGACATACGGGACAGAATATCACGATCAACTTTGATTCCAGAACGCTCCATCGCGGCCAAGACAGGCACCAGTGGACGTTCCAATGTTTCATAGACTTTCGTGACTTGGGTCTGATGCAATTGTGGCTTAAACATCTGCCACAAACGCAGGGTCACATCGGCGTCTTCTGCGGCATAGGGAACTGCGTCTACCAAAGGCACCGCATCAAAGGTTTTGGCGCTTTTACCAGAGCCTAATAAGGGCTTTATCGGCAAAAGGATGTGATTCAAATACCGCTCGGACAGTGCGTCCATACCGTGATTGTGCAAGCCACCATGCATCACATAAGACATCAACATCGTGTCATCGATGGGGGCCACATCAATACCAAGCTGCGCAAATATCTTAGTGTCGTATTTCATGTTCTGGCCGATCTTCATGATCGACGGATCGATCAACATCGGCGTTAGCATGCGCAATGCGTCCTCAAACGGCATCTGCCCCTCGGCCAAGGCATCATTGGAAAACAAATCGTCTCCACCAGCCACCTTATGGGTCAATGGAATGTAACAGGCTTGGCCCGCCTCAACGCAAAGTGAAACACCAACCAAGTCGACAGTCATTGTATCAAGACCAGTAGTTTCAGTGTCGACAGCGACATACCCGCGGGCATAGATGCGATCAATCCAGACTTGTAATTGTACAGCATTTTCGACCTGTTCGTATTTGGAATGATCGAACGGAACAGTCTCTAACGAAAGGAGATCAGGCGCCAACGGCGCGGCATCTTTAATCACGGGGGCCTCGGAACCGAACTGGGCAGCGACCCGTTTTGTCAGTGTGCGGAACTCCATCTCGGCCAAGAAGGGCAGCAACACTTCGGGCACAGGATCGCGCACCTCAAGGTCCTCGATCGTGAATTCCAAATCCATCGCATCGTCCAACTTAACCAAAGCACGGGAAAGGCGGATTTGGTCCACATTGTCGATTAAGGTCTGGCGACGTTTGGGTTGTTTGATTTCACCCGCGCGTTCCAACAACGCATCCAGATCGCCGTATTCGTTGATCAACAACGCTGCGGTCTTAATGCCAATCCCAGGCGCACCGGGCACGTTGTCCACACTGTCACCAGCAAGGGCCTGCACATCGACAACGCGTTCGGGATAGACGCCAAATTTTTCATGCACACCGTCGCGGTCAATGCGCTTGTTCTTCATGGCATCAAACATTTCAACGCCGTCACCAACCAGTTGCATCATGTCCTTGTCCGAACTGATGATGGTGCAAAGACCACCCGCTTTACGGGCCTGCACGGCGAGGGTGGCGATGATATCATCGGCCTCGAAACCCTCGATCTCTTTGCAGGCGATGTTGAACGCTTCAGTCGCGGTGCGGGTCAGTGGCATTTGCGGGCGTAGGTCTTCTGGCATCGCTTCGCGATTGGCTTTGTATTGGTCATACATATCGTTGCGAAACGTGTGGCTGCCTTTGTCGAAAATCACGGCAACGTGGGTGGGGGCGTCGGGGCCAGTGTTGCCCTCGATATAACGATGCAACATGTTGCAAAACCCAGCAACGGCCCCGATAGGCATCCCATCGGATTTACGAGTCAGCGGGGGCAATGCGTGGTAGGCGCGAAAGATAAAGGCCGAACCATCGATCAAATGAAGGTGTGAACCTTTGCCGAATTTCGTGTCGCTCATGGGATCATTCCGCCGCTTGTTAGGTGTTGCCTAACATATATCTCGTATCGGACGGTCCACTGCAATCACGCGATTGGCGAAAGGGGGCTTAGACTTTGCCTTCAAACTCTTTTTGGATGAATTTGCAGTCGCAATACGGACATGCCACCCATCCCAAGTCATCTGGGATTTGCAGCCAAACACGCGGATGGCCCAATGCGCCTTCGCTGCCATCACAAGAGACACGGAATTTTTCGACGATTTGGATTTCGGGTGCTTGCATTTGGGCAGGTCCTTGGGCTGGCAAATCTATTAGGGCAGTTATGACGTAAACAACGCCAATTTTGCAAGTGGATTGCACGTTGGTCAAGGTTGGAAATCCTCAAACTTCTAGGCAAGATCAAGCCAACATGTTCTATCCGCTTCACCCTGCCCCCCAGACAGAGTAAAAGACCGCGAAACATCCATAAGGTTCCTATCGTAATGCAGCCCTACAAGCCCGTCGTCCTATGTATTCTTGATGGATGGGGCCTGCGTGCGGACACGGTTGGGAACGCCCCTGCGCTGGCCAATACGCCGACTATGGATAGGATTTTGGCGTCCTGCCCAAATGCGACGTTGATCACACACGGCCCCGATGTTGGATTGCCGCGTGGCCAAATGGGCAATTCCGAAGTGGGGCATACCAACATTGGCGCGGGCCGTGTGGTGGCGATGGATCTTGGTCAGATTGATCTGGCGATTGAAGACGGCAGCTTTTTCACTAACGCTGTGTTGGGGCAATTCATCGAGCGTGTGAAGGCGGCTGGCGGCACAGCGCATCTGATGGGCTTGTTATCTGATGGTGGTGTGCATGGGCATATTGTTCACATGGTTGCGGCGGCCAAGGCATGTCGTGATGCGGGTCTACCTGTTGTGATCCACGCGCTTGGTGACGGACGCGATGTAGCACCGCAATCGATCCAAGGATATTTGGAAACGCTGCTGGCTTCGTTACCAGCGGGTGTTCAAATTGCGACCCTGACGGGCCGCTACTTTGCGCTGGACCGTGACAATCGCTGGGAACGGGTTCAGGCTGCGTTTGATGTAATTGTTCACGGCCAAGGGCCAAATGCCGTTGACGCCCAGACAGCAATCGAACAAAGCTACGAACGCGGTGAAACCGACGAATTCATCCCCGCAACCGTATTGGGTGGTTACGCAGGGGCCAAAGATGGAGACGGCCTGTTTTGCGTAAACTTTCGGGCAGATCGCGCACGTGAAATTATGGCGGCGTTTGGTCAACCCGACTTTGATGCATTCGATACAGGCAAGCGCCCAACATGGTCCGCACTGATGGGGATGGCGTCCTATTCAGACGCCCATAATGCCTACATAGATACTGTTTATCCAAAAGCGAAGATCGAGAACACGCTTGGTGCTTGGGTCGCTGCCAAAGGTAAAACGCAATTCCGTTTGGCTGAAACCGAAAAGTACCCGCATGTTACCTTCTTCCTGAATGGGGGTGTCGAAATACCTGCTGAAAACGAAGATCGTTTCATGCCGCAATCGCCCAAAGTTGCGACGTATGACCTGCAGCCAGAGATGTCGTGCCCCGAAGTAACGGACCGGTTCGTTGCTGCAATTCACAAAGGCTACGACCTGATTGTGACCAATTATGCCAACCCCGATATGGTTGGACATACGGGTGACCTTCAGGCAGGAATTGCTGCGTGCGAAGCTGTTGATGCGGGGTTAGCGCAGGTGATCGAAGCGTTGACGCAAGTAGGTGGTGCGATGATCGTTACCGCCGACCACGGAAATTGCGAAACGATGATTGATCCTGAAACCGGCGGACCACATACAGCACACACCCTTAACCTTGTACCTGTTGCATTGGTTGGTGGGCCGCAAAATGCCACGCTTAGTGCAGGTCGGTTGGCTGATTTAGCACCGACGTTGCTACACCTCATGGGGCTTGAAACACCACCAGAGATGACAGGGAAAAACCTAATCGGATGAAATGGGTTGCGATCATATTAGCGACCCTTGTGCCACAGTTATTGCTGGCTCAAGATGCGGGCGCGGGCGCGCGTGCAGCATCAAGCCAATTGGCCGAAGCGTCCATAAAACTGGACAAGGCGGACGGGGCGCGTGACCGTGTAAAGGCCCTAACAGAGACGATATTGGCCTACGAGGCAGGCCTAACAGCGATGCGTGACGGGTTGCGCCGCGCAGCACTGCGCGAAGAACAACTTAGCCGTAAACTTAAAGCCCGCGACCGCGAAACGGCTGCCTTTATCGGCGTCCTCCAATCGCTGGGCGCTGGGCCATCGCCCACTGTGTTTCTGCACCCACAAGGGCCAACAGGAACTGCACGCGCTGGAATGTTGCTGTCAGAAATGACACCGATCCTAAACGCCCGTGCTACTGAATTGCGTAACGAAGTTGATGAGGTGCAAACCCTTCGTCTGCTCCAACAACAAGCCGCCGATCAACTCCAACTTGGGTTGTCCGAAGTTCAAAAAGCCCGTGTCGCGTTAAGCACTGCACTTGCCGAACGGACAGATTTACCAATACGCTTTACCGAAGACCCCGTGCGCACCGCGATCCTTATCGCCTCCACCGAAACGCTAGGCGCTTTTGCCAGCGGCTTGTCACAGATCACCGAGAACGAAACTGAAATTGATCTACCGCCACTGGATGACCGGATTGGTGGGTTGCAGCTGCCCGTCAAAGGACTGCTTCTGCGGGGTATGAACGAGGCGGACGCGGCAGGTATCAGACGCCCGGGCATCATCATCGCCACGCGGCCCGGTGCGTTGGTCAATGCACCTGCCGCTGCCACAATCCGCTATGTCGGACCACTGCTGGATTACGGGAATGTCATGATCCTAGAGCCGCAAACAAACACGTTATTTGTCTTTGCAGGACTTGATGTGACCTACGGAAAAGCCGGTCAAGTGATCAGCAAAGGCACGCCACTTGGCCTAATGGGTGGGCTCCAGATTGAACAGAGTACAGAAAATTCCAGCTCAACCCGGTCAACTGTTGGTGATGGGGCTGGCAATGGCCGCTCGGAAACGCTCTATATAGAAGTCAGACAACAAAATGTTACTCAGGATCCCGAATCGTGGTTCCGCACCGATAAGGATGGATAGACCATGAAGAAGTTTGTTATGGCCGCATTGGGCGGCACATTGGCAGGGGTGATCGCGACCACTCAGATTGCCGGGCCATTGCTGGCCCAAGAAGCCGATAAGCAAGATAACGTTTATGAACAGCTTGATCTGTTCGGTGATATTTTTGAACGGATCCGTTCGCAATATGTCGAAGATGTAGACACCAGCGAATTGATCGAAGCCGCCATCGACGGCATGCTGACATCGCTTGACCCACACTCCAGCTACCTATCGCCAGACGATGCGATAGCTATGCGTGTGCAAACACGTGGCGAATTTGGTGGACTTGGCATTGAAGTGACGCAGGAAGAGGGCTTTGTAAAAGTCGTTTCCCCGATGGATGGCACCCCAGCGGACGAAGCTGGCATGTTGGCTGGTGATTTCATCACTCACGTCGATGGCGAATCCCTCTTGGGCCTGACATTGGACGATGCGGTTGGTAAAATGCGCGGTCCGGTTGGCGCCGAAATTATCATCACCGTCGTGCGTGAAGGGGAGGGTGAGCCGTTTGACGTGTCCATCATTCGTGACACAATTGAATTGCAAGCGGTGAGCGCGCGGACCCAAGGCGATACTGTTTATCTGCGGATCACAACCTTCAACGACAAAACCACACCAAACCTAATTGAAAAGTTGGCTGAAGAAGTGGCCGCCCTTGGCGGCATCGACAACGTGAATGGTTTTGTTATCGACCTGCGCAACAACCCCGGAGGTTTGTTGACGCAATCAATCCGTGTCTCAGATGCGTTTCTTGAAGAAGGCGAAATCGTTTCAACCCGAGGCCGCAATCCTGCTGAAGGGGATCGGTTTAACGCGACACCGGGCGACTTGGCGCAAGGCAAACCTATCGTGGTTCTGATCAATGGCGGCTCTGCCTCGGCTTCTGAAATTGTTGCGGGTGCACTGCAGGATCACCGTCGTGCAATTGTCATCGGCACCAAAAGCTTCGGCAAGGGGTCTGTTCAAACGATCATGCCATTGCGCGGCGAGGGCGCGATGCGCCTGACAACTGCGCGCTACTACACGCCATCGGGTCGTTCGATCCAAGCGCTGGGCGTTTCGCCTGACATCGTTGTTGAACAACCGCGCCGCAAGCCGGACGCCGATGAGCAGGACGAGCCAAAGCGCAAAGGCCGTTCCGAAGCGGACCTTCGTGGTAGCCTTAACAACGATAGCCTGACCGAAGACGAAATTCGCCAAGTCGAAGAAGATCGGGAACGGGCAGAGGCCTCAGCCGAGTTGCGCGAGGACGATTATCAATTGGCCTACGCCATTGATATCCTCAAAGGTCTAAGTGCACTTGCTCCAAAAGACTATGCTGAAAAATAGCTAAAACCTGGAAACCCTCGCATGGAAATATGCGGGGGTTTTGTCGTTTCCTGGGGCCGCGTTAACTATTTCTGGTAGGGATTTGTTAAGTTTTTAGGGAATTGTACAAATGATGGGGTCGATTTGTACAATTTGACTAGGTCGCGGAATTTCAGGTGAAGTCACAACATTCTAAATGTACAAATCGGACCCCTAAATTGTACATCTCGGCACTTTATGGCAAGCTTTAGCGCGGCATTCACTCTGCTACATCGCCAGTTAACTCACCGTACGTAGCCCCTATTCAGCATGAATAACTGTCTTTGAAAATGCCTTTACTTTGCGACTTGCCTTGATCATTTTTGCCCATTCGCGGAACGGATAGGTCATGATTGCAATCGCGCTTTTATCCTCTACCCCTGTTTCCAACGCACCCATAGGTTCGTTGCATTTTCCAGGGTTATAATAGGTGCCAAACATCACGTCATAGATGGGCATAACGTTGGCCAAATTCTTGCCATATGCTTTGGGCACATCGGCGTGATGCCAGCGGTGATACACGGGTGATGCGATGATGTATTTTAGTGGGCCGTGTTCAAACGGCAGATCCATGTGAACGTATTTATTGTGCAAGATATAGAACACTATGACAAACGGCAGCGCTTGTGGAATTTGCAGCCAAGTGAGCAACAGAATATAGCTAATGGTCATCAATAAGGCCTCAAGGAAGTGCACGCGATTGGCGGTGAACGCGTTAACATGCGTGTCAGAATGATGTGCCGCGTGTGTGGGCCAGCCCCATTTTGTGTGCATCAAACGGTGGTTCCAATAATCAACGAAATCTTTGGCCGCGACTCCAAAAATACATACAATCCAAAGGGGTACATTGTTCCAAATTTCAGGGTTCAACGTAGGAATGTGCAAGGCATTATAAGATGATTGGGCAAATGCGTTCACGTCTTTCAGAAAGAAAGTCGCGACGACCATGTTGAAGCCGGCCAAGACCAATGTGGTGGCTGTGTTCTCAAGCGCATGGCGGCTAAACTCGGTTCGTTTTTTGAAAACGGTGTATAAAACAAGGCACATCGCTGCTGCGATGATGATTTCGGATTGCCACGTTGGATGGCTCAACCATTTGATAATTGAGTTTAAGAATTCCATGCCTGCGCTCCACAAATACTGCCTGACGCATCCCAGATTTTGACGTAGGGTATGCGAACAGCCTGTGTTACAGGGCAAAAATGGCAATAATTGGACGATGGGTTTAGTGGTCTACGCGGTCTCGACGCAATGGCGGCGGAACGCACGTTTTAACATGTCCAATTCCGCACGCAGCAGTTCCATTTCGACGCGGATGTCGTCCCCCAAAGCCTCGCCTGCGATCAG
>TARA_B110000908_G_scaffold86987_1_pt1 | contig 10980 bp, 6 predicted proteins | sample TARA_B110000908 | Tara Oceans TARA_B110000908 (sample SAMEA4398067) | marine metagenome | biome: Polar Biome; feature: [DCM] deep chlorophyll maximum layer (ENVO:01000326); material: water (ENVO:00002006), including particulate matter (ENVO:01000060) such as... | depth 36 m
ATCGTAAAACGATTACGAAAGAAAAAAAAGATTACCCGTATCCGATTGCCATCCAAAGATAAAACGTTTCATGTGTTCGGATGGTGCATCCGATGATACGATCCCTCGTGTTGTTTGAAGTGGCCTGTTACTCAAGCTTTCAAAAAGAGTCAACAGCACAAATTTTACTTGCAAGTAATGAAAAAACGTTTAACCAAATCTATCGATGAAGTTGTTTGAGAGAAATAGGAATAAAAAAAGAACGAGAGTTCAAATCTCTTGGGTGATTTTAGTTTCACTTTGCGTCGTTACTGCCTCGGCTACCCTGACCAAAGCAGGTGAACGCCCCAACGTTATTCTCATCATCACCGACGATCAGAGCCCGCGCAATCCTCCGACGCCAGAGTATCCGTGGCTGGTTTCGCCGCCGGGTTTCGGTTATGCTGGCGACCAGGTGCTCACACCATTTGTGGATCAATTGGCGCGCGAGGGTATGATTATGACGAATGCGAATGTTGCGTGTCCCGTATGTTCCCCGTCGCGCTACACGACTCTGACTGGTCGTCATGCATCACGAACAAATGGCGAGGTGTTTAACCGGATGTTTCCCGTTGGTTCGATGGCGCGTCCGGAAAACAACGTTGAGCTTGGGCGCGGAGAGCCGAATCTTCCTCGCCTGTTGCAGACGGCGGGCTACACCACCGCCTGGGTGGGCAAGTGTCACATCCTCGAACAGGACATTAGTGAGAAGCCTGCGCGTTGGGCGACTGCTGCTGCGCCCGGCCTGAAAAGGTATCCACTGCATAGCGATCCTCGGACCGACCCGAAGACGAATCAGGCTATGCGTGACAATCAGGCATGGTGGCGCGAGCGGATTCGCAAAGAGGGCTTTGATTGGGTCGGTGCGGTCTATCCGGCCAACCTGCTCGAACTCTTCAATAAGCCGTCCAATGTACACAACCTCGAGTGGACCACGCGCTCGGTCCTCGATTTCCTGGGCGCGCAGAAGGCGGGCGGCGACAAGCCCTTCTTCCTTTACTACGGCATGACCGTTCCGCACGGACCGGACCCGTGGAGAAAAACCAAAGATGGATTCGTCAATGCGTTAGATGCCGACCCCGGCTATTCTGCGGAGGGCTATCGCACCGACCTGGATTACTCCTTCATGCCCTCGCGTGAGGAAATCAAGAAGGAGGTTGCCGCAGCCGGATTCGACGAGAAGCATGCATGGCTGACCTGGCTTGACCATTCGATCGGAGCGATTCTCAGAAAGCTCGACGAGCGTGACCTTGCCCGCGACACCTTGGTGATCGTGACCTCCGACCATGGGACCTGGCGCTACGGCAAGACCACGATGTATGACGGCGGACTCAAGATACCGCTGGTGATGCGCTGGCCAGCAGCGATCCGCTCTGGCTCAAGCTATCCACACCTGGTGCTCAACACCGACTATGCCGCGACCATTCTTGAACTTGCGAAAGCCGATGTACCCAAAGACTACCAGCTCGACGGCGAATCGCTGGTTCCAGTAATGCGTGGCAAGAAAACTGGGGCGTTGCGTGAGGAAACTTTCCACGAGATTGGCTTTGCCCGTGCGATCAAAACCGAGAAGTGGAAGTACATTGCGGTGCGTTATCCACCGAAGGTCCAGCGCCGTATTGCCGCTGGGAGGAAGTTCCCATCCTTTAAGGATGACTTGCCTCCCAATCCAATGCCCTACCTCGTCGTCAACCGCCATCTCGGCTATCACAGCTCGCGTCACAACCCGAATTATTTTCAAACCGACCAGCTTTACGATCTCGAAAACGACCCGCAGGAGAAGACGAATGTCTTCGACCTACATCCCAAGGTGCTCGCCGATCTCAAGGCACGCCTGACCCGACACCTCGCCACCTTTCCCGGACGACCGTTCGGTGAATTCACCCGCTAATTACAAATGCTTTCATCCAACTACTTCGGCACGATCGATTATATTTTCATGGGACTCTACGTCCTGGTGCTTATCTTTCTCGGCTTCTACCTCAAGAAGCTCGCCTCACGCAGCCTCGACAACTACATCTGCGGCGGAAAAAACATCCCGTGGTGGGCGATGGGAATCTCTGGTATGGCTAGCTTCCTTGACCTCGCTGGCACGGCTGTGATTGTCTCATTCCTTTTCCTGTTAGGACCGCAGGGGCTGTTCGTTGAGTTCCGTGGCGGCGCCGTGCTGGTGCTACCGTTCATGATGCTGTGGACTGGCAAGTGGCATCGCCGCTCGGGCTGTCTCACCGGTGCGCAATGGAATATATACCGCTTCGGTGATTGCTGGGGCGGCCGCGCCTCACAGTTCATGGGGGTGGTGGCAACCGTGCTCACCACAATCGGTATGCTCGCCTACTTGATCATCGGCGCGGGAATTTTTCTTTCGACCTTCCTGCCATATTCCCCCGAAGCCTGTTCACTCACACTGCTGGTAATGGCAACGCTTTATACCATGATGTCAGGTTTCTACGGGGTCATCTTCACAGATCTCTTCCAAGCCTGTATCATACTCGTTGCTGTCATCTACATCTCGGTGAAAGCCTTCACCGGAATTGGCGATGCGGGTGAGATCTCGGAAATCGCTGCGACCGTCACTGGTAACCCCGACTGGATCAGCAGCATCCCAAAGTGGAACGTCCACATGCCGGAGGGCTACGAAGTCTACAAACATCTTCTGATTTTTGCTTCGTTCTATCTTGTTAGGACCATCGTCGCCGGCCTCGGCACTGGCGCAGACCCGCGCTATTTCGGAGCCAAGACCGACCGCGAATGCGCCAAACTCTCGATGTTGTGGACTGTGCTGATGACCGTGCGCTGGCCAATGATGATCGGCATCGCGGTGATGGGGCTTTACCTCGTGAATGACCTACTGCCCGACCAGACGAAGCTCAAGGAGGCCGCAGCTCTGATCCACGAAGCCAACCCCGAAACCGAGAAGCCACAGTGGGGTGCTCTCATTTCCTCAATCTCTAACGCACCGGAGGAGCAGGACCCCGCGCTGGTCGCCTCCCTGCAATCCCTGCTAGGCAAAGACAAGTGGTCTGAGAAGATGAACTTGCTCAGCTACGAGGGAACAGTGAACCCCGAAAAGATTCTGTCTTCGGTGCTGATGATTTCGGTTGGCGAGGGTATGCGTGGCGTTCTGGTCATCGCATTGGTTGCCGCCGCACTCTCGACCTTTGGTAGTTGGGTGAACCTAGCGACTGGCCAGTTTGTAAACGACTTCTACAAGAAATGGATGCGACCGAAAGCAGGCACACGCGAGTTGATTTATGCCAGTTGGGGCACCGTGGTTGGGATCGTGATCTGCAGTTTCCTTTTCTCGTTGACGCTGGACAGCATCAACGACATCTGGGGCTGGATGATGATGGGATTTGGTGCTGGGTTTTTAGTGCCAGCATTCCTGCGTCTCTACTGGTGGCGTTTCAACGGCGCTGGTAGTGCGATCGGCACGCTCATTGGAATCGCGGCAGCGATCGTCCAGCGCCTTCTGTGGCCTGATCTGAACGAGGTTTGGCAGTTCGTGTTCGTGCTCACGATAGGTTTTGTTAGTTCCGTCGGCGTAGCGCTGCTTACTGCCCCCACCGATCCGAAGGTGCTGCGCAAGATGTATCTCGAAACCAGGCCGTTCGGGGTCTGGGGTCATCTTAAGGATACTCTAACACCTGAAGAGCGTGCGAAGACAAGCCGAGAGCATCGCCAAGATCTGTCTGCGTTACCATTCGCCATGATCTGGCAGACCTGCATGTTCCTCGCACCTATGCTTTTCATCATCCACAACTGGCAAGGCTTTGTCGGCACCTGCGTGATCGGTCTCGGAGCGTTCGCCGGGATCTGGTTTATCTGGTTCCGCCACCAACCGAAGGGAAATTTTCATGACTAATCAGGGAAGAAAAAAGAAGTATTTGAGGCCACTTTGGTTAGGTGTTTTATTGATAGCAGTCGGTATCTCGGCCTGCAGTGAATCCGAGCAACCACCTGCCGCTGAATCCGAAGCGACTCGGGTGGACGCCTCGACGCTTACCGGCAAGGTGATGTGCGGCTACCAAGGATGGTTTGGAACTCCCAAAGATGGCGAGGCTCGTGGCTGGAGGCACTATCGCAACCAGACTACCGAGCAGTTTAAACCTGGCGAGGCGGGCATCGAGTTTTGGCCGGACATGCGTGAACTCGGTGAGCACGAGCGCTTTGATACTTCGTTTCGCCACGCCGACGGCCGGGTCGCGCAAGTTTTCAGTTCGGCGAAGCGCGATACGGTAGTACGCCATTTTCAATGGATGCAGGAATATGGTATCGATGGTGTGTTCGTGCAGCGATTCGCCACCGAGGTGACTGAGCCAAAAGCCCGGCAGAAAACGGCGATATTTCGGACGGTCAACCGCATTCTCAACAACTGCCGCGCTGGTGCGAGGCAACATGGAAGGACTTACGCCGTCATGTATGACCTAACAAGCATGAAGGCCGAACGCATTGCCTTAGTCAAAGAAGACTGGCGTTACTTGGTCAAGGAGATGGGCATTCTCAAGGACAAATCCTATCAGCACCATCTCGGGCGCCCGGTGGTGTCCGTGTGGGGCGTTGGCTTCGGCAAGGGGCGTGACTATGGTGCGAAGGAGGTGGCTGATTTGATCGATTTCCTCAAGAACGATCCCGAGTGCGGTGGTCTCACGGTGATGCTGGGCATGCCAACCAACTGGCGAGATGGGGTCAAGGATGCGGGGCCGTTTGCTGACTGGGAGCCCGTTTATAGGGCTGCTGACATTATCTCTCCATGGATGGTTGGTCGATACCGTAATGCCAAACAGGCTCGAAACTACGTGGCCACAAGGGCCAAGGCTGACCGCGATTGGTGTGAGGCCAACGGTAAGGACTTCATGCCTGTTGTGTTTCCAGGCTTCGGCTGGTCCAACCTCAAGAAGGGCACCGCCGAGTCTCCTGACGCCTTCATAGATCGCGACGGTGGACGTTTTCTGTGGGCTCAGTACGACGCTCACATCCGCGAAGGCGGTGCGACCATGATCTATCAGGCGATGTTTGATGAACTCGACGAGGGAACCCACATTTTCAAATCTACGAACGACCCGCCGGTAGGTGAAAGCACATTCCGAACTTACGGCGCATTGCCAAGCGACCACTACCTTTGGTTAGTCGGCGAGGCGACAAAGCGCTTGCGAGGCGAAACCCCCAGCACGCAGGAAATGCCTGTCCGCTTGCCATCGAGCAAAGATTCGAAATGACTATTTACACCACTATCCGAGCCTTGGTTACGGCTTTTTGCCTGTTCTCCGGTTTAGCCTCCGCCGCTGGGAGTCCACCTAACATCGTTTTCTTCGTGCTCGACGATCTCTGCGATTGGGTCGGCCCGCTTGGCTACAAGCAGGCACAGACGCCAAACATGGACCGACTCGCTTCCTCAGGCGTGACCTTCACCAACGCCCACACAGCGGGAATCTTTTGTGCCCCGTCGCGGAGTGCACTCTTCACCGGTCGGCATGCTTCATCGACTGGCTGCTATACCACCCAGGTTTACCATCGTGATCATCCCGACCTGCGACCATTGCAGGCCGTGCTGCATGAGGGCGGCTACACGACCCGCGGGGGAGGAAAGCTGTTCCATCATCCAGCCGGTTACGCCGATCTACGTGGCTGGGACGAGTTTTTTGTCCGTGATGAGGAACAGAAGAAACGCGGCTGGGCTCTCGAAAGTTGGTCCTTCGGCATGGACTTTCTCCCCGAACCTTTTCCCTACAGCCCTTTCAGCCATGGTCGTAAGCTAAACCTGGGATTGTTTCTCGAGTGGGGGCCGATCCGGAATGAGAACGAGGGGAAGATGGCAGACACCATCCGCACCGAGTGGGCCTGTGACTTGCTGCGACAAAAACATGATAAACCTCTCTTTCTCGCGGTTGGGCTATACACGCCGCACTTTCCTAACTACGCACCTCAGAAATACTTCGACCTCTATGATCCGAAGAAGATCAAGCTTCCGGACTACAAGGACAACGACCTCGAGGATTTGCCGCCCGCGATCCGCAAGATGAAGACCGCGCGTTCAGCGCACCATAAGCGCTTGGTCGAACTGAATGCCGTAGAGGATGCCATTCACGGATACCTCGCCTGTGTTTCCTACGCTGATGCGATGCTGGGTCGCGTGCTCGACGCCATCGCCGAAGGGCCAAACGCCGACAATACCGTCGTCATCCTCCTGAGTGACCACGGCTACCATCACGGGGAAAAGTTTGATTGGGGGAAACACACCCTCTGGGAGCGGACCTCGAACATTCCACTGATCATCGCAGGGCCAGACGTCGCGCGCAATACGAAGGTTGATGCGACTGTTAGCCTGATCGATCTGTTTCCGAGCGTGACGGGCTTGGCGCAGGTCGAGGACCAGCAGAAACGGGACGGTGTTTCGCTGGTGCAGGTATTGAAGGCTCCCGCTGTGGCGCGTGACAGGAAGGTGTTGCTACCCGGGATGAAGCCGAATGAGTATGCGGTCATGAACCGGGACTGGCGCTACATTCACTATGCCGACGGGGGTGAGGAACTCTATCAAGTTAAGAAAGATCCGAACGAATGGCACAACCTCGCGGGAAGATCCGAACATGCAAAAGTGATGCAAGAAATGCGGCAAAGTGCGCCGAAGGAATTTGCTCTATCGGGTCCGGAAGTCAGCGAGTTAAAACTTGTGACTGAGGGTGAAGGTTTTCGATGGGAGAAACGTGTTAGTAAACCTTCTCAAAAATCTGACGGTAAAGATCAGCGGGCGCCGAAACCTAGGAACAAAAAAAAGAAGAACATCCTTATGATCGTCTGTGATGACCTGAACACGCATGTCTCGCCCGCGGGATATGAGCCGATCACCACACCGCATATGCATCGCTTGGCCGCCGAGGCCATGACGTTTAACCGAGCCTTCTGCCAATACCCGGTGTGCGGGCCCTCACGGGCGTCATTTCTGAGTGGGCTCTATCCTGAGTCAACTGGTGTGCTCGACAACAAAAAAGACATCCGCATCACGCGGCCGGGAACGTTGACCATGCCCGGATTCTTCAAGAAGAAGGGCTACTGGACGGCTGGCGTTGGAAAGGTTTTCCACTCTCCGAGGCATGAGCAGGGAGAGGAGGTCTGGAATGAATTCGTCAGCTTCCAGAACGACGAACTGCCGGTCGTGCGGGCAGCTCGCGAGAAATTTGAAGCGGAATTCGGGCGGGTGGACGACGCTAAGAACCGCAAGCGCTGGAAAGCAGTCGAGAAGGCCGCGAAGAGCAAGCTCGATGCGCAGACCCCCCCGGGCTACGGCCGCAGTGGGTTGACGGACGAGCAGCACAAGGACGGGAAAAACGCGCGTCAGGTGGTTTCCTGGCTGACGGAGAAGGCACACGGCGAGAAGCCGTTCTTCATCACCTGCGGTATTCAGAAACCCCACGTTCCATTCCTCGCGCCGGACAAGTACTTCGATCTCTATCCGCTCGACGCCATCCGCTACACCCCCGATCGACCCGACCTGTGGGACAGTCTGCCGAGGAAGGCAATCAATACCCGCTTCAAGGAATTCGGATTCGAATTGGGAAAGGAGAATGATGCTCTCCGCCGAGAATACATGCAGGCTTATCACGCCTGCGTCTCGTTTACCGACGCCCAGACCGGACTGATTCTCGCCGCGCTGAAGGAGAGCGGTCACTGGGAGGACACCATCGTCATCCTGACCTCGGACCATGGCTATCATCTCGGTGACCATTTTCTCTGGGGGAAGGTGAGCCTGTTCGATGTCGGAGCAAAAGTACCTTTCATCATGCGTGTTCCGGGAGTGACCCGTGGAGGCACTCGCTCCGAAGCAATGGTGGAACTGATTGATATCTACCCGACACTCGCCAGCCTCACCGGACTCGACGCTCCTGATCATCTGCAGGGGATGTCGTTACGGCCCTTGCTGGATCATCCCGTGCGGATGGGACGGAAGAAGTTTGCCTACAGCGTGGTTAGCCGTGGTAAGCAGCTGGGTTACGCACTGCGCAACCAACGCTGGCGTTATGGAAAGTGGCCCGACGGTGAAGAACTCTACAACCTAATTAATGACCCGCAGGAGAAACGGAATCTCGCCGGCAAGCCGGCCTTTGCTGAACGCTTGAAAACTTTCCGAGCTGCCCTTGTCGTAAAACGCCGCGAAGCTGCGCAAAAGCGGTCGGTAAAACCTTAGTTACCCCACCTAGCCAGTAGAGCCTACCTTGAACATCTTAAACAACACTGTGAATCGCGCTTCTATGAAATCCCATACATTGACAAGCTGCCTTCTTCTGTTAGTTGGCACGACGCTCCACGCGGCCTCGCCCGTGCCCACCAAAGTCGTCCCCAAAACCATCGAGGGTTCAAAGCCCCGCAACGTTGTCTTCATCCTCTCCGACGACCACCGCTATGATGCGATGAGCTTCTTAGGTCACCAGTTCGCAAAGACTCCGGTGATGGACTCTCTCGCGGCGAACGGCGCCCACGTCAAGAACGCGCTCGTCACCACCTCGCTATGTTCACCGAGCCGGGCCTCCATTCTCACCGGGCTCTACACATTTCGTCATCGCGTGATCGATAACAACCGTGCGATTCCTGCGGGCACCGTCTATTTTCCACAATACCTACAGAAGGCCGGATATGCGACGGGCTTCATCGGGAAGTGGCACATGGGTGGCGAAAGCGATAAGCCTCAACCAGGTTGGGACCACTGGGTGAGTTTTGTCGGGCAGGGTCACTACCTGCCGCCGAACCCAAACTACACCCTCAACGTCAACGGAGAGCGTGTTAAACAGAAAGGCTATATCACCACTGAACTGACCGATTACGCTGTCGATTGGCTCAAGCAACAGAAACCCACTGAGAAGCCCTTTTTCCTCTATCTCTCCCACAAGGCGGTGCACGCCAATTTCACGCCGGAGAAGAAGTATGAGGATTCCTTTAAGCATCTGCCCTTCAAACGCCCAGTGTCAGAAAAAAACACCGCGACTGATCACCTCAAGCCGCGCTGGCTGCGCGACCAGCGCAACTCGTGGCACGGAGTTGATTTTCCCTACCACAGTAAACTCGATATCGAGCGCTACTACAAACGCTACTGTGAGACCTTACGCACCGTTGACGACAGCATTGGTCGCGTTATCAAGCAGTTGAAGGAGATGGGCATCTACGAAGACACTCTTGTCATCTACATGGGCGACAACGGCTTCATGTTCGGCGAGCACGGCCTGATCGACAAACGGGTCGCCTATGAAACCTCAATGCGAGTGCCGATGCTCATGCAGTGCCCTTCCATCATCAAGGGTGGCACGGTCGTGGACGAAATGGTCGCCAACATCGATGTCGCACCGACCGTCATGCAGGCGATGGGGCTGGAAAAGCCCGCACACATGGACGGAGAGAGTTTTCTCCCGCTGGCCATTGGAAAGAAAACCAAGTGGCGCAACGATTTCCTCTACGTCTATTACTGGGAGAAAAATTTCCCACAGACGCCTACCACGTTTGCCATCCGGAGCAATCGCTATAAGTATATTACCTACTACGGCCTATGGGACTGCGACGAGTTCTATGACATCCATAATGATCCCGATGAAAGCAAAAACCTCCTCTACGACCCAGCCTTTAAAAAACAGGCTAAGCAGATGGAAAACAGGTTGTATAAAATGATGGGGGAATTTGGCGGAATGGAGATTCCCCTTAACCAGCCGAGGGGTGGCATTAACAACATCCGTCTTCGTGACAGGGGTGGAAAAAAGGCCTCCGATTTCCCGACTCCCATGGTCGTTGATGAGCCAGCCAACAAAGACGCGAACTAACTCGAAACGGACTTTTTAATTTAATATTGACTGAATTGAAAAAACGTTTTACCACTTGTGGGAAGGTTAACTGTTAAAAAGGCTCATTATGGCGGTTTTGACCTGTTTAAAACAACAACCACACTTCTATGCAATTCATCATTACCACTAAAAGGCGTCATCCTAGAACGTCTTCGACGTATCCAAAAGCCGGGTTCACTTTGGTTGAACTAATGGTTGTAATCGCTATAATTGGGGCTTTGGCCGCCTTAACTTTTACGTTCGTTGGCCGCAGTATGGCCAGTGCTAGGGCTGTAACCTGCACGTCCAATTTGAAGCAGGTGGGAGCTGCACTCATCTCTTACTCCATGGAGCACAACAATAAGTTCATTTCATTGCAACCAGAGGCGGATCCCGATACCGGCAGGCGTCCCCCTATCTGGACTTGGCAATTGGCGAGAGACGGGTATCTGGGGTCATGGGATGGCAAGGGCCCCGCTCCATGTGGTACTGATGCCTGGACCTGTCCCGAGTGTGACTTTGTGAGTAACAATTACGGCGGTTTTGGAGTGGTTGAAGGTGCCATCTTCGCTTACGAGGAAACAAGCCCCATAGGGATTACTCAAAAAGGTTCGCTGCGCGAGCACCACATCGATGATCCGGCCAACACGTGGCTGGTGGGCGATGCTCACATCAGTTCAAGCAAGCCTAATAAGGGTTGGTATGCGATCTGGTCGAAGCCTTCAAGGTGGAATAGTCACGGGCCAGCGGCACGCCACAACGGCAAGGTTAACGTCTGCATGGTGGATGGCCATGTTGAGCGCCTGACCATCGAGCAAATCGAGAAGAGAAAATTAACTGAAGACGTGCTCAGGCGCTAGGAGACTGTCGAACTTAACTCTCACCTGTTCTTTAAATCCACCACGGCTAATGTAGGCACTAATTTAAGGGTCTTTTAGTCCAAAAAAGTTAGACGGAACACTGACCGGTGCATGGTTATAGAGTTAGGAAAAACAACAGTTCCGAACCAACTTTCCACGCACCCTTTTTGACCTGACCCTTCCTTTGCTAAGCAAAGTTCTAGCGAAAGCTAGAAGGCTTGCCGTGGGGAGTTTTATTGCTTTTAGCTAACCGAAATCAGTTCACCGGTTTGTAGGGAATACTTAGGCTGTCTTTTCCGTCG
>TARA_B110000908_G_scaffold172281_1_pt1 | contig 10917 bp, 9 predicted proteins | sample TARA_B110000908 | Tara Oceans TARA_B110000908 (sample SAMEA4398067) | marine metagenome | biome: Polar Biome; feature: [DCM] deep chlorophyll maximum layer (ENVO:01000326); material: water (ENVO:00002006), including particulate matter (ENVO:01000060) such as... | depth 36 m
AAATTAGGAATGAAAGATAAGAAAATAGCGGCGACCCTGAAATGGACAGGAATCGCCGCTATGAAAAATATGATATTAGTTAGACCGTGCCGTAGATCGACTTGCCAGTTGAGAGCAGGTCGTTACAGGCGATTTTAAGACGGTCACAGAGACCCTGTTCACCCTTTTTGAGGTAGCCGCGTGGGTCGTAGACTTTCTTGTTTCCTACTTCACCGTCAATTTTAAGCACACCCTCGATGTTCTCACACATGTGAGTGACGATGGGGCGAGTGAAGGCATATTGAGTATCGGTATCGATGTTCATTTTAACCACACCGTATTCGAGTGTCTCACGGAGGTCCTCGATGGATGAGCCGGATCCGCCGTGGAAGACGAGGTCCATTTCAGCCTCTGCACCGTATTTGTCAGTGACCACTTTCTGGCCGTCACGAAGGATTGTTGGCGTGAGCTTCACTGAACCAGGCTTGTAAGCACCGTGAACGTTACCAAAGGTAGCTGCGAACATGAAGCGGCCAATGCCGTTGAGTGTTTCATAAACTTCCATCATGTCCTCGGGGGACGTGTAGAGTTTTTCGGCAGGGAGACCAGATGTATCGTGACCGTCCTCTTCTCCACCAACGCAGCCGGCTTCGATTTCGAGGATGATATTGAGCTCGGCACACTCGGCGAGGAGTTCTTTGGAGATCGCGAGGTTTTCATCGAGTTCCACGACAGAGCCGTCGAACATGTGTGACTGGAAAAGAGGGCCTTTACCGGCGGCAATGCGCTCACGGGAGGCTTGTAGGAGCGGCTTGAGGAAGCTCTCGACTTTCTGCGGGTGGCAGTGGTCGGTGTGAAGAGCTACGAGAATATCGTATTTCTCAGCAAGAAGGTGAGTGGCTTCGGCGAGCACGATGGCTCCGAAGGCTTCATCACCTACAGCTGTGCCGGAAGCAAAACTGCCTCCACCGGTGGAAACTTGGATGATACCATCGGATCCAGACTCAGCAAAGGCCTTGAGGGCGCCGCTGATGGTGGTCAGAGAGGTGATATTGATGGCGGGGTATGCGTAGCCACCCTTTTGGGCAGCGTCGAGCATAGCGGCGTATTGTTCTGGTGTTGCGACTGGCATGACGCGTGGCATTTACCACAGAGTCAGACCACTGGCAAGACATGGTGAGGTGCATTTGACATGCAAATTGAGCCGTATTCTTGTCGGAATTCAATTCTAGTCAGTGGCGACTTTATTTATAGCTCCTCAATCACATCCACACACGCCTTGGTCCAGGTCTCTAGGCGGTCGTAGAGATCGCCTCGGAGCTCTTCTAGGGAGCAGAGGGCGAGGTTGGCTATTGCGTCCTCGTTGGCGTGCACGTCATCGTTTTCGAGATCGATCATGTGGACGACGCCTAGATGGACTTGGCCGACTGGATTGGTGTCATCGTTCAGTAGGGCTACGATTTTATTGGTATGGCCTCCGGCTATATTGAGTTCTTCGTCGATCTCGCGTTCGACTCCGGCCATGTAGGTCTCCATGCCTAAATGGTCCTCACGCTGATCCACAGGGTTGATATGGCCACCGATACCGATTGATACCTGGGCGTGGAGTCGGGATTCGCCACCAGATTTGCCGCGGGTGTAGTGGAGGTAGAGTGTGCCGGATTCATCTTTCACACGGAAGATGCAGTAGGGGATGAGTTGTTTGTGCGATGGGTCATCTTCGGCGGCACCGCGATCCATAAAGAAATTATTCTCAGGATTGAGCAGGGTGGGCAGGAAGTGATCAACATCAGTATTGATGCCTTGGAAATCTCCGAGGTTATCGTAAAGGTCGCGGGTAACGACGAGAATTTGTTCTCCCTTATAGTCTTTCATGATGGGTTTTTGGAATTTGGTTTTTGGAGTTTGAAATTTTAATGCGAGCGAACGTATTCGACGATTTGGGTGTCGTCGTCTCCGCTGGCCCAGACGTTACGTAGGAAATCAGCTGGGTGGATGTCGCCATGATCACGCAGAAATTTGCGGTCGCCGCCACAACCAAACATGATGTCGGGATTGAGCTCACCTTTTAGTTTGGCTCGGGCTTTGGTTAGGATGCGCGGGAGGTAGGCTTCCCCATCCAGGGTATCGCCAAAGGTGGGAAGGTCATCCGTGGTGATTTCTTTTTCACTGAGGATGCCTTGTTGTTCGACGAGGAAGTAATCGCGTCGAACGCCGGCCACAAGCAGAGTGGTGGATTCGCTGGGGACGTCTTCGTCGACGAGGTCCTCAACAAAGTCAAAAAGCTCGCGAGGCTTGTAGCCAATGGACGCGAGGAATGTGATGTCGTCTGGCTCGTAGTAAGAGTGAAAGTCGTCGTTGCCTCCGCGATATTTTTCCACACAGGTGCGGAAGAGCTTAAGAAATTGATCGTTCCAAGTCATGAGCAATTGTTAATTGGGGATTGGGAAATAGGGATTGGGCGGAAGTGCACCGCTGGGGCGGCGAGACGCGAAATGCTACGGGGAGGGGGCGATGGGAGCAAATGAAAACAGCGACCCGTTATAGAAAACAAGTCGCTGTTTGAAAAAAATAAGCAATATGCCTAGTTGGCACGTCCTGAGTAGGAGGACTCGGAAGTATTGATCTTCAGTTTGTCACCGATTTTGACAAAGAGAGGCACTTGCACCACGAGTCCTGTCACAAGTGTAGCAGGCTTGGTCGGGTTATTGGCTGTGTCGCCTTTGATTCCATCAGATGTATCTGTGACCTCAAGCTCGACGACGGCTGGCACGTCCACAGTAACAGGATTTTCTTCAAGAAAGAGGACCTCGACACTCATTCCTTCAACGAGAAAGTTTTTATTATCGCCGATCAGTTCAGACTGAAGAGTGATGGTTTCATAGGTGTTCATATCCATGAAGTGGTAACCTGTCGGGTCCCCATAAGAGAACTCAAGCTTCTGACGATCAGTGTCCACAATATCCACCTTGTCGCTGGACGCGAAGCGGATGGTCTTGGTTTTTCCAGTCTGGAATGAACGAATAGTGGCAGCAATGAGGGCGTTACCTTTACCGGGTGTGCGGTGGTCAAGGTTGAGAACGATGCCGGTCTCACCTTGATATTTGATACATTGACCTCGATTAACTTTGGTTGCGACGATTGATGCCATTTGAATTTTGAATGTTGAATTTTGAATGTTGAACTGGGCGGGGGCGCAGTGTGGTGGGAGAGTTTGAAGATGCAAGGTTGAAGTTTGGAGATTCTCAGGTCGTTTATGGCCAGATTACTTGCAAATTTGGGGCTTCCACGCTGCTGCGCAGCTCATCGTAGCGGGATGGGGCGTGGAGGCGAATTCTCGCGCTGATAGGCGAGCCTTTTTCACGGAATACAGGCAGCACTGATACCTTGTAGCTGCGGGTTGTTATTCCAATGGGGATTTTCAGCGGCCGTGGCTCAGTCAGGGTGAGCCCTTCGAGGGGCCGCTTGCCGAGATGAAGTGTGGTGCCCTCCTGGTCACTCAGATTCACTTCAAGCAGGTTATCCATTTGATTGTGGAGGCAGGGGAAGGCAATGATGGCTCCAGCCTGGTTGTTGACGGCGTAATCGAAGCTAAGCTGAAATTTGTTTTCACCCACGAGCGTGATCTGTGCGTTGGTAACGAGCATGGTTACCTTGGAAAGATCTACTTTAGCTCCAGCGGGGGTGTTGATCACTGGAGCCTTAGACGGGTCAGGATCGCCACAGGAGGTGAATGCCAAGGTGAGCAGCATTGGGATTAGGAGGTGTTGCCTTTTCCAAGAATAGTTCATGTTAGATAAGTTTGAGTCGGGCGAAATCCTGAGTGTCGATGATACCCACAGGTTTGTTGTCACGGTCTAACACAACAATGTCATCGATACGGTGAGTTCCGATTGTCGTGACGGCTTCGACCGCGAGCGAATTGGATCGCAGGGTGATTGGATCGGTAGTCATGAATTGGCTCACGGGCAGGGTACCGATGTCTGGATTCTCTTGGAAAGAACGAGCGAAGTCGCCATGGGTGAAAATTCCGGCCATGGTTCCATCTCCATGGGTAACGATACAAGCACCACTGTGAGCCTTACTCATGGTCGAAAGCGCATCCTGTACCGTATCGGTAGGTTGAATGATGGCGAGCGCATCGCCACTGCGCATAATATCGTCGACCGTGGTGAGCAGAGCCCGACCCAATGATCCACCAGGGTGGAACTTGGAGAAGTCTTTTTCAGTAAAGCCCCTGGATTCGAGCAGAACCATTGCCAGGGCATCACCCATGACCAGCATGGCCGTGGATGAGGATGTTGGAGCTAGGTTGAGGGGACAGGCCTCCCGAGTGATTGTGGTGAGTAGGGTGGCATCGCTCTGTTGCTCGAGCGTAGAGTCCGCTTTCCCGGTGATTCCTACAAGGCTGACATCGAAGCGTTTGATAAATGGAAGCAGGTCGAGTAGTTCGGCTGTTTCTCCTGAGTAGGATAGAATCACGATGGCATCTCCGTCCGAAATCAGACCTAAATCACCATGGAGGGCATTTTGAGAGTTTAAAACAACTGCCGTTGAGCCTGTTGAATTCAAGGTAGCCGCAATTTTATGGCCGATGTTTCCAGACTTGCCGATACCGACAACAACGATTTTCCCTTTGTTTTCGAGGCTTACCTTGAGTAATTCGACGGCTTGCGCAAAAGAATCGCTTAATGAAGAGGAAACTTTTTGAAGTTCCTCGATCTCCATATCAAAAATTCGGCGGCCCCGGTCCACGTAGTTCACTTGGTTCACTTGGTTCACGGAAGTAGCTTTAAACAAATGTAGCCGATCCTTAAAGTTCAAAAGTTAGTAGAAATGGAAGGTTTTAAAAAGAAAATAACTTTTTGCATCATTTTTACTTGTCAAACTGGAAACTTCTGGCAATTTCCCGCCGCGCCCAGCGCACCCTAAGAAAGCGACCTGTTCGTCTAAGGGTTAGGACTCCGCCCTTTCACGGCGGCAATACGGGTTCGAATCCCGTACAGGTTGCCATTTCACCCCAGCTCTCCAATTTGAGAGTTGGGGTGATTTGCGTTATACGCATCGCAAAACAAGCGGGATGAGAATCCGTAGGCGGCGGGACCAGGGGACAGCAGCTTTTACAGACAAATCTTTACACCATTCCTATAACGATTTATCCACTACGCCACTACCAAACCAGCATTATAACTTATGAAACAGATCTTCAAATTCACCTTATTATTCCAGGCCGCTATCGCATTTGTGGGTGTCGGTTGCCTTAAAGCACAGGCAGCTGCGTCTTCTGTTGAGGGCGCCACACGCGTTAAAGAATCCTTTGATGCCAATTGGTCATTCATCCGTGACGACGTCGCCGGTGCTGAGCAAGTGGCGTTTGATGATACCAAGTGGAGAACTCTCGATGTGCCGCATGATTGGAGTATTGAGGGTCCATTTGATTCAAATAACCCGAGTGCTGCTAAGGGGGCTTATTTGCCGACCGGGATTGGTTGGTACCGCAAATCCTTCACCACGCCGCCATCCATTGTTGGCAAAAAGGTGCTCGTTGATTTTGACGGGATTTACATGAATGGTGAAGTTTGGCTCAATGGTCAGCGTTTGGGCAAACGTCCATACGGTTACCTGGGTGTCCAATATGACCTGACCAAACATCTCAAGGCTGAGGGTGAGAACGTCATCGCGGTGCGTGTTGATAATTCGCTACAGCCCTCGTCGCGCTGGTACAGTGGCTCTGGAATTTATCGTCACGTTTGGCTGAGTGTTGTTGATCGTATACGTGTCGGCCAGTGGGGGACGCAGGTTACTACGCCTGAAGTAACCGATGCGAAGGCAACGGTTGAGATCAAGACGACTTTGCAAAATGATTTTGATAAAGACGCGGCGGTGACGCTTCGCCAAGTGGTTGTTGACTCAGCCGGCAAGGAAGTTGCGTCGGTGGTGCAAGCGGTTGCGGTTAAAGCAGGTGCGGAAAACACGGTGACGCAGCGACTCGTTGTTCCAAAACCGGCTCTGTGGTCGCCTGATAGCCCGTCCATGTATTCCATCAAAACCGAAGTGCTCGTTGGTAAGCGCATGGCGGATCAATATGAGACTCCGCTGGGCTTTCGCACGGTGGTGTTTGATCCTAAAAAAGGTCTCATCTTAAATGGCAAGAGTGTGATCATGCAGGGCGTGTGTAACCACCATGACCTTGGACCGCTTGGAGCAGCTTTGTGGGAGGATGCATTGGAGCGTCGCTTGGTTCTACTCAAAGAGATGGGCTGTAACTCGATTCGGACCGCACACAATCCGTCATCCGTCGAATTATTGGAAATGTGCAACCGGCTTGGGTTTATTGTCATCGATGAGACCTTCGATGAATGGCGTCGTGGATGGAGTTTTGAGGATGGAACTTTGGTCTCGAGCAAGAAGCCAAAAGGGAAAGCCAAGTATGGCTACAACAAGTACTTCGATGAGTGGGCTGAACGTGATCTTATCGATCACATCCGTCGCGACCGCAATCACCCCTGTGTGATCATGTGGAGTGTGGGCAACGAAGTTCCAGAGGCGCAGAAGTATGGAGAAGTGGAAACACTCAAGTGGTTGCGTGACTTGTGTCATCAACATGATCCGAGTCGTTTGATGACCGTGGGTTGCAACTTTATCGAAGGGGCTAACAGCTCGGGCTTCACGGAGTTTATGGATGTGGTTGGTTACAATGGTGGTGGTGGTTCCTGCTTCCAGTATGAAGCCGACAAAGCCAAGTTCCCAAATCGTTTGATGTATGCCTCCGAAGTGCCGCACTCGCTGCACACCCGTGGTGAATACCGCACGCTCTCACGTTATCGTTTGCCTGAACATCAGCCACCACATCTGACGGATAAGGAAGTTTTCCCTGAAACCGACGGTTGGTATGAGAGCTCCTATGACAATGCTGGTGTTAGAATATCTGCGCGCGACTCATGGAGGTTAACCAAGAATCTAGAATTTTTTGCCGGTGAGTTTCGTTGGACCGGCTTTGACTACTTGGGTGAGTCCGGTGGTTGGCCACGGGTGTTGGGGAATTTTGGAATCATCGATCTCTGCAACTTCCCGAAAGATACTTACTATTTCTATCAGAGCCAGTGGACCAAGAAACCGATGGCGCACGTGCTGCCGCATTGGACATGGCCGGGAAAAGAGGGCGCCAAGATTCCAGTGTGGTGTTATACTAACTGCGATGAGGCTGAGTTGTTTCTCAACGGCAAATCGCTCGGTGTAAAAACCTTTGATAAGAAAAACGACATGCACATGCAGTGGATGGTTCCCTACACACCTGGTGAATTGAAAGTGGTTGCGAAGCGCGATGGCAAAGTGGTGGCGAATTCAGTGCGTCACACCGCAGGAGCACCCGCCAAAGTGGTGTTGAGCAGCGACCGTCAGGTAATGGATGTGGGTGGCCGTAAGTTGGCATTTGTTACCATCCGTATCGTAGATGCCGATGGAAACTTTGTGCCTAATGCAGACCGGTGGGTGAATCTTTCCGTTGACGGACCGGGGCGAATCATTGGAGTTGGCAGCGGTGATCCATTGAGTCACGAGAGCTTTCAAGGCAAGCATGTAAAGACCTTCAATGGTTTGGCTCTTGCAATCATCGCATCAGATTCCAGGGCCTTGTCTGGGCATAAGAAGCGAGTGGCGAATAGCAAAAAGCCTATTGAACCAGGAATTCGGATTAAGGCGTTTTCTAAAGGGCTTGAGAAAACGGAGGAGATTGTGATTAAAGAACTAATCGCTCCTGGATCCTAATTGGAATTAACCAACAGCCATATCAAAAATGGTCTGTCCTATGACACCGTTGTAAAAACTAACAATCAATGCGCCGATCATCCGTTATCCTGTTTTCCATGATGTTGCCTCTGGTGGTCTTCCCCCAGGTCGCCACGGCTGCGCCGGACAAAAAGCCCAACGTCATCTTTATCCTCGCGGACGACCTCGGTTACGGTGATATGAGTTGTTACGGTGCTACTCATTTCAAGACCCCGGCCTGCGACCGATTGGCTGATGAGGGCATGCGTTTTACCGACGCCCACTCGCCTTCGGCCGTCTGCACGCCCACCCGTTACTCCATCCTAACCGGTCGTTACAGCTGGCGTGGCTGGCTCAAGAACTGGGTGCTTCAGGAAAACCACCCGCTGCTCATCGATACGGATCGCCTGACCATGGGGGAACTTTTCCAACAAGCTGGCTACACCACCGGATGCATTGGTAAGTGGCATCTGGGGTGGGGGACAGAACTCAACACCGACTTAAGTGATAAACCGAAACCGGGTCCGTTAGAGGTTGGGTTTGATTCTTTTTTCGGAGTGCCCTTCAGCCACAACAGCAGTAAAAAACGCCAGGTGTTCATGCGAGACCGCCGGATCGTCAACCTCAAACCCGGTCTCAAATACAATAGCGAGGAGGCGATGAAGGATACCGTGCGCAAGCTTGAAGACACCGCCATTGATTTGTCCAAAGAGGCCGTTGCGTTTATTGATCGAAACAAGGATAAACCCTTTTTCCTCTTTTATAGCACTACGAACATCCACTTTCCACTCACTCCTAACAGTCGATTCAAGGGCGCCACCAAAGCCGGGGTCTATGGCGAGTTTGTTGTGGAGTTCGATTGGGCCGTAAAGCAAGTCGTCGATGCCCTCGAACGCAATGGCATTAGCGACAATACCATCGTTGTAGTCACCAGCGACAACGGCGCAAGGCCACCCGGGAAACTCAAAGATCTTAAAGCTTTTAATGAGCACCCATGCAACGGCCCCTGGCGTGGCACCAAGCGCCATATCCACGAAGGCGGCCACCGCATTCCCCTGATCGTTCGCTGGCCGGGTAAAGTGAAAAAAGCAACCGTCTCGGATGAAACCGTTTGTTTGACAGATTTTTTTCTCACCTTTGCCAAGCTTCTGCATCAACCGGTTCCTAACAATTCTGGTGAAGACAGCTATGATTTGACCAAGCTACTTCTCGGAAAACCCTACACCCGTCCGTTACGCGAGGCGACTGTTCACCACTCGGTCTCGGGTCAGTTCGCCATCCGACAAGGCGACTGGAAACTCATCGAAGGCAGTCTCAACGGAGATTATCCCAAAAATGACAAAGGCAAAATCGACGTCAAAACTTGGAACCCCGAACGAGATCCCACCACCGGAAAATGGACCGAACTCGATTACTTCCAACTGAAACCCGACGGGGAATTCCAACTCTATAACTTGAAGGCCGATCCGAAAGAGGAAAGAAACCTCAGTAAGGAACACCCGGAAAAAGTTCGCGATTTACGTAAGCTGCTCGATCAGTATCGCAGCCGTGGGCGATCAACTCCAAGGGCGTAGTGCCATTTATGCGACTCAATAAAGGGAGACGTCTTAATGGCACGGCACCGAGTTAATCACCAAATCGCTAGAAGACATTACTGCGATACTCCATGTGTATCCACAGTCTAGACACTGGAACCTTCGATGATCGTGCGCCCAACAAGGGACAAACAATCTTTCAAAATTGAAGCTGCGCAGGGATTATTTTTTGAAACATGATTTGACAATCTCACATAAACTCACATAATCTCACATAGACCCCTTGTGAATTGATGAATTGGAAATCTAATCGGCTAACGAAACGTCTCAATCTACCAGCAGAAAGGCTGGAGGACGTTTTTTCATTGCTCTCGAAAATTGATGCCGTCAAGCAGAGTTGGGCAATTACGGGGGACCTTCAACCACGAATTATCGAGAGACTGACACAAAGTGTGATTATAACCTCCACAGGTGCGTCGAACCGAATCGAGGGAAACCAACTCAGTGATGAAGAAGTGGAGAATCTCTATCGTAATCTACGTATTCAGAAGTTCAAAACCCGCGACGAACAGGAAGTGGGAGGCTATTTACAGTCGATGGAGTTTGTCTTTACCCATCACAGGGAGTTACCGATAAGTGAGTCCATGATCCTGCAGCTTCACAGCCAGATGCTTCAATACAGTGAAAAGGATTCACGGCATCGCGGGGGATACAAATTTGGCTCGAACCGCGTGGAAGCGAAAGACCAGAGCGGAAAGGTTATCGGTGTAATTTTTGACCCTACGCCTCCTCATTTGGTTGCGAAGGAAATGGATGAATTAGTGGCTTGGTATGATTGGGCAAAAGTAGAAAGTGGGAAGCACCCTCTAATATTGTTGGCAAATTTCATTTTCGAGTATCTTGCGATTCACCCTTTTCAAGACGGGAACGGGAGAACAAGCCGGTTGTTGACCAACCTCATGCTGCTCAAGGAAGGATACGAATTTACAGCTCTGGTTTCTCACGAAAAGCTCGTTGAGCAAAACAAAGCTGATTATTATTTAGCGCTTAATAAAACACAGAGGACATGGAAAACAAAGAATGAGGCCATCATTGAATGGTTGGCATTCTTTCTCAAAATCGTTTATGCTCAGTCGGAATTAGCTCTCGAGCTCTTGCTACGGGATGATCGAGAATCTCTTCTTTCTGAATCCCAACAGTCCATTCTCGATTGGATCAGGGCACGGGACGATTTGTATTTTTCCAGAAAAGATGCGCTTGAGAATTTCGATATGCCAGCAAGAACGGTTGAAGCTGCGGTTAAACGTCTTCTAGAATACAAATTTATCGAACGCCTCGGAGCAGGTCGAGCAACTCGCTATCGTCTTTTGAAGTGATCATTACGCCGATTTAGTCGGTCTTATAAAAGGTTGCTATTACACCGTTGTCACCCTCACGCCCGTTGTGAAATAAACCTCCCCCGGTCTTCTTCCTTGGTGGCAAGACGACATCACCACACGCGACTGATGCCGTAAGCATCAAGTTGGGCGTTACAGGAAAGGATGGGGTAATTGCGGATTTGGCATTCGGCGACGAGTAGTCGGTCGAATGGGTCGCGGTGATGGAATGGTAAATAGGCGGCTCTACGCATGGATTC
>TARA_B110000908_G_scaffold101272_1_pt1 | contig 10879 bp, 9 predicted proteins | sample TARA_B110000908 | Tara Oceans TARA_B110000908 (sample SAMEA4398067) | marine metagenome | biome: Polar Biome; feature: [DCM] deep chlorophyll maximum layer (ENVO:01000326); material: water (ENVO:00002006), including particulate matter (ENVO:01000060) such as... | depth 36 m
ATCATCAATATTCATACCATCATCAGAACCCTGAAAATCTACTGACTTTCCGTTTGATGCGTAGTACTTCATTTTTCTAGCGCTGTCAGATAATATGTTAGTAGATACACCAATCATTAGTATCCAAAATATGCTATCACTGCGTGTCCTGCTCCTACAGTTGTGTGTACAGTTAAGGAAGTCCATCTTCCATAAATCATTGTTCCAGAAGCAAATTTATTAGATGTATCCATAACTACACCTCCAGAACCTGAACCTGTTGTAGTAGTTCCAAAACTAGCTCCCCCAGTTGTGTGGTTTGTTGCGTTTTCCGCTATTAATGCAGCAAGTCTTGTATTACCGTGAAATTGTACAGCTATAATGACCATACCTGCTGGAGGAGTTATAGCTGAAGCATTAGTGTCTGTAGATGCTGAACCGTATTGTCCTAACTGCTGGTTACGAGTTGATTGTAGTTCACTTGAAATATTATCTATTAACTGATCTTGCTCTGTTCTTATTGTGCCTTTACCTATTGTCATTATTCTATTATTTTTATTAAACTATTAATTTGTATTGCTGAGATTTCTTCAGGAAGTATATCTTCTGATAATGTATTTAACTCTACAGACATTTCTTCTGTCATCATATGAGTTACTATATCTAGCTGCTCTCTTCTTTTAGCTACTAAATCTTCATTTTCTTTTTCTAAATTATCAATTTGTTCTTTAGAGTCTTCAGATTCTGAATTTGCTATTACATTAACTTCTTCAGCTAATTTCATAAACTCTTCTGAAGGTTTTCCTACATCCTCCAATTCTTTTAATTCTTTTTTTAAAATTATAAGATTCTTGCTAACTGCAAGTCCAAATTTCTTACCTTTTAATTCTTGAACTGCAAATAATGCATTAATTAAATTTACTAGTTCTCCTTTTTTTGCTGTAATTGTTGTCATCGTCTATTATGATTTGGTTAATTTTAACTATTATTTATCACTAAAAAGTGAATTTTACTTGCTGTTGTTGAGGTTGCCCCTGTAGCGGCTGCATTAAATATTGAAACTTTAAAACTACCTCCCACTACTGTATGTATTGCACAAGATAACTGTGCATTATTTACTGTATTTTCATCTTGCATTGTTATAAGAATTACTGAGTCTGCTTGAACTGTACTATTAGTTACTGTAAACTCTGCGTTAGTTGCAGCTGCTAAAGCTACTGCTGCTAATTGAATTACCCCTGAAGTTGTATTCATAGTAACTCCAGTTGTATGATCTGTTGCTTGAGTAACTGTACCTGACCCAGAATGAATAATACCTTTTGATGCTTGAGTAATTACTAAGTTACCTGTATCAACAGTCACGTTTTGCCCTTCTGATGAAACTGTTAGTCCAGCAGTAGCTGTTCCTCCTGTATAGGTTTTTAAACATACATAACCATCTGATGATCCACTAGTATCTCTACCTGCAGTTATATTTACAGTACCACCTGCTGCGTCTCCTGATGCAGTTCCTGCAGTTAAATTTAAATTACCAGCAGCTCCAGAAGCACTTCCTCCACTCTCAATAGTTACTGCCATACCTACATTACTACCTGTTGTAGCAGTAGGTTTAATTGTTGGTGCAGAGTTATTAGTAAATCTAATTCCTCCTTTTATATTTAATGTGTCTACAAAAGCTGCAGTAGGTGTATCTTCTCCTACAAAAACTTTACCATCAGAATTAATATTAATACCTTCAGCAGTTCCATTACCACTTAACCATCCTGTCCCAAGATCAATTCCATAATTAGCCATATCTAAAACAGCTGACATTGTTGCTAAACTAGCTGCAATTGAAATAGATCCTGCAGTATTAGATATAGTTACGTTGTCACCACCTGTAAGTGTAGCTAACGAAGGTATTCCAGTTGTAGCATTACCTATAAATAATTGACCATTAGTTAATGCAGGGGTAGCTTTAATTGTATCTGTTTCACTTGCATAAAGAATAGCTCCTTTTGCAATAGTAGATAGCCCAGTACCTCCATTTATCACAGAATTTTCTCCAGTAACAGTTGCTGTAAAGTCTACTCCTGAGTTAAATAGTGAGTTTGTATTATTACACAAGCTAAGATCTATACCAGATTCTAAAGGAGTTATTACTATATTATTAGAAGCAGTCGATACAGTTAATAATCCTGCGTCTCCTGATTTAATACCTTTAAAATTTAGTTGATTTTTATTTGTAATATCAATATAAAAATTTTCACTGCCTGTACCTGTAGTACTAAGTGAAGGAAATATTGAAGATGCTAAAAGTTTACTGCTTCTTTTAGTTAGAGAGTTAGATGTTTCTATATAATCATTATTATCTATACTTGTTTTAAGTACTGTTCCTAAATCATATATGTTTCTATTTAATGCCATTGTTTTATTTTTTTATTATTATTATGATGGTCCTTGATTTGTCCCTTTATAATCTATTATACTTATATTACAATCTTGGCAAAATGTATTTACAAAGTTAATAAATTTATCGTAATAATTAGCTGTTGTTGTAATACTTATTGTTCTGTAATCTAGACACTGAGTGTAATGATTAATTTTACTTACTTTACATCCAAAGTGAGCACCTCCAGGATACCATTTTGTTAAAGTCCATATAGTTCCATTTAAAGAAGAAGCTAGTGGATGTCCAGTTGGTAAATCCCATTTAATTACATCCCCTACAAAACTAAAATTATTTGATGGGTTTAGTGCAATGTCTTTACCAAACCATCCATTTGGATAATTGTCGTATCCTGTAGCTGTAGTTCCTTCTCCTATATTAATTATACTTGCACCAAGATGGTTTGTATCATGATTTAAACCTGTACTACCTCCTCCTGTTCTCCAAAGAGCATCACAATCTACAACGGATGTTGGATCAGGAGTTTGTATATCAGCACAGTTAAATAAGCAATCTAAACCAGTTTCATCTTGACTTATTAAATAATCTATTAAAATTAATTTCCATTTATTCATTAAAGTGCATTCATCAGCCATTCCTACAGTATAATCTCTTAACCATTTTGATCCTTTTAGGCTTAAACATGCTTTTATTTTTAATTTGTCTTCTTCAACTGTTTTTGGCAAGCACGGACTAGGAATTAACGGAGGATAATCACATTGTCCCCCAGTGTTAGCATTAGGATTGTAGTTTGATGCTGTTGGATCTAAACATCCTGCTACTTGACAGCAACAATCACAAACTGCTAATGGATCATAATTATCTGCATTAGGATCAGTACACCCAACTTTAGGGGAAGTACTACCTATTGTAAATGAGTGCGTCCAAACACACCCTAAATTATCTGTTATTTCTACAAAATAACTACCAAGTCCTAATAAAGAATAGGTGTTAGTTGAAACTGAACCTGGATATGTTATAGGATCTGAATAAATAACTGTTGTCATAGTATTATCTAATATAGCAAAATTCCAACTTGTAGCAGAGCTATTTACATTTAAAGATGCTGTTACAGATCCGTCATTATTAAAAGTTGTACATGTACTTGTGCTATCTGTGCTTATCACAGTAATTATATTTGCAGGTAAACAAGGAAATATACAACAAGAATTGTCTGCACCTACTATTTGTGCAGGAGAGTATGTAATATTATTACAACAATTCATATATTGATTTGAAGCTGTAGGATCTGTACATGCAGTATAAGTACAACTTCCATCATCTACTGATGCTGATACATCATAGTTAGTTGCACAAGAATCTGTACAACCTGGTGTCGGTGGAGGAATGCAATATGAATTACAACATCCTGTACCAGTTAAACAGTTGTATGTACCTGGAGTATAACCTACAGTAGTACCTGTCCAAGGATCTACACAAATTCCAGTAATAGGTTCACAATCCCAACTTGGAAAAATACATAACCCAGGACAAACTGCAGAAACGTTATAATTATATGAAAGTGGATCCATACATCCTACTAAAAGGGGTGTAATTTGTATAGTTTGATCTAATACACAATACCCACTACCAAAACAAGTTGCTTCCACTTTATAATAACCTGCACCATTAGATGCTACAAAATTAGTTCCTGCTGAATTATTACCACTATACGCAAGAAGTGAAGACACACCTGAAACAGACCCTAAAGCATAAGTTCCTATACTTGTATAAGTAATACCATCGGAAGAATATAACCAGTCAACATTAACAAGCATACCTGTAGTTGTTGAGCTACAATCTATTGAAGATTCTATATAAGTACCAGAACAAGGAACATTAGGGTCTAAAAATGTTTCAATTATTGGATCTAAAACACAGCATTGAGAAACAACAGCACAAAGGTTTGAATTAACAGATCTTAATATAGAAACCGAAGGTATAGCATGATAGCTAGTGTTTGTTGGATCATCACAAACTTCAGCTTGAACATAAGTTGAAAACTCTGTCCAACAATCTTCCATTGTAGAAGTAGAATTAGTATCTACATATGAAAATCTTAAAGTATAAAAACCATAATCTAATGCAGTATAACTATGTGCTGCTAAAGAAACAGTATTTAATGTTCCTGCATTTGTTGTAGATATTAGTGATGCTCCCGCAGCAGTTGATGCTTCGTTTTGATTAACAGTTTTATATAATTTTATTTCAAACTTAGAATTAGCGTCAAAAGTTAAATATGGAATTATTGTTGCTATTGGAGTAGCACTTACATTTAAAATTCCATCACTGTTCCATGTAGGAGTAGCTGAATTATTTATAGTAGCAGCTGTAGAAGATTGTAGAAAACTATCAAAAAGAGCTGTTGAATTAGTTCCAGTAGAATCTTCTAAATGCCCAGTTGTTGTACTACATAGTAAGCAACTACCGTCATCATTTACTGCTGTTGAATCATAATTAACCGCATTGCTGTCTGTACATCCAGTTGGAGGCGCAGCATTTTGTGCAATTGTAAAAGGAGTGGAAGTACTACATCCATCATCATCAGTACATTTTAAAGTATAATAAGGGTTAGAAACAGTTGTAGGAGCTAAAGATCCAAACGTACCTGAAGGACCTGTAGCAAAAATTAAAGATACATTATTTCCTGCTACGGTAGCATTCACTGGTTGCCCTGTAGAATTTATTAAAGAAAAAGAAGTAACATTTGTACCAATAGTATTGAAGTTTGTTACACTTACAAAAGTACCAGAAGGAATACCAGGACCAGAAACTTGCATTCCTGTAAATATTTTATTACTTGCATTACATGATACTACATTAGCTGCACCCGCAGTTGTAACAACGTCACATGTTGAATCAGTAAAATTAGTTCCTCCTGTAGGCGGAGATACTCCAATTACAGTATTAGATGCATCTGTAAGTACAACTGTATATAAACTTCCTCCTCCTTGAACTACTGATTGAAAAGGCTGTCCTGTAGGAGCTCCAAATGAATCAAGATTACTCCATTCTATTCTACCATTATTTAAACCATAAGAGGCATTGACAGTAGATCCAGTAGTATCAAGGTCACAAGTTGTACAACACTCTCCAGAGTGGACAAATGTTATATTATTATAGTTAGATCCCCCAGGTAAATCTGCTAAGGGTATTGTATTACCTTGACAATCTAAAGAAGTTGTTAAATAATAAGAAGGGTTACCAAAAGTGTCACAAACAACATATGTTTTATTTGGTGGTGCAGCTGTACAAGAAGTAATATTTTCTGAATAATATATAGTAGATGTAAAATACTGAGCAAATTGATTATTTAAATTAATTGCACTTACAACGTCATTGTATGATGTTGTACTACTCATAGCATTTTGCTGTGAAACATCTATCCATGTGGATTGTGATAGATTTTGATACTGAGTTTCAATATCAGATGGAGTCTGATTATTAATAGTATTTAAATAACTATTATTATTACTTTGTGTAAGAACATCTATTCTTTTAAATACTTGTTTACCTGTTTGATTTTGATCTGGAGTTATTTTTCCATTGTCACCAAAAATATCTGTTAAAGGATCTCCCCAAGAATAATTTATTGGATTTAAAAGGTTAAGCGTATCGCCTGCATTATATTGCTCATAAAGACCATATTCACCTAAAGTACCTGATGGGTTAAATGCCTGGTCTTGTTCATATCTAGTTAAAATAGCATAATCATGAGTAGACTGATTTGGACTTTTTATATAATTTGCTCCTTTAGTATAAAATTCAGTGGTAGCTTTATTTTCACATTGTTTAACTATTTGTTCTTTTGATGATGTACTTGCTGCAAACATATTATACTCAAGATGTGCTGAGTAGTTAGCGCCAACAGGTACATCTATGTCAAAATATTCTACATGGCCTGATTGAAAATTAACTTGTACTGTGATTATAGTAATACCATTATTTTGTGGTATATTATACTGTCCACTAGCAGGATTAAAAGCATCGTTACTATATGTCATACCCATATGGGTAGATGTACTAAATGATGTCATACTACCTGCAGGGGATCCTCCACCAGCTGGAGACCAATCTGAAGTGTTGTAATTAGTAGCATCATCTATTCCTGTAACTTCATCCCATCCAGTTCCGTTGCTAGGTTTTCTGGTTACAGATATTATTAATCCAATTTCAGAATTAGCAGAATCTCCAATATCATATAAAGCTTGCTGATTATAAGCTTGTATTGAAATCCATCTTTTACCTGTAGTTGAAGACATTTGGGCAGAGTAGCCTAAAGTTTGTTGAACTAAAGCACTAGAATTTAAAGTAGAATTTGATTTAACAGTTAAAGGATTTTGCGGAGCAACAGCCTTAACTATTACTTGATCTCCTACAATTTCTTCTACTGTATCCTCGTTTCTAACTTCCTGTAAATATTCTTCGAATTTTTTTTTCTCTATATCTTCTTGATCGTAATCAGCCATTTTATATATTTTTTAGCAATCGCATCCACAACTGTTATCACAAATTTCTCTTGCCTTTTTATATTTTTTTAATATTTCTTGATAATAACTATGACTTTGCTCTTCTCCTGCTATTTCAATACTAGACATAGCACTTTGTAATAGTAAAAATATTTTTTGTGCTTTAGCTAATGCTACTGAACATCTAGGGCAGTCGCACGAACAGTCTAGTAATTCGTTTGTAAGTTTTGTTAAACAGCAATCTATATCACAATGTAGTAAAACAGGTTTGCAGGCATATGAAATTCCACCTTCCTCTAAACAAACTTTATAAAGTCCTTGAGAAGAAGTTAAAGTAGAAGTTGGTACATTAATTCTACCTCTTCCTGTACCTGCGTCAAAATTCATAATAACACTATCAGTTACACCAGATTCTATATGAGTAAAAATTACATCTCCTGTTACTGAAGTTGGATCATATCTTTTTCCACTTATAGTTATAATTTTACAAGAGTTTGTTGCACTTACGTTGAATGCCATAATATTTTTTTTGGTTTAAAAAAAAAAGACCGATAGGGGGACAATGCCCCCTATAAGTCTTATGTTAAATTGAATATTAATCTATTAAGTAATACTCAATAATAATATCCATTGCACCTGCAGTAAAAGCTTCTCCACCTACAATTACACCAATGTTTGCAGCTGATGATGTTACACCACCTGTTGCGTCAGTAACAACATTACCTGCAGCCATAGCCGCTTGATTATGAGCTGCTGAAACGCTTACTCCACCTACTGTAATAACCGCTGTTTCACCGTTAGAATTAGAATTTGAAGCTACACTTGGTACTGTGATACAAGCTGTTACAGTTGCTCCTACTGGAATACTCATAGTATCTCCAATAGCTTTTGCTCCTGTTCCACTAGCTGCATCTCTTGATTGAAGGAAACTAGCTGTTGCCGTCATTTTTTTGACTGATTTATTATTTGCCATTTTGTTTTATTTTTTAAAGTTTAATAATTACAGTATAACGGTAGGAAAAGCTCCTGCGAAATATGCGTTTAATTTGTTTTCTACTACTAAGCTATCTGCATCTCCTGCTACTACTGCTAAATCAACTTCAATTAAATTATCTACTCCATTAATTTGAGAGTAAGAAGATCCATCTTTAGTTGCTGCAAGTGCATACATATCGTATGTAGTACCAGTTACTGCTTGTGCAGCTGGAGTAATAGGTTGTGCTATTCTATTGTAGTATCCGTACTGGTTACCCATAAGAACTTCCTCTAAATATTTAACTGCAAATCCATCGCCGTATCCTGGAGCTGCTGTTGTAGTTGGAGCTGTCATTGCGTTTAAAGCAAAAGTTTGAGTTACTACAGTCATTTCTTCGATAATTAAATCAAAAATTACTGGACCTTCTTCCCATACGTTTCCACTTTCTGCTACATCACCTCTTAATGCTCCAGAGAATACAACTGTTGTACCTGCTGTTACATCAACCGCTGGATTTAACCAGTCTGGTTTTCTTGCTGCAAGATATGCTGCTTCAATTACTAAATCTACAGCAGTATTTGCAACACCTGCTGCTACTTTTGTAGTAAAGCTAAAAATATCTACAGATGGTCCACCTTTTCTTACAAATTTAAGAGAAATAAAACTTCCTCCTGCTGGTACTGCACCTGAAGTACCTGTAGCAGTTAAAGTGTGAGAGTGTGCTGCCGGAGCTGCATACGATCTACCTGTATAGTTAATTACATCTCTACCATAAAACCATGGAGATGCATTATTTTTTCCACCAGAACCTCCTGATAAAATTCTAATTTCTGGAGCGGTTGCCATTGTGTCTCCAAGAACCAATTCTGTTGGTCCACTTGCACTTCTTTTTTGGATAGATATTGCACCGTCATTAACTAAACCAGCTGTTAAGCCAAATGCTGTACCGTCTCCAATTATTAAATGTTTTGCCATTTTTTCTAATTTTTAAAATTATTACTTATTCATTCTTACCCACTTCTATTTGATGAGTTTTGAATCGAGGATCACTAATGCCCTCTAAAATGCTGCTTACAGCCATATCCACAATCTCTTGATGAGTGTGTTCTGGAAGTTCACAACTTACCCCCAAAGATAATGAAATTTCTTTCGGTTTTCTTATGTAGGTAATTTTTACCTTATCTATTATAAATATATCATTCGTATAAACATCTATATACTCTCCGCGTATAGTTGTGAGAGGAGATGTTCTTTTTGTTGTATTAAAAGGATCGTCTAGTAATTTAAATATATCATCTTGTTGACTAAACTTATTAAAAGCATATTGTCTTTGAGCTCCACTAGGAGGAAGTCTTTTAGCTCCTAACCCATTGAGAACATATTGACCATAAACTACTTTATTTGAATCATCGTCTGGACCTGTAGCCGTAGGCACTTGTGAAACTATACTACTTATTAAATTGCTACCACTTGTAACATTTGTAAGTGAAGAGTCATAATTAAACCAAGGATACGTAGTGCTGTCAATAATAAATATTAAAGAGTTAGGAAAAGATAATTGACCATACTGTTCAAAGTATACTTCTACTCCTGATGCAAAGTTTGTAGGATTTATTAAAAAATCTTTATACGCTTGAACATCTGTTGGGTATACAAAAACACCTGCATTTGCATGTAATACTTGATTACCCAAAGCAGGGTTTTCTGGATCTGCAAACATACTAAGATCGCTAATCATTGCTGATCCATTATGTAAATGTTCTATAGGCATAACAAAATAAGAAGAAGGAGTATTATCATCTAAAGAATATACAATACGCTTACAATTATCTATAAACAACTCAGATCTTTGATTAACTAAATAAAAATAATCAGAAGGGAGTCTAAATTGATCTACCCAGGTATTATTATTATACTGCTCTTTAAAAACAACAGGAGCAGAATATTCTTTTACTAAAGACCTAAGATCGTCAATTCTTTTTTGAGATTGCTCAAATCCTTCTCTATATTTATTATTCTTACCATACTTAGTATTAATAAACCTCATTTGAGATTTATTTAATTCAATATCTATTTCTTCTGGTAAAAGCATATCAGCTTGGAGTGAATTAATTTTATCCACTCCTTGCTGGATTGCTATATGCATAAAGCCTACATTCATATTATACTAGTGTTAATTCTTTAAGTTTAGCTCTTAATATTGTTAGTTTGCCAGAATTCTTTTTATCTTTTAAGTGAATGATTGTGTCATCCTCTGTATCACCAAGAACTTCATCTATAAAAATTATTTGATTTCCAATTTTTCTTAAAACGCCTAAAGATACCATTTCTGCAATCTCAGCTTTTAATTCTAAATTTTTATCTGTTGCAATTCTAATAAACTTCTTAGCATCTGAATTCTTAATTTCATATAAAGCATTTTCTACTTGATCGTCAGTCATCCTATCAGGATTTGTATTTGACATCAATCTTAAAATTCTCTTCATATTTGTTGTGCTAGATGTTACTTTAATAAATTCTTTATCTGCATCTTTTCTAACTTGAATTTCATTATTTCTAACTTTGTCCTGTCTAGATAGATCCTGAATGTAAAATTTCTTAGTTACATCATTATTCATTTCTTCTTTTGTTAAAGCTACGTGAGGGTGTTTAAGAGCAAAATTATATTTGATATAATCCATAATACTAATTGGATTTTCATCTGCATCTTTCCCTATTTCTAATTCAACCCCTGTAAATCCTACAGGAATTGTCATGTCTGCCCAGAATGTTTTAGAATGCTTAGGCCAATCTCCGTGCTCTGGATTAACATCTAATATTCCGTTTAGATATTTTTTTTCATTTTCAGCATTAAAGCCTTTTAAAGGTTGTCTATTTACATAAACACTACTTAATTTATAGGTTGCTTCTGCTCTAACTGCTTTAGGAAGGTGACCTCCTAGTTCTTCTCTTCTGATAAATACTTTTTTACTCATAATATAGTTCTTTTAAAGTTTAAATTAGGTGGGTGTAAAGAATAACTCCCCG
>TARA_B110000908_G_scaffold166744_1_pt1 | contig 10879 bp, 10 predicted proteins | sample TARA_B110000908 | Tara Oceans TARA_B110000908 (sample SAMEA4398067) | marine metagenome | biome: Polar Biome; feature: [DCM] deep chlorophyll maximum layer (ENVO:01000326); material: water (ENVO:00002006), including particulate matter (ENVO:01000060) such as... | depth 36 m
TCGATGATTGTTGGACCTGCTTGCATCGGCTCAAGAACGCCGCCAATGCCAACGCCGCCAGATAGGTGCACGTTTTTTCCGATTTGTGCGCATGAACCGACTGTGGCCCATGTGTCTACCATTGTGCCCTCATCGACATAAGCGCCCAAGTTCACGAAGGATGGCATCAAAACAACGCCAGGTGCGATGAAGGCTGATTTACGGACAACACAGTTTGGAACGGCACGGAAACCTGCGGTTTTCCACTCAGCTTCGCCCCAACCTTTGAATTTGGAATCAACCTTGTCCCACCAGCCACCGCCTTGTGCGCCGCCATCGTGTTGTTCCATATCCTTGATGCGGAACCCCAAAAGCACAGCTTTCTTCGCCCATTGGTTCACATGCCAATCGCCGTTTTCCTGACGTTCAGCGACGCGGAGTTTACCGCTGTCCAAAGCGGCCAAAGTATCTTCGATAGCATCACGTTGTTCGCCCGTTGTGGCAGGTGAAATGGTATCGCGTGCGTCCCATGCGGATTCGATTGCGGTCTCAAGCTGTGCGTTTGACATTGTCAGTTCCCCAAAAAATTAGTTGCAGCGCTTAGACAGCAATCCCGTGCGCAGTGCAATCATATCTGGGCAACGGACTTGCGGCACGTTACCCCTGCCTTCAACTAAGAAACACAAGGACCATGAGCATGAGCAAAGACAACGCCCACCCGTTTCGCGACGCCCACACTGACCGTACTGCGGCAGAAGGCGTTCCAGATACACCACAAACACGGGCACCGGCCTATAAGCTAGCTTTTGCTGATGATGAATTCATGTGCCGCGATGAACTGCGCCCTGTTCGCCTACAACTTGAATTACTTAAACCCGAAATGATGCTGGACGAACACGGAATCAAAAGTACGATTGTTTTGTTTGGCGGCGCGCGCATTCCAGAACCTGCCAAAAAAGAAACCGCGCGGACAAAAACGTTGGCGGACCTATCATCGTTCTACGACGAGGCACGCGAGTTTTCACGTCTCATGACCCTGAAATCCAAAGAAAGCGGCGGCACTGAAAATGTTATCGTAACGGGTGGTGGACCCGGTGTGATGGAAGCAGGCAACCGTGGTGCTGTCGATGCGAATGGCGCATCAATCGGGCTGAACATCGTTCTGCCGTTTGAACAGGCCCCGAACGAATACGTCACGCCCGACCTGTGTTTCAATTTTCACTACTTCGCGATCCGGAAAATGCATTTCCTGATGCGGGCACGCGCAATCTGCGTCTTCCCCGGCGGTTTTGGCACGCTAGACGAGATGTTCGAAGCACTAACCCTAATTCAAACGGGTCGTATGCAACGCGTACCATTCCTGCTGTTCGGCAAAACCTTTTGGAAAGGGATCATCAACTGGGATGTACTGGCTGATGCCGGCACAATTTCAGACGAAGATCTGGACCTGTTCCGCTTTGTCGACACGGCTGCTGAAGCAATGGATCTGATCGAAAACTGGGAAACAACCACACGACGCGAGGAAGTTCCCGGACGCTAAATCGAACCATTAATCGACGTATCGCTTAAGCAGATAGTTCGGCTGGCAAAGTGCAGATTGCAACGTGGTGCGGTAGTGTTTCTAACACATCGCCTGCGTCTGTTTCGCGAATGCTATAGCCGTAACCTGCTAGGCGATGCTTCCACTCACATTTGGACAACGCCTTTGTACGCTCTGTCGAAACACGTTCGATGATTTGTGCTGTTATAAATTGATCTTGATTTGAGATGATAGACATTGGTTTCTCCTGTTATCTTACAGGGACCAACATCGTTTCCACAGATGGCATCAATCGTCCAAAATTTTGGTCATTGAAGAGCAAGAATTAAACAATGTGACACGATTCGCCACATTGCTTCCAATTCAGATTTGATCGTTTACGATTCCAGGCCCGCTTCTTGTGCAATCTGTTTGCGCGATTTGCGTTCGCGCACTGTCTCGGACTTTAACTGCCCACAGGCTGCATAAATATCCTCACCACGTGGCCTACGGATCGGGCTTGGATAGCCCGCGGCGTGAATAATGTCCGCAAAGCGGTGAATGCGATTGTTCGACGACCGCTTATAGGGTGCACCGGGCCATTCGTTGAACGGGATCAGATTGATCTTAGCTGGAATACCCTCGATCAATTGCACCAAACGGTGCGCGTCTTCTTCGGTATCGTTTATGCCATCAAGCATTACGTACTCGAACGTAATCCGTTCAGAGTTCGACACCTTTGGGTAAGCGCGCAGTGCGTCCAACAGCGTTTCAATATTCCAACGCTTATTAATCGGCACCAGATTATCTCGCACCTCATCCGTGGTTGCGTGGAACGATACAGCCAGTAGGCATCCGATTTCTTCCGCAGTTCGCGCAATTTCTGGAACAACGCCAGAGGTCGACAACGTAATACGACGACGCGACAATTGAATCCCCTCAGGGTCCATCGCGATCTTCATCGCGTCACGTACGTTTTCGAAATTATAAAGCGGCTCGCCCATGCCCATCAACACGACGTTTGATAACATGCGGGCTTCATAGGTGCGTGTGCCATGCTCTGGCCATTCGCCTAGATCATCACGCGCTAGCATAACTTGACCAATGATTTCACCAGCCGTCAGGTTGCGCACCAGTTTCTGCGTGCCAGTGTGGCAGAACGAACAAGTCAACGTGCAGCCAACTTGGCTAGAGACACAAAGTGTTCCACGATCAGCTTCGGGGATATAGACCACCTCGACCTCGTGACCGCCTGCGATACGGACCAGATACTTACGTGTACCATCGGTGCTGACCTGCTTGTTCACCACTTCGGGAATAGCGATCACGAATTTCTCGGCCAATTCAGCCCGAAACCCTTTGGACAAGTTCGTCATTTCGTCAAAGTTACGGACGCCCCACTGGTAAATCCACTGCCAAATTTGGCCGACCCGCATCTTCGCCTGCTTCTCGGGAGTCCCATGTTCAATCAACAGATCACGCATCGCGTCACGGGTCAGACCAACCAGATTGATCGGGCCATCCGGCGTTTTGCGTGGGATCGTGATAAGGTCTTGGGTAATCGGCGCGCTGGGAGCAGACATATTTTTCATCCGGATAATGGCTAGATTACGCTCTATATAGGAATCCGGCGCAGGATCAAAAGGATTCGACAGCGCCCGAAAACCGGCCACAAAAAAACGCGACCTCAAACAGAAGCCGCGTCGTTTCAAACTTTAAGGTTATTTATCCGCCACAGCGTTTTGCAGTGTCTTCAACTGCTGCTGTGAAACCCGACAATGAAAATGTGTCTTTTGTCGCTGTTCCACGTCCCGAGACAGCTGAAATAACCGCACTCGCGCCGCGTTTCATTGCTGTCACCATTTTGGCGTCATCTGACGCGCTTGCTGGCCATGCCCACTCGCCTTCAGTAAACATTTCAAATTCGTTGCCACTGATATTCACGTTAACCGTGCTGCCACTTGCAAAGGGATAACCGCCGGTAAAGGCAACCTGCCCTTTGGCACCTTCGCTTGGGCGATAAAACACCATCAGCAGGATTTGGCTGCGTGTGGCGGCGACTACTCGCCCACCGCGTGAATTCACCGACTCTTCTGGTGCAGATACGCTCCAGCACTCGGTTGGATTGTCTTCTACGAAAACACTCCACTTGGTTTTTTGCGCAACTCGATTTGTACTTTGATCTTGCGCAAAAACTCCGGATGCAATCAGCGACGCCGCGCATACCATCCCAGAAAAAGTTGTTTTAATTCGCATCTGTCCAGCCTCCAGACCGTCCGTAACCTCAATATGTCAGATCACTTCACGTGGCTCTTTTTGCGACCACGCTCTTGCAAGCGTCTGTATTCTTCTCGACAAGAAGCATATTAGCGCGAAACTAGCGAGTTGCGAAAGCCTGATTGGTAGGTTTTCGCTCAGTTATGAGGCAAATAATGACGAATTCAGTACCAATGACCGAAATTTGGCGCGGTCCGTTCCTTGAAAGTGTCCATAACGGTCACGCAGTCGTCTGCGATGACAGCGGCCAAATCGTCCAGGCATGGGGTGATCCCGACGCTGTTGTGCTGCCAAGATCGTCATCCAAAATGATCCAGGCCTTGCCATTGATCCGCTCAGGCGCTGCTGATGCCCACAATCTGACTACAGAACTGCTTGCTCTCAGCTGTGCTTCACACCAAGGGGCCGCGATCCATACTGACCGTGTTGGCAAATGGTTGGATCATTTAGACCTCACCGACTACGCTTTCCGCTGTGGGCCGCAAACCCCTAGTGATGAAGACGCCCGCGATGGCTTAATCCGTGCCTTTGAAAAACCGTGCCAAATCCACAACAACTGCTCTGGCAAGCACGCGGGCTTTTTGACACTAACCAAACACCTTAAGGCTGGCCCAGATTACGTCGACCCTGCCCACCCTGTGCAGATGGCATGCTTAGATGCGTTTGAAGACATCACTGGGTTAACCAGCCCAGGCTACGGCATCGACGGATGCAGCGCGCCCAACTACGCAACAACCCTGCACGGCATGGCACGCGCAATGGCAACTTTCGCAGCAGCGACCGATGGAAGTGCCGAAGAACGATTGCGGTCCGCCATGATGCTTCATCCCGATCTGGTCGCGGGCGAAGGACGGGCATGCACCAACCTGATGCGTGCAATGGGTGGCAAGGTTGCTGTCAAAACAGGGGCCGAAGCGTTCTTCATCGCGATCATTCCCGAAAGGAAGATGGGCGTCGCGCTTAAAATCGTTGACGGCACAACACGGGCCGCCGAATGCGCCATCGCTGCGATTCTTGTAAAACTTGGCGTTCTTGACGCGGAACACCCCGAAACGGGGAAATACCTGAACGCCCCCATTCGCAATTGGCTTGGCGTCCAAACCGGTACACAGCGGGCTGCGCCCCCAATGATCTAAAGATTGGCGTTCAAGTTCATTTTGCAAAATAAACTTTGGGGTTTGGGGCAAAGCCCCATTCAAAATCTTAAGCAGGCACAACAAACTCGTTGCGCGCATACCCTTGGATATACAGCAACGCCGTAAGATCGCCGTGATTGATCCGCACATCACATTCTGCGGCAACACTCGGCTTGGCATGCAGCGCAACACCAGTGCCTGCACGGTGCAACATGCCCAAATCATTTGCGCCATCGCCGACTGCCATCACGTCACTGTCGGATATACCCAGACGGGCGGTGATCTGTTCAAGCGCATCAACCTTGGCCTGTTTGCCCAAAATCGGCATCCCAACCTCACCCGTCAAAACGCCATCTTTAACGATCAATGTGTTTGCGCGATTCTCATCAAAGCCAAGCCGCGCAGCCACAGATTCCGTAAAAGCCGTAAACCCACCTGAAACCAGGGCAGCATAAGCGCCACCTGCTTTCATCGTGGCAAGCAAAATCGCACCGCCAGGCATCATAGAAATACGCGTGGCTAAAACAGTCTGTATCACTGCCGCCTCCAACCCCTTCAAAAGGCCAACACGTTCGCGCAGCGCCCCGTCGAAATCCAATTCGCCGTTCATCGCACGGGCCGTAATATCTTTCACCCGCTCGCCAACACCTGCTTCTTCGGCCAGTTCGTCGATACATTCCTGCTCGATCATCGTACTGTCCATATCCGCCAGCAACATAGATTTGCGACGTCCCTCAACAGGCTGCACAATCAAATCCACACCCATCAACTGCACATCTGCCCAAACAGCCCAACGATTTTCGGGAATGGCTGGCAAAGAAAACTCAGCCGCTTCATCAGGTGACAACCACACTGCGTCACCCCCACCCCATGCATTGCGCAGCGATTCAACCAAGGCTGGATCCAACGTTGGATTGGCAGGCGAGGTGAGTAGAGTGCAAATATACATAGAACAAAGTTCCCGATCAGCGTCAAAGGTGATGCAAAAAGCCAGCGATGCGGCGTTCTATCGCCGTTATGACCGCAATTCCACCCCGCGTGGATTGCTCAAATAGGCCGACGAAATATTAGGTTATTTTTGCAGAATGCCAAACATGCTTAACCGTCATATAACTGTCGAGTCCCTCTGTCCCACCTTCGCGCCCATAACCACTGGATTTGACGCCTCCAAATGGTGTTTCCGGCATCGAAGCTTCCAATGTATTGATCGACAAATTACCAACTTCGACCTCGTCGATCATACGATCAATATAATCGGCACGGTTGGTAAAGGCATAGCCGGCCAAACCGTAAGGCACGGAATTTGCCTGCGCAATTGCGTCATCTAGGGACGCCACCGGATTGATGATCGCGATTGGGCCAAATGGTTCTTCCTGCATGATCTGCGCATTTTCAGGTACATTCAAAAGCACCGTTGGCTGAAAGAAATAGCCTGCGTCGCCGTGGCGTGCGCCGCCCGTGGCAACTGTGGCCCCCTTTGCGCGTGCATCCTCGACCAAGTTGGTTAACACAGGAACACGGCGATCATTTGCCAGTGGTCCCATCTCAACCCCAGCATCCATACCATTGCCAACAACAGTGGCGGCGGCACGATTCACAAAAGCAGCTGCGAATTCGTTAAAAATGCTCTCGTGTACAAAGAAGCGTGTCGGCGATGTGCAGACCTGACCCGCGTTGCGCATCTTGCGAATAGCCCCGTTTATTGCGGCGGTTTGTACATCAGTATCCGCGCACACGATGACCGGTGCATGACCACCAAGTTCCATTAAGACGGACGTCATATGCTCTGACGCTAACGTCGTCAGGTGACGGCCAATAGCCGTTGATCCAGTGAAGGCCACCAGCCGCACAGCTTCATACGGGATCAAGTGGCTGGAAATCTCAGCGGGGTTCCCGAACACCAAATTAAGAACACCCGCAGGAAGCCCAGCGTCCTCAAACGCGCGCGCGATGTGGATGGCACCAGCAGGTGTTTCTTCGGCGGCTTTCAAAATGATCGAACAGCCCGAGGCCAATGCACCCGCGATTTTACGCGCAGGCTGGCTCATCGGGAAGTTCCAAGGAGAAAATGCAGCAACGACCCCAATGGGTTGGTGATGAACCGAGAATTTATGCCCATGTGCTGCCGGAATAACGCGACCATAAGTACGCATGGCTTCACCTGCGTCCCATTCAAAAAATTCAGCGCCCCGAATGACCTCAAGCCGTGCTTGCGGTAGCGGCTTTCCGTGTTCAAGCGTTATGGATTGCGCAATATCTTCCTGTCGTTCACGCATCAATGCAGCGGCACGCAAAATGGTATCGGCACGAACACGGGGCGACGTACGGCTCCAAAGACGAAAACCCTTTTCAGCGGCGTCCAGCGCATCATCCAGATCAGATTTTGAGGCACAGGGAAGGCGCCCAATTTCCTCTTCTGTTGCGGGGTTCACCACAGTCATATCAGTGGCGGCCTTGCGCCATTCACCTGCGATAAACAGCTTTAGATCGGGGTACATGAACACGCCTTTTCTTTATTCTTTAGGTATCAGATCACGGGAAACTGCACACCACTTCAAGTGAATTGAATGAATACAGCTATCAGTTTGATGAATACCAAGCCGTTATCGTTGCTGGGCAGCTTGGTGCAGCGCCTGTTTAAAAGCATGGCCTGCGGGTGAAAGACTGGTGTCGTCGCGATACGAGATACCAATTGGTCCCCGACCAAAGGGAACATCCCAGTCAAGCTGCGAAAGATTGCCATTTTCGAGGTCTTGGGCAATCACTTCGGCTGGCATAAATCCTATCAAGTCACGCGACTGCAACAGCGCCCTATTGGTAAGGTATGAAACGGATTCAATAGCCAAAGACGGAATATACTGCTGTTGGCTGATAAAGAAATGGTCAACCTGTCGCCGCAGACTTGTCTCGAGTGGGGGTAAAATCCAACCAAAGGGTTTAATCTGCTCAAACGACACTGGCCCCGTTTGGGCAAGCGGGTGCTGATTACCGACAACGGCCAAAATGCGATCCTCAAACAGCTTTTCCTGTTTGATCTTATCGCGATGGCGGTGCGACGGCAGCCGTCCCACAACCAGATCAATTTCGCCCGACAACAGGGCAGGCATCAGCACCTCATTGGTGCCTTCACTAATTTTGATCGCGACCTTCGGTCGGTCCGCAAGCAGGATATCAATCGCAACTGGCAGCAACCCTGTCGACGCAGCCAGCAGGGTACCGATCACAACACGGCCCGAATTGCCTTCATTCAGGTCATCCAATTCCTGTGCCGCGTTTGAGACCTGCGCAAAAATCAGCTTGCCGTGTTTGATCATCGTCTCGCCAAACACTGTCGGGATAACTCCGCGATTGGTGCGGCTGAAGAGCTTTACCTCAAAATCAAGCTCAAGATCTTGGATCATCTTTGTCGCGGCGGGTTGTGAAATGCCCAACTCACGCGCCGCATTTTGGATGTTGCCGTGGCGACCAACGGCCACCAGAAGGCGAAGTTGGCGCAGCTTTAATCGAGTCAGCGCACGATCAACAATACGGGAATGGTGGGTGCTCATAGGCTTATCGGTTGGCTGATCTGTTCCACCTTACTTAGCACGCTCATCGCAGCCAACGCAGAACTGCGCGGGTTGTCGGGCAAAGACTGTCCGCTGATTTGAAAGCGGAAACTGCCAAATTCACCTGCGGCTTCGATCTCGTGAATGTTCTCGGTGACATCAGCATCCGCAATAAGCTGTACTTGCGTGTCGTCAAATCCAATGCCCGCCAAAGCAACAGCCGCAGCAACATTTGCGTTCTTTGGATAAGCCAGCGCAGCCGCACGTGCGGTGCCTTGGAAATGCATCTTTGCGCCCCCCGTCAAAGCATCAAGATCCAATACCTGTTCCGCAGGGGACCCTCTCCACCCGTTCGGGGGCTTGCGCCCAACGTAGGTGACACTGTCCAGTCGACCAACGCGGGCAGATTGCAGGCAATCCAGTGCCCCAATGGCCCCGCTGGCAATGTGCATTTTGGCATTGGACTGTAATGCCGCGCTTTTAAGATGATCATACAGCTGCTGATCCGCCAACGCCCCTACGGACACTGTAATCAGGTCTAACCCACGCAACAGAATGTCCGCCCCATAAGCGATCAACGCGCTATGCCCAGCGCAGTCGATCATCAGATCCAGATCGTTTGGCAAATCTTGAACCGCCCCAACATAAAGTGCTGGATTTTCCATCACGCGTTCAGGCCGCAACAGTATCGCGCCAACACTATGCCCACGTTTTTCAAGTGCAGCGCTTACGTAGTTTGCAATCGCGCCCTTACCAATCAGACCTATTTTCATGACTAAATTCCTTGTTCAATCTGGTCTAACCTGAATTGAGTTCGGTTTGATATATTTATTTTTGATAGCCAGTTCGGGCATTTCGCATTGGCTATGGCCTGAAAATACGCCCTGTTAGCATCTAAAATAACTACTCGCCATCTAAGGGTGCCCTCACATGAAATACACCAAACATAACGCCAAAGCCTATGCGCGTGAAAACATGAAAGGGATTTGGGCCGCTGCCCTAAACCCATTCAACGATGACATGTCACTGGACGAGGCTGGGCTACGATCAAACATCCGCCACTGGATTGATGATCTGAAAATCCAAGGATTGTTTGTCGCTGGCAAACAGGGCGAGTTCTTCGCAATGAGCCTTGAAGAGCGCAAACGTAATTTTGAGATTGCAGTAGATGAATGTGCAGGCAAGGCTGGCGTGATTGTTTCGGTGTCTGATCAAAACATGGACACGGCGTTGGAACTGGCGCATCACGCGCAGAATTGCGGTGCAGATTACATTGTGTTGCATGCCCCCGTCCTAAGTTTTGTGCATGACCGCAGCGAGGTCTTGTATCAGTATTACAAAACGTTTTGCGATCAACTGGATATCGGGATCGCAATGTGGAGCCACCCTGACAGTGGATATCTTATGCAGCCCGAAGAATGCGCTCGCATTGCAGAACTGCCAAACATAGTAGCGATCAAATATTCGGTCCCACGTGAGATGTATGTCAAATTGCATCACATGATTGGTGACAAAATTCTGGTGTCGACGTCGCTAGAAGATGATTGGCTGGACAACATCGAGGAACTGGGCTGGCAATTATATCTTTGCTCGTCTCCGCCCTATCAATTGCAAACGGCCAACGACCTGCGCATGCATGACTACACACAACTGGCCTTTGCTGGTAAATTCGATGAGGCCCGTAAAATTCGGGACAGCCTGAACCCCATACGCGACGTGATGAAACGTACGCGACCAGCGGGAAAACCGACGGCGTTTGGTAAATACTGGCAAGAGTTGCTTGGTCAGGTTGGTGGACGTGTCCGCGCACCTATGCTGGAACTAACAGAGGCAGAAAAGGCTATCATTCGCGAAGGTTTCGCGACGTGTGACCTCAAACCTTGATATAGAAAATATGAAAACTGGGAGAAGATTATGTCAAAGCTGAAAGCCTTTAATTTTCAAAAATGGATTGATGAACATCGTCACCTCCTAAAGCCACCTGTCGGCAATCAGCAGATTTGGGAAGATGCCGATCTGATGGTCACTGTTGTTGGTGGGCCAAACAAACGCACCGATTACCATGACGATCCAGTTGAAGAATTCTTTTACCAGCTCGAAGGCAATATGGTTCTTAAGCTGTATGATGGCAAAGAATTCTACGACGTGCCGATCCGCGAAGGCGAGATATTTCTATTACCGCCACACGTGCGCCACTCCCCCCAACGTCCCGAAGAAGGGTCCATTGGATTAGTGGTCGAACCTAAGCGGCAAACCGGAGAACTTGATGCGGTTGAATGGTACTGCTTCGAATGTGGATCGCTGGTGTATCGCGCTGAACTGCAGATGGAATCCATCGTAAAGGATTTGCTGCCCGTATATCAAAAATTCTACGCCTCTGAAGAAGATCGGACTTGCCAGAAGTGCCAAACAGTGCACCC
>TARA_B110000908_G_scaffold87460_1_pt1 | contig 10876 bp, 10 predicted proteins | sample TARA_B110000908 | Tara Oceans TARA_B110000908 (sample SAMEA4398067) | marine metagenome | biome: Polar Biome; feature: [DCM] deep chlorophyll maximum layer (ENVO:01000326); material: water (ENVO:00002006), including particulate matter (ENVO:01000060) such as... | depth 36 m
ATTGCCAATAACTGCTGTGATGCCTTTACCAATCGCAGCAGGCGTGTTGGGCATCGCACGCACAATCGGGGTCGAGACCCCTAAAACGTTTTCGAAATGCGCAATCGTGGTGCCTGCGGCGATACTGACAAACACCGTCGCGCCGCCACCCATTTCCTGCAATCGAGGCAACGCGTCTGCCATCATCTGCGGCTTTACTGCGACCAAAACAATCGCGGGCGTATCCGGCAACGCAGCGTTGATCGCAACGCCAGTGCCTTTCAACCAATCGGATGGATAGGGATCAAGGACGTAAACAGACGTCGCGGGCAGCCCTTGATCCAACCATCCGGCCAACATCGCGGATCCCATCTTTCCACACCCAAGTAAGACAAGGCCCTGCTGTGCAATACGACTATTTTTCATGGGGACGCCCTTACAAATTCTATTCAGGGCAAAGTGTTACGCGCGGCCATAGGCCTCTGCAATGGCAACTTGAATGGCATTTTGGGGTGTACGATCCCCCCACACCAAAAGTTGCATGGCAGGATAATACCGCTCGGCGGCCGTCACGGCGGCACCAATCATGGTATCAATTTGATCTGGTCCCGCATCCTGACCACCTGCCAGAACCAATCCATAGCGGTACACCATTAACTTTTCTTCTTCCCAATACGTGAACGACCCAGCCCAGCATTGGTCGTTAATCAGGTTCAGCAGCTCATATAGCTTTGGCAACTTGTCCGCCGGTGGCTCCATCTCGAAGGTGCAGACCATGCGCAATGTTTCGTCAAAAGCGGCCCACGCCAATGTCACCGAATAAGTGCGCCATTGGCCTTCGACAGACATTGCGATCTGATCATCGGCAATGCGGTCGAAATCCCACTCATGATGTTGTGCAAGATGTTCCACCAGATCGATCGGGTGAATGTCGTCTTCAAATATATTTTCTGACAGGGCCATCTTCTCACCTCATAAAAGTCTAGCGGAGGGGTCTGTAGGTGCCCCTATCGTTAGATCACTGCTCTAGACTACGGTGCACGGCACCCTACCCATACCAGATATGGTGATGGGGAAGGCCCAATCTAGCAACCCTTTATTTGGGGATAAGTCCAATAAGTTGTGGAGAAGTCGGTATAAGACCCAAAATGTAGCCCTAATCAAGTTTTGCAGCGAAACAGACATAGGCGGTGTAAACGCAAAACGCCCCTCTTTAACAAAAGGGCGGTCATTCACGTCGGTCGCTATATATGATGGTGCAACAGATCCGTTATTGGATCAGGCCTTGGCTTCAAGCGCATCCAAGCGTAATTTCAACGCTTCGTTCTCTTCGCGCGCCTTTTGAGCCATCGCACGCACCGCATCGAACTCCTCACGGGTCACAAAATCGCGATCAGACAACCAGCGGTCCATCAACGATTTCATCGCCGTGTCAGCCTCGTCTTTGGCCCCTTGGGCCACACCCATCGCGTTTGTCATCAATTGTGAAATGTCGTCGAATATTTTGCCGCGGGCTTGCATAGTTGTCTCTCCTCAGTGCTTGAGGTCTATATGGGCACACAGACCTGTTAGTGCAAGGTTGACTTCCCTTAACCCCCAGAGGCATTCAGACGCACATGAACGCAATGATCCCCTTCCCCAACATCTCGCCCGAGATTTTTTCAATCAACCTTTTTGGTTTTGAATTGGCGCTGCGCTGGTATGCGTTAGCCTATATCGCAGGCATTCTTATCGGCTGGCGCCTGTCAGTTATGACGGTAAAGGCAGCGCGTCTTTGGCTAAACGATAAACCCGTTATGACACCTGCCCAGATCGAAGACCTGCTCACGTGGATGATCCTTGGCATGATCTTAGGCGGTCGTTTGGGGTATGTGTTGTTCTATCAACCCAGTTATTATCTGCAAAACCCCCAAGAAATCCTGTTCGTTTGGCAAGGTGGCATGGCCTTTCACGGTGGGCTGCTGGGTGTGATTGTTGCGGGCCTGATCTTCACCACCCGTTACAAAATACCAAAACTCAGTGCGGCAGATGTTATGGCCCTTGGCGTACCGCCGGGTATTTTGTTGGGTCGACTTGCTAACTTTATCAACGCCGAACTGTGGGGCCGTCCCACGGAAGCCCCTTGGGGCGTCGCGTTTCCAACGAACGCAGCGCAATACTGCCCTGACGTGATTGGTCTGTGCACGCGCCACCCCTCACAATTGTACGAATCTCTGCTTGAAGGGCTTCTTCTTGGCGCGCTACTTTTGTGGCTGGCATGGCGACGTGACGCCTACAAAACGCCTGGTCTTATCGCAGGTACGTTTTTCGCAGGCTACGGCATTGCCCGTTTCGTCGTTGAATTTGTACGCCAACCTGATGCTCAATTCATCTCAGATGGAAACCCACTGGGCCTTGCAATTGAAATAGGTGGATACGGCCTAACAATGGGTCAACTCCTGTCGGTACCGATGATCCTGATCGGGGCCTACCTGATCCGTCAAGCACGCAACGGCAAGCAAACGGCATGAGCCTGCACAACCTACTTGTGGCACAAATAGCTGCAAATGGGCCGATGCGTGTTTCTGACTTCATGTCGGATTGCCTGCTACATCCAGAGCTTGGCTATTACACAACCCAAGACCCGTTTGGCGCCTCCGGTGATTTTATAACTGCACCTGAGATTTCGCAGATGTTTGGCGAATTAATTGGCCTGTCTTTGGCGCAATCATGGATGGATCAAGGGTCGCCCACTGCTTTCACGCTAGCCGAGTTTGGTCCCGGACGTGGAACCCTGATGGCCGACATCTTACGCGCGACCAAAGGGATCAGCGGCTTTCACCAGGCGGCCAATATTGTTTTTATCGAAGCCTCACCCAAACTACGCGCCCAACAATCACTGACCCTTACTGGATATAGTCCTCAGTGGATAGACAGCGTTGAACAGCTTGCCGCGTTGCCTTCCTATGCCATTGCAAACGAGTTCTTTGATGCATTGCCAATCCGCCAATTTGTCCGCGATGGGATCGGCTGGCGCGAACGCCAAGTTGGGATCAGCGACCATGCTTTGACATTTGGCCTTGGTGCCATCAGCCCACAACCCGCGTTGGCCCACCGCATCGAGGACACAAAGGACGGCGACATGATCGAGGAATGTACCTCAGCCACCGCGATCATCGCCCCCCTTGGCCAGCGCATAAGGGACCACGGCGGTGCAGCATTGGTCATAGATTACGGCGATTGGCGTAGCTTGGGTGACACCCTGCAGGCCCTAAAGAACCACACACCAGTTGATCCGTTGCTGCACGCGGGTCAGGCCGACCTCACGGCCCATGTGGATTTCGAAGCCCTCGCCAATGCCTGCCCCTGTGCATACAGCCGTATTACCCCCCAAGGGGTGTTTCTTGAACGGCTTGGCATTACCCAACGTGCGCAAACTCTTGCTCAAAATATGGAGGCTGACACATTAAAGGCCCATATTTTGGCACATAAGCGCTTGACCCACCCCGACGAAATGGGAAACCTGTTTAAGGTAATGGGCCTGTATCCCGAACAGGGACGCCCACCTGCTGGACTGGAATCATGACCCTTGAAATTCTGACCGCTGACGTTTTGGGCGATACACGCCACGGCTTTTTCACGCGCAAAGGCGGTGCATCTTCTGGAATCTATGATGGTTTAAATTGTGGGGCTGGTAGCACTGATCAATCTGAAGCCGTCGCGACAAACAGAACCCGGGTGGCCGATGCAATGGGTGTGCCCGTTGCCAACTTGATGGGTGTGCATCAAATCCATTCCGCCGATGTGATTACTGTAACCTCTGCAAACCAAGAGCGCCCGAAAGCGGACGCTTTAGTGACAGCAACACCCGGCATTGCCCTTTCTGTTTTGTCTGCCGATTGCCAACCGGTCCTGTTTGCTGACATGCAAGCGGGTGTGATCGGTGCCGCCCACGCTGGGTGGCGGGGAGTACTGGACGGTGTATTGGCCCAAACGGTCGAAGCCATGATTGCACTGGGGGCTACCCGCGCAAATATCCATGCGGCCATCGGCCCTTGTATCGGCCAGCGGGCTTACGAGGTTGGGCCTGAATTCATGGACAGCTTTATGGATGAAAACCCTGAGAATGCGCGTTTTTTTGCGGGTGGAGAAGGTGATCGTTTGCATTTTGACCTGCCCGCCTTTGGTTTGAACTGCTTGCGGGCGACAGGAATAGCCGGCTCAGAATGGACACGGCACTGTACCTATAGCGATCCGGACAGGTTTTATTCATACCGCCGCAGCGTGCATCACAAGGAAGCCGACTATGGGCGGTTGATTGCGGCAATCGCACTTTAGAATAGGGCGTAAATCAGGCAACAATTGTCTCGACTTTGCCGGTATTGTTTCCCATTTAAGCACTTAGCTTCGTAAGATTACCATTTACGCTATATTTTTATGACAATTGTGATTGGGCAAAGTCGACACATTCGTCTCAAAAATTGTTGGAAATTTATTGAGCCTTTTATCATTTGGCCCAAATGACACCCCATTCTGCCGCCATATTGTTCCTAACAACGGATTGAAAATGATCCATTACAATCGAGCTGGAGAACAAACATGAAAACCAACACACGCTTTATTAAGTCGATTTGCGAAACTGCTGCCAAAGAGGACACAGCTATGCCGTGGACCCGTGGCGCACGTCGCACAGCGTTCATTGCCAAACGTAAAACAGTTGCGCTTCCTTTAAAAAAGGCAGCATAACACCGCAGGTTTAGCCTGCACCGAGCGGCAAAAACCGACGCGATCAACTGTCAGCCCGCTCTTGCGATTCGCACGTGCGGGCTGACGTTTGCCCATACATTGTGGCAGCGCCAACCAGATTGGCGGAAACAAACCCCCTAAAAATCAGTCAATTGGTGGCTAAACACGCATCAGTGTTCTAAAACATTTGACAATCCACCACCTTTGAACAGATCAATGATGTATCGAGACACATCGATCCTGTGCGTCTGGTGTTGCTGGTGGGGGCCAGCTTCAGATGCGATGCCGAACCGAGGTACTTCGCATGACCACTTCTTTAGCTGCAGTTCGTCAGCCCACAACAACACCTCAGCGCCCGCTTATGCGTGCGCCACAACCTCGTGCGATTATACCGATGACACGAAATTGCGAAATTGCTGCGCTGCGTGCAGATGACAGAATGCACATCGCGCAACATAAGGCGCCTACTCTGCCTTTGTTTGAGGATGCTTTTTCTGCGTTTGCGCGTGGATCGTTGATGTCCACACCCAACGGCCATGTCGCCGTCGAAGATTTGCAACCGGGTAATAAATTAAGCACCTCAACCGGCGAGCCTGCCAAAATCTTGTGGATCGGATCCAGCACGTTTGTGCCTGCTGATCCAGAACGCCGCATGCCGTTGATCCGCATTATGGCCGATACGTTTGGCCCATCGCGCCCTTCGTCTTTCCTTACGGTTGGGCCATCTGCACGTTTGCTGCAAACACCACATCATATGCGCGGCGAAACCAACGGGACGCGATTGTTTACACTAGCGAGTGAATTTGTTGACGGCGTGAATGTGATCGAAGTTTGCCCACCCACCGCAGTCCGCATGTTCCACCTATGCCTAGAGCGGCACGCGGCGATCAATGTCGGTGGTATGGAGATAGAAACCTATCACCCTGGTTCAGTTGCGATTCGCAGCGTCAGCCACGCGATGCGTGACCTGTTCCTGTCGATGTTTCCACATATCGTACACGCCAGTGACTTTGGTCCCTTAGCCCACCCACGTGCGCCAGAGGCCTCTGTTTCAAATGTTAACTAATAGTAGGCCGACCTAGGCGTCTTTTAACAGCCGTTCCTCGAGAACATCAAAGGGAACGCCCGGTTCATCCTTTTCGCCCCGAATAACAAGCGACGTTTTTACACTGGCCACGTTTGGTGTCGTCAGCAATTCGCCTGTTAGAAATGTCTGAAAGCTCGACAAATCAGGTGCCACGCATTTTAGGATAAAATCGACTTCGCCGTTTAGCATATGACATTCACGCACAAGGGGCCAAGATTTGCATTTCGCCTCAAACGCACTCAGGTCCGTTTCCGCCTGAGACGCCAGCCCGACGTTTGCAAACACTTGCACCTCGAACCCCAGTTCCTTGGCGTTCACATCGGCATGATAGCCCTTGATATAACTATTTTCCTCAAGTGTGCGGACACGGCGCAAACATGGCGGGGCTGAAATCCCTACACGCCGGGCCAGTTCAACATTGGTCATGCGCCCATCGGCCTGCAATTCCGCTAGAATCTTGCGATCAATAGAATCGAGCCGTGTGCTTGCCATAGTGTCTTTACCCTTCGAGTTTTGCGCTTGTTATAACAGCCCCCACCCTGCGCGCAATAATATTTCAAAATTGCGCAATGTTCTTGCATCTATCGGAAAGCACTGGTCACGAAACTGTTGCAAAAGCAGGGGTTCCTCACCTGTCGTGGCCCCGCTATTACTGCTGCAGCAATTTGAAAGTTATCGGGGGTCCAGATGGGCGAGACGCGCAAAACCAAAGTACTAATCATCGGCTCAGGCCCAGCAGGTTACACCGCAGGCGTCTATGCCAGCCGTGCCATGCTAGAGCCCATTTTGGTCCAAGGGATCGAACCAGGTGGACAATTGACCACCACAACAGAGGTCGAGAATTGGCCCGGCGATAGCGAAGTTCAAGGCCCAGACTTGATGATCCGTATGCAAGATCACGCAAAGGTGATGGGCTGCGAAATTATTGGTGACATCATCACGTCAGTGGATTTCACCAAGCGCCCTTTTGTTGCCCAATCTGACAGCGGCACCGAATATGTGGCAGATGCGATCATCCTTGCTACAGGTGCCCGCGCCAAATGGTTGGGACTTGATACCGAAGAAAAATTCAAAGGTTTCGGTGTTTCAGCCTGCGCCACCTGTGACGGCTTCTTTTATCGCGGCCAAGAGATCGTTGTGATCGGTGGCGGCAATACAGCCGTCGAAGAAGCGCTGTTTCTGACCAAGTTCGCCTCAAAGGTTACGTTGATCCACCGTCGCGATGAACTACGGGCCGAGAAAATCCTGATTGATCGTTTGGAAAAGAACCCGAAGATCGAAACGTTGTGGTTCCACGAATTGACAGAAGTTTACGGCACTGATGCGCCACTGGGCGTCGAAGGCATCAAGGTGAAGCACACTAAGACCGGCGAAATCACCGACATCCCAGCCAAAGGCGTGTTTGTTGCTATCGGTCACGCCCCTGCCAACGAATTGGTTAAGGATGTGATGGAAACCCACATGGGCGGCTATATTGTAACCAAACCTGACAGCACTGCAACATCGATCCCAGGTGTGTTTGCGGCAGGTGATTTGACGGATCACATATACCGCCAAGCGGTCACATCTGCTGGCATGGGATGCATGGCGGCCCTTGAGGCCGAGCGTTGGATTTCTGAAAACGAATAAACCCGACCATTGGCGGGTTATTCAGTTGATCCTGAATATTTCTAAAGGGAAATGCAGTTTAGCGTTTCCCTTTTTTATTGCGTCACTGATTGACGCCTTTGTCTGACGGGCGCACCATGGACCAAAGTGAAGTATAGACAATGACAAGCCTTTGGAGCGGCCCACTGGCCACACGTTTGCGCATCATCAGTGGGCTGGTGTTGTTTGCTTACGCATTGACCCATTTCTGGATCATTGGGATGGGGTTGTTTTCTGCCGAAGCTATGGACAAAGCCCAAGCTGGACGCATTTGGATCACCCGCAGTTTTCTTGGCAGTGTGCTTATTTACGCGGCCTTATTGGTTCATGCTGGCCTTGCGATTGGCAATTTGGCCGGACGGCGTACCTTTCGCATGTCGTGGGCAGAGGCCGCCCAAATAACGATGGGGCTGGCTATCCCAGTCCTGCTGATTGCCCACATCGTACACACCCGCGTCGCCCATCAGGTCTATGACGTGAACGATCATATGGGGTATATTATGACCCTGCTTTATGGACATGTTGGTGCGTTCAAGCAGTCAGCGCTGTTGTTGTTGGTTTGGGTTCACGGCTGTTATGGTTTGCACATGTGGCTACGCAGTCGCGCATGGTGGCGACGGATGATCCCAACATTGGCAAGTTTTGCAACCCTTTTGACTGCCTTCGCATTGGCAGGCTTTCTGGTCGAGGGGCGTCGATTGGCTGCCCTTTTCACTCAAGAGGCTGAGCGCGCAAAGATGATCGAGGACTTTAACTGGCCCGATCAAGACATGTTTGTTTGGCTCATCGCCCTATCAGAATGGCTGCTGATTGGCTTCTTCGCGTTGCTCGGGGGCGTTGCGTTGGTTTATCTGGTACGTCGGACTTTGCGCAGACGCAGTTCCGTCCGCATTTCATATGTTGGTGGCCCTAACATTGATGCACCTAAAGGCCACACATTGCTAGAGATGTCGCGTGCCCACGGGGTGCCACATACGTCCCTTTGTGGGGGACGTGGACGCTGCACGACCTGTCGTGTTGTTATTGAGGAAGGGTTGGAACTGATCGACCCACCTAGCGCCGCAGAACTCAAAAGCCTCGCCGCGGTGGGTGCCGCCCCCAACATGCGGCTGGCCTGCCAAATCCGTCCTGTTCATCATGTCACAGTGTTTCGCGTATTTCAGCCAGATGGCGCAAGGCGTCGCTCCCATTCCAGCCAAGGTGAAGAAAGGGAATTGGCAATTCTATTTTTAGACATGCGCGGCTTCACAGCCCGCACCACAGGGCAGTTACCGTATGACGTCGTGTTCCTGCTTAACCGCTTCTTTGACGCGATTGTGCCAGCAGTGACAAATGCTGGCGGCACAATTGATAAATACCTTGGGGACGGATTTTTGGCGGTGTTTGAAACTAAGACTGCCAAAAGTTCAGCCAAAGCTGCGTTACAATCCATTGAAGGCATCGCCAACGCTCTTGTCACATTTAACGAAACATTGGAAAAAGAGGGCCAAGGCCCCGTAAAGATTGGAATTGGCGCCCATTTGGGTGACGTCGTCTTGGGTGAAATTGGCGCACAAGGCCAAGCACCACGCACCCTGATTGGTGATGCGGTCAATACAGCCTCTAGACTAGAGGGTGTCACGAAAGAATATAAAGTTCAGGCCTTTATTTCTGACCCTCTCCTCAAAGCTGCGGGCGTTGTCATACCGGAGCAGCACATGACGGATTTGGTACTGCGTGGGGTGGCAGCCCCGTTGCCGGCTCTGCCCATTCATTTAGATGTAAACCTAATGGGCCATCTTGATGCACTGCAGGTAAAAACGGCTGTAAACGCAACTTAAACAGCGGTTTCTTGGTGACTATCAACTTTTTTGTTTGATTTTCCACAGCTTTGCTAGACTTTTGCCACATTGAAGGACTATTCCACGCGTGATCAGCCGAAAAATTTGGCACAGGCAACAACGAGCCGTTTATTATGACCATGTTGAGTAACCTCGCTCCAATCCCAGAGCTATTTGTATCTTACAACTCCGCGCAAAAGCTGAAAGTTGAAGCTGGAAACTTAACCAGCCACGACCTGTCGGCGCGCCAAATTTGTGACCTCGAACTGCTGATGAATGGTGGTTTCAACCCACTCAAAGGGTTCTTATCCGAAGCTGATTACGACGGTGTCGTAAACAACATGCGCCTGACAACCGGTGAACTTTGGCCAATGCCGATCACCTTGGATGTGTCCGAAGATTTCGCTGCTTCATTGGAAATCGGCCAAGACATTGCACTGCGTGACCAAGAAGGCGTCATTTTAGGCACCATGACGGTTACAGACCGCTGGACGCCAAACAAGGCACACGAAGCCGAAATGGTTTTTGGTGCCGATGACGATGCACATCCTGCCGTGAATTACTTGCACAACAAAGCAGGCAAGATCTATTTGGGTGGTCCGATTGTCGGCATTCAACAGCCAGTACACTACTATTTCCGCGCTAAGCGCGACACACCAAATGAGTTACGTGCCTATTTCCGCAAAATGGGCTGGCGCAAAGTTGTAGCGTTCCAAACACGCAATCCACTGCACCGTGCCCATCAGGAACTAACATTCCGCGCCGCACGTGAGGCCCAAGCCAACCTATTGATCCACCCTGTTGTTGGCCTGACCAAACCAGGTGACGTTGATCACTTTACCCGTGTGCGCTGCTACGAAGCTGTGCTTGATAAATATCCACAGGCCACCACGTCGATGTCCCTTTTGAACTTGGCGATGCGTATGGCTGGCCCACGCGAAGCGGTTTGGCATGGATTGATCCGTAAAAACCACGGCTGCACCCACTTCATCGTTGGTCGTGATCACGCGGGCCCCGGCTCTAACTCTCAGGGTGAAGACTTCTATGGTGCCTATGATGCGCAGGACTTGTTCCGCGAGCATCAGGAAGAAATGGGCATCGAAATGGTCGACTTCAAACATATGGTTTGGGTCGCTGAACGTGCACAATACGAAGCGATTGACGAGATTAAGGACAAGGACGAGGTCACGATCCTGAACATCTCCGGCACTGAATTGCGCCGTCGTTTGGCCGAAGGTCTTGAAATCCCTGAATGGTTTTCTTTCCCTGAAGTGGTCAAAGAGCTGCGCAAGACCAAGCCACCGCGTTCAAAGCAAGGGTTCACCGTATTCTTCACTGGTTTTTCCGGCTCTGGAAAATCCACCATCGCGAATGCTTTGATGGTTAAGCTGATGGAAATGGGTGGCCGTCCGGTGACGCTGTTGGATGGTGATATTGTTCGTAAAAATCTGTCTTCCGAATTGGGCTTCTCGAAAGAGCACCGAGATCTGAACATCCGCCGCATTGGGTATGTTGCATCCGAGATCACCAAAAATGGCGGCATCGCGATCTGCGCCCCTATCGCACCTTATGCAACAACGCGCCGCGCTGTGCGTGAAGACGTCGAAGCCTTTGGCTC
>TARA_B110000908_G_scaffold169097_2_pt1 | contig 10870 bp, 8 predicted proteins | sample TARA_B110000908 | Tara Oceans TARA_B110000908 (sample SAMEA4398067) | marine metagenome | biome: Polar Biome; feature: [DCM] deep chlorophyll maximum layer (ENVO:01000326); material: water (ENVO:00002006), including particulate matter (ENVO:01000060) such as... | depth 36 m
AGGATATATAAATATATCCTCACCCCTAGTATGTCCTTTCAAATGAAGTAGCTAAAGAAACAACAACTTACAACCATTTAATTAAAGGCTCTAACTCTTGATAAACTAGCCTTTCCTTGTGGTCTTTTTTGCATCCCTTTAAAGATGTCTCCACGTCTCTTAAGCTCATCTTCAATCAGTTTCTTCTTATAGACACCTAATGCATCATCTGAATCCTGCTTTAAGATACCATAGTCGTTCCAAAACTGGACTCCCATAGCCAATACATCAAGCCTATCGTCATGAACCAAAGCTCCTCTTTCATAAGTTATATGACTAAGCTGGTAGATGAGGGAGTAGTAAATGTTCTTAGGCTCACTTAGAGCAAACTCTAGGTCTTTCTTGATAGCACTATAGTCAAATACAAGTCGATGCTGGTTCATTAAAGGCTCTAAGGTATCAATAATCCTCTTCTCCTTCTGTACATTATTACGAATCTCTTCAGTAGCCACAGGATAAATAGCATTAAGTACAGGAGTTAGTAAACTAGTAAACATACCATCACCAAAGTTACTCTCCACAACTACCTTATTGACCTTATACTCCTTAGCTATCTCACTAAGCTTAACAAGATTAGCTTCATCGTAACCACCATGTAATCCACCAAAGGCTGGTATAAATACTTTACCTAGTAAATGGTTGACGACACACCAGCCCATCTCATCTGCTCCTCGACCACTAGGGTCAATCGCTAAGATACTACCTTCGTAGTTACCATAGGACTCTTGTAAGCTAGGTCTCTGCAGTGTATCCCCAGTAAACCCTACGTTAGGTATGTCCTGAATGCTATCGTGGCTCTGAGAGCTCCACATGAGCTTTGTAGGGGCTTGTTCAGGGGATAAGTCAGTCACAATTAAGTCTTTTGTCTTCAAAGGATACTTCTCAGCATCACTCAATGTAGTATCAAGCATAAACTGTAGCTTAAAACCACTACGACCATAACTTAATTCCCTCTGATATAAGTCTTCATCTGAGAATCTTTCGTCAATAGACTTGTTTACAAGGGCTGGGTTGTTGTTAATATCTTGTACAATATAGTCAGCTAGGCAGCCTTGGTAACTATCGGTATTATCAGGGTACTTAGCTGGGTAGATTCTAGTTACATAGCCTTTATCACGAAGCCTTGTGTAAATAGACTCAGAAGTCTGAGGTGTACCTAGTACAAGTATCTGTGCATTATCAGTTGTCTGAAGAATCGCCTCATATTCTGCCACTTGATTAAGTAAATCTTGCCTACGTTTCTCAGTAGCACTATTGTTTTGACCCTCAACGTCATCAGATATTAGCAAACTAGCACGGTTACCCTGCAGCTGCGATGTAATACCTAAAGCTTTGACGCTAGGTTGGACAGATACCTCACAACCATTTACATCAAATGAGATTACAGAGCTACGCTGGTCAGACCGAGGAATCAAATGTTCCAAGATAGCCATTGTATCAATTAGTTTCCTAATAAAGATAGCAATATTATCTGAGTGAGCCCCTGATTGAGAGATAATTAGTATCTTTTCATTAGGATTACGTAGTAGTCGCCATGCTACGTATGCTCCTGTAATCCAAGTCTTACCAATACCACGTAAAGCTTCTAGCTGTGAACGCTTGTGCCCTTCTTGTAAGTAGTCAGCAATGTAGTATTGCATCCTAGTGGGTTGAGGTAAGCGCAGGTGTAGCCAAGTATGCTTTAAAAATACCTTAAAGTCTTGTATACACGCCTTTGTTTCTTGTTGATTCATTCTGTTCCTTTTGTGTTTAAAGACGCTTCAGAGAGCCTACAAGCCCTTATCTATAGTTGCCTATAGGATAGGGTAGGTAGGCTCGAGAAAAGCCCTTAGTGAGCGTTTGTGGAGGTCTTTAGCATGTCTTCGACTGACATACTCTCCTCCTGTGCTGCTTGTTGTGCAATCTTTTGTATAGACTGGGTTAAACTCATCATGGTTTCTGACTCTACAATATCAGCTGTTATCTCGTTATCTTTTAAAAACTTGATAGCATGTGCTAACATCTTAGGGTCATCAAGGTTGGAAGCTAATTGCTTAGCCACCATCCCATGAAGTCCGTTCAACTGGTCTAAAGATGCTTTATCTTTAGTCATAGTTTAGTCCTTTGCTACTTCCTCTAAATAAGAAAATTGATTAAATATATTTGCTGTTGTATCGCCCAAGTCAGGGTTCATACCATAAACACTAAACTTAGGATGACCCCTGCGTAGCTTCTGAAGGTCACTTGCTGTAACGCCCCAAAATTCACGTCTGTAGTCATTAGTTAAGTTCTCACCAGTTACCGCTCCGTAGCCAAAGTCAGCTAGGGCAAAAGGTAATGAAGTCCAAGAGTTATAGATAAATGAATCTATCATTAACTGATTAGTCCCTTTCTCACCTCGATACTGTTGCTTGTCAGGGTCTTTAATAGAATCTTTAAGTGCCAAGATACCTGACCACATAGCCACGTTACCTGCTAAGCCCATCATCTGCTTAGCATCAGCTTCTTGTATACCACGACCAAGTAAAGACTCATACGATGCAAATGGGAATCTCATAAACTTAAATAGAATACGAGAGACTAACAAATTGTTCATATTAGTCATGAACTTAGGTAGTGTTACGCCATCAGGGGATAGTATAGTACGACCTACCATATTAAGAGCAGCCCTATTAATATCAACATCTAATGCGCCCCATGTCTTACGGTCCATGTTAGCAATACGACCATCAGGCTGTACATTTAAAGTTGTACGAACACGCTCTAAGTCTTCTAAGTCAAACCCTATATCTTGTAAGCGCATACGGTCAGTTTTGCTGACTTTCTTAGCTACAGATAGCCCAGCCATAAACTCAACAGTTAAAGCTGCTGTAGTTGCCTTGTACGTATCTGTAATAGGAAGTAGACCACTGAGAATAGATTCTTTGTGTACTATCCCTGACATAAAGTCTTGTAGTTTACTATCAATACCTTCAATAGCACCAAAGTCATCTAGACGGTTAGAGCGTGTGTTACCAAAGCTTTCACCATAGGATACATAAAGCTCAATTGTATTTTTTTCACTAGGAGTGCCAAAACGGTAAGCCCTTGTTACTTCAGGGATTGTACCAATTAGCTTATTAAACACAGGTGTCCAGCCAAATTGAGAAGCCATTGCAGCTGCCTCAGTAATAGTAGGAACACCAAAGCCCATTGTGTGCATAATACTTGAATAAGAACTAACGCCTTTAATAATATCGTTTACAATCCCAGGCTCTTTATTAAGTTCACGTGTACCTCTTATAGTATCAAGAATAACTTTAAAGTTGTCTTTATCTTTCTGAGTAGCACCTATATCAGTTAAAACCTTGACAAACTCCTCATCAGTCATCATACCTGTGGTTTCTTTTAGTGCCAACTTGCCATGCATTTGTAGACCATATACAGAAGTAACAGATTCAATATCAGTATCTAATACATCAATTAAGTCATCCTCAAAAGCATCGATACCACGCATTTTTAGAGCTGAAGTACCAGATTGTTTGGCATTGCCAAGGGGTTTTTCTACTGCTTCCCTTATTTGCCTACGTTCTAAAGCAGAGTCAACAGCTTTAGTAGCCTTTGCTAGATACTCAGCGTCTATTTCAGGTGTCAAAGCAGCATTAGTATAAATAGCTTTATTACGTTGAGCTTGTACTATTTTGTTAATAGCATTCTCACGACCTAGCTTTCTAATTTTACCCTCACTGTATAAACGCTTAGCATACCCTTTTTCAAATGTGTTTTGGAAGGCATCAATCCCTAGTGCCTTACCTTTGGTATTAATTTCTTTATAGTAATCTAAAAAGGAATCAACCGATTTACGTATATACTCATTCTCAGTAAAGTAAGAACGCTCAAGAGTCTTCATTCTTTCACGTGCGATAGCAGCTCGCTCAATCTCAGGCAATGTCATGTCCATACCTGTAAAAGCTGCACGTTGCAATTGACCATTAGTAAGATTAATTTGCTGTCCTACATCATCTATAAAGTCATTTCGAGAACCTTTGTATCCAGCTTTAACTGCTTCTTTGTATTGGAAAGTTACGTTGTCTCGTGACCTTTTAAGGAAGTGGTCCAGCATTTGTCTTACAAGGTGGGCGTTGTGGTTGTCTACTTTACCATGATGCATAGTCCCATTGCTTAGCTTCCCAGCTAGTACAACAACTGCATCATTAGCACTATTTAAAAGCTTTTCAATAGGTGAGAAAGCAAATAGTTTTTGCATTAAGGGTGGTAATCTTTTAAATGTAGGTGACAGCTTCCAATCAATTGTGTTATTTAACTCATCCAGCTCGTTGCTTAAGTCTTTAATAAAGTTAGCCCGTTGTTTACCAATGCCATACAGCTCTTTAACTGTAAAATCACCAGCTTCCATCTTAGCAATGTCTTCTTGTAGGACATTATTCTTTTCAAAAAGCTTTTGTAAACCTTCAGGCGATAAGTCAGCATCATATTCTGCTAATTTCTCTTGTAATGATTTAGTCTCGAGGCTGTCACGTTTTAATAGCTTAGCTTGCTCTCTAATTTTAAAAGCTTTGTCTTCAGCAGTCGCTGCTTTGGCTTTTGCTGTTGTTTCTTCTTTAGCATTAGATGCTGCTTTTAGTTTATTATCTGCTTTAAGAGCGTCTTGAGCTGCTACTTTTTGTTGTGATTCTAAATCTTTTAATCTTGCAGCAGCATCTGTAGGTATTTTATTTAAATCACTAGATGCCAGCTTGATTGTGTTATTTAAAGTTCTTATTTGTTTTTTAAGGGCAGTTACCTCAGTTTTTAAAGCTACACGCGCTTTTGGGTCTTTAACACCAGCCATATCAGCTAGTTTAGTTTCAGCTTTAGTAAGAGCTTTAGTAACTGTGTTTACTTCTTTAGTAGCTGCTTTAACCGCACCCTGCTTTACAGCAATTGTAGCAACATCTTGTTCAGCTTTTAATAGGCTGGTTTCAATGTCCCCTTTAATCTTAGAGGATTCTGTAAAGCGACTAGTAGCTGCTTTCAGATTAAAAATAGCATTATCTTTGGCTTCTCTAGCTAATTTAACTGTTTCAGAAATCTTAGCTTTAATAGATGTAGCATCAAACGTCGCGCGTCCAGCGTCTGCACGTTGGGACACTTGAGCTTCTTGCCCTAAAGCTTTCTGCTCTGCTTCTAATACACGAACTTCGTCAACAACACCTTGCAGTCTTTCTGCTGCATCCTGTGCATTAGCAAGCTTTTCAGCTTTAGCTTCTGCTGGTGTTAGTACAATCCCCGAAGCGTTGACTTCTTTAGTCAGAGCAGGGTTAGGTATAGCTTTTTCGACGATGAAGCCTAAGCCGCCCCCTAATGCTGCTCCAAACATAGCTGCTTCAATAAGAGAACCATCGTTGTAGTAGTCAGCAGCTACCTCGTATGTAGCCATCGAAGCAACACTTAAGGCAGAACCAGTACCAGCCGCATTCGCCACAAGCCCAAGCTTAGTCGATAGATTTAAACCCTTTTTAATGAATTTACCAGCAGCTAAAATAGGAGCTCCTGTTACTAAATCAATAGGGTCTAGTAAAGCTAATGGAATACCTGCAGCTAACATGCCTGCTGTTGAAAAGTTCTCTTGCAGTTGTTGATTAGTTTCTTGGATGTGAGTAACATGGTCGGTAGCATTGAGAGCATCGTTCCAGTTACTTAATGGTCTTGATAACACACGAGTAATAACATCCTCACTGTACTTTTGGTCTCTAAGTGATTTTGTTAAGTTCTCATTATTAAACTCAATACCATTAAACTGAGTTACATCATTAACCCTACTTTGATACTCGCCTCGTTTATACAAAGCATATGTAGAGTTAAAAGCTTCTGCTGCTGCTTGAAAATCACCTTGCCCAAACTCCGTGGGAGCTGGGGTATCAGTAACATAACTATTTTGCTCACTCCATTGGTCCTGAAAAGGACTTGTATTGAGTATTCCCATTTATTTTCCTTTTTCTATACTGTGTCAGTAGTTTTAGCTATTGAAGAGAATCTGTCTGTCCACCCGTTACCAAAATCTTTCCAGCCTTCAAAAGTCCTATATCGATTTAATAAAGCATCTTTATATTGTTGTTTTGTAACCTTAGATTCTTTTAAAGCTTTAATAGTATCAGGTCCTATTGAACCATCTTCAGGTAAACCAAGTAGGTTCTGTAGTGTTTTAATACCATGATTACCACTATTAACTACTGCGTTAAATACAAGCTCTTGTAACTTACTAGGTACTTCTTTAATTTTATACTTATCATAATACTCTGTTTTGTAGATTTTATTTACAGTTGTATCAGAGATATTCTGCATATCGGCTACTGTAGGGGTACGACCTAAATGCTTGGCTAATGCATCAGCCGAGATACCTTTGTTTGTACCAATTACAGGACCAGTTTTATCTTTTTTAAGGTAGTTACCAGCATCTCTAGGGTTGTTTGTGTATCCCCCTTCATAGCTTAATACAGATGGGAGCAAAGCTTTAGTAAATACATCGTCAGCTTTATTTTTCATAGGCATAAGTTTCTGCCCTTCTTTTTTTAAAGCTGATATTTCTTTATTAATATTTTGTTTTGTTACCTCATCTATGTCACCCGAAGTACTACTAATAGTATTCCAAAAGTTAGATACTTTTGACATAAATCCTATTAATGCAGAGTCTTGTTTAGCTACAGGCGCGCTAGGTTGCTCTGTTGTAATAGTAGCTTTTCTATTAGCGTCAAACTGGGGTTTTAAGGTGCGATTAAACTCGTCTGTTGGCATTGGAGGCGCACCTGACTCATTAATAATAGCTTCTTGGGGCATTCTAGCCCCTTGTGGTAAAATGTTTTCTGCCATTTATATTCCTTTATTGTTGATACCAATCTTTGGCTGATGAACTACGTCTTTTTTTAAAATTAGTAGCGTCTCGTACACTATCCTGATTGTTTGTAGGTTGAGTAAATGGTTGCTGAGGATTTGCAATAGCATCAGCTAAGAAATTAAGATTATTAATAAAACCATCTAACGCTCTTTGAGTATTGAAGTCATCTTGAGGACCTTGACCCAGTTCTGTAAAGAAGTTGTAAGTACCTGTCGCAAAGTCCCTATTTAGTCTATCCCAAGCAGATGGAGGGTTTGCCTCACGATAAATATCGTTTGAGTCGTTTACCATTGATTTCATTTGGTCATTAGTAAGGAACTGTCTAAACGTATCGCCTTCATCATTTTTAACCGTTAAAACATTATTATCAAAACTTATACGTGGGTTAGTTTTAGCAGTTATATCTGTGATTTGTTGACGTGTTTCTTCACCAAAAGGGTTGACTACAGTCTCGTTAGATATCAGGTAGTAGAACGTCTCAGGGCTTTGAAGTCCCATATCAGGTGAACTCATAAGCTCTACCATTGAATTACTCATTCTAACATTTTCAGCATTATGCATGTTTGCTCTAAGTTTATCACTCTCAGACGGACGTGCATATCTAGGACCTAAGTTGCTCTTAGGGAAACTAGAAGTAATACTACTAGATAATCCATCTGCTGGCAGCTCAGTATAACCAAAAGCTTTTTCAGTAAGTTCCCTAGCTTCTACTTCGCTTATTCCTGCAAGACTATTTAACGTAGACATTTGTACTTGGGCAGCAAATCGGTCCGCTGGGGGTATATTCTCCAGCATACTTTTTACTTCTTTGTTGGAGGCGGAAAGTAAAGGAGGATTTCCTCCCTGATTTTCAATGGTGGTGAAAGCTTCCCCAAGAGCATTAGCCCTGCCTGATGAAATCATAGCTTTTGCTACGCCTAGCTTTATAATTTGCTCTTTAGATTGAGAACCAAAGGCTCGTAAGCTTAGCTGATTAATAGATTCCATCCGTTGAGCCAAACCTTCGTTAGTTACATCTTTACTTTTAGAAAACGAAGTCAGTTCATTTAAAGTGAAGTCCAAAGAAGCCCTATACACTTTTTGATAGAGAGGTTTGTTAGCTGTTGCGGCTTTGTTTAAAGATTCATAATTAGCATTAGGGTCTATAATCTGACGTTTAACATCTTCTGTAACAAGTTTTGTATATTCTGTCCCTTCAAGTGCATCAGTTATTAAAGCAGCAGGAGAACCTGAGCCGAACTGATTAAACCTTGCTTGAGCTGCTTGCTTGGAAAGAGACGTTGGGTTAGTAGCTTTTAGCATATACTTACGATTGTTATTGTCGTAGTCTTCTTGTCCAATTAAATTATTAACAAGTGCCATGTCGTTGTTTTTGTTAAAGACTTCGCCATTTAGTGTTTCAATGTTATTAGTAATATTACCTTTAACTTCATTAGTAATTCCTGTGCGTAAGCCAGCAACATAGTTATTCATTTGAAGATTAGCAGCTGTATTATTAGGGTCGAGATTTACTAACTCATTTACTTGAGCTTGAATAGTATCAAGTGTCAGTAACCCCTCTTCAGTATTACGCAACATAGCTGGTGCATCTACATTTTGTGCAAGTGTATTAAAAGCACTTCCGACAAACCACTCACCAAATTCTTTCTTAGTCCAGCCTTTGGTAACAGCAAGAGATTGCATATCAGTAAACTTAGCTGCTTTCTCCTCACCAGTTGAGTTCAGCCATGCTGGTAATGAGCCTAGGATTTGATTCCTAGATTCTTCTTTATTATAAGCAAACTCACTCTTTAAAAATGAAGTGTTAGCGTTCTGTTGCCCAGCTTGAGTAGCTGTAATAGTCTTAGCTTGTACTTCAGGGGCTACACCTTCAAAAGCTGATTGTGATTCTGTAAGGTAAGCTTGTGTTACTTCTCGTTGTTTGATTACATCTGTACCAACTTCTAGAAAGCTTTTCTGCCAGTCTTGGTACATCACAGATTGCTTTTGGTCTTCTCTTAAGTATGCTTGAGTTAAAGCGGTATCATACTCAATATTAAGTGCTTTTTGTTGAGCTGTTAAGTCAACTGACTCAAGAGTCTTTAAATTTAATTGTGCCTTTTGTGCAGTTAACAGTAACTCTGAAACTTTACTAAAAGGAGCTTTAACTGGTGCTGCTTGTACGAAAGGAGACTGAGGGCTTACAATACCCTGCTGTCCTTGGTAACTAAATAATTCTGCCATTTATAATTATCCTCTAAAATTCCAATTAGGTATATAACTACTGTTACTACCGCTGTTACTACCAAAACTACCTATTTTATTCCTAGTTGTTTGAGCAGCTTCTTTTTGTGCATCGATAGCTCTTTGTGAACTTTCAATAGATAAACCTTGTGAGTAACCTGAGAATCCTGCCATAGCTGCCCCAGCAATCATATCAAAGGAAGAGGTCTGTTGTGACATAGCTTGTTGATATTGCTCTGAGTTTTTAATGTGTCTTGATTCTGACTGATACTTAGCTTCTGTGTATTGTTGTTGTACTTGAAGCATTTTAGCTTCTGCTGCTTGAGCTAAGTTATCTGCTGTTAATGCCTTTTGCATGTCTACAGCGATTTGTTGCCTACGTGCAGAATTACCATATACATTTCGGTCTGCTTGCGAAGTAGCTACTTGGCTGCTTGCTTGAGCTGCTTGGTAACCTAAGTTAGTTAAGGCTGCCCCTACTTCTGCATTTACGTCTCGACCTTGTAAGCCTATTTGATTGTTGACTACACTTTTATCTCGTTCAATAAATAAAGTATTTGCATTGAATTGAGATGCTGCTTGTTTAGCAATTGCTGCGTTATTATCAAGCCCTCCTAAAATAGAAAGACCACCTGTTACTAGACCTACGGTCAAAGGCGATACTGCCATAAATTACTCCTAATCTTTGTTGTCTTTCGTTATAGAATAGTGACTCATTTTCTAGCAACACCTTTAAGTTTTTCAACAGTGCGTAGACCAGCCATACCTAACATACCAAAAGTAAGTTCCATTAAAATATCTGAATTAATCTTTGGCAAATCTGCTTCAATGCCATTTACGTAAAGAACCCAATCAGCTAAGGGGTATCCTAAGAATAACCAAAAGAATCCAAAAGCACAGCTCCAGCCTATAGCTGGTCGCCACCCACTTACAAATAAATTATCGTTTGCTGCTTCAACTTTGTTAACTTCAATTTGAGCTAAGTTAAGTTGATTAGCATTCTCAATAAGTGTCTTTTCGATTTCTTGTTTAGCTTTAGCCGCGCCAGCCTTGTCAGGGATAACTTTGTCAATTACGGTTGAAATAAGGGGTAGTAATAAGTTTAACATATTATCTCCTAATCAAAATCAGAATATATAGCCTTGCCATTCATAAAGGTAGCTGTCATAAATTTCTGACGCATCTTAGGGTCAAAGGATATGTGTGTCCATGAGCCTTCCATTATACATTGGTCTACTAGTATACCTGATTCTTTTATTGTTGTTACAATAGCCAAAGAAGTACCAAACTTTGGAGCTATGAAATCACATGCAAAACCTTGCACATGAGCGGATGACGGTGAGCCACCTATTGTTCTGTTAAGTGTTGGGCTACGATAGCCGCTAGTTACTAAAATAGGTACTTGTAGAAGTTTTCTAACTTCCTCCATGCCCATCGCAGTAATCTTTAAATTTTCGATAAGGCTATCAGAGGGATTATTATCTATCCCTTTTCTGACAGCGGTATCTGACCTAACAAACTCATCTAATGTGAAGTGTTTGGTAAGTCTCATTTATCAACCTTGTTTTCTAGCTTGTTTTCTAGCTTGTCATATATACGGGTAAGCATAGCTTCAAATTTATCAAAACGTGCATCTAAGTCTATTTTACGTACATAGGTGGTAGGTAAGTCAACCTCTAGATTCTTCATATCTTCTTTTAGTGTTTGTACAGCATCCCATAGTTGCCTAGCAAACCAACCTAAAACAGAAAGAAG
>TARA_B110000908_G_scaffold60081_1_pt1 | contig 10869 bp, 8 predicted proteins | sample TARA_B110000908 | Tara Oceans TARA_B110000908 (sample SAMEA4398067) | marine metagenome | biome: Polar Biome; feature: [DCM] deep chlorophyll maximum layer (ENVO:01000326); material: water (ENVO:00002006), including particulate matter (ENVO:01000060) such as... | depth 36 m
GGCACTGTTCAAGCTCGCGCGTGGTGTGAGGCCACCGTGCAACGTAGTCGGAATTTCATCGATCCCGCTGATGAAGCGGACACTACGGAGGCTCTCACAAAGGCGGTAAATCGGACCTTTGGCAGGCGTTTCAAAGTGATATCCTTCCGCTGGCTGAGTGCCTACGAAGTGTAATCTAATCATCTAATCACGTATCCAAAACATGCGATTCATCTTATTATTGCTGTCTCTTCTTTCTCTGGCTCCTGCTCTCAATGCACAGGAACGTGAGCACACCTGCCGTATGGTGTTTCTCAACGGACCGCAGCAAGCTGCGAGTCAATACTATCTTTTTGATGGTCAGAAGTCTCAGGAAGTCAAGCTTCCTAGGCTGAGCTTATCTCCCGTGTATAAGCTTCGCCCAGGGGTTAGCAAAGTCTGGCTGCTGTCCTCACCAGTCGCGAAACTGGAGGAAATCCCAAAGGGAGCACCATCAGCCATCATTCCAGCCGGCACGCTGGACTTTTATTTGCTGATGACCCGTGATCCATCGAATACCGTCGTGCCCCTGCGCATGCAGATTGTGAATGCGAACTATGACAAGATCCGTCTCGGCGAAATGCTTTGGTTTAACCTGACACCCAAGTACCTTGTGGGGAAAATTGGCAGAGCCTCTCTCAAACTACCGCCGAAAAAATCAGCTCTGGTCAAGGCACCCGCGCGTAAGCGTGGCGGATACCCGGTAGAAATCTACTTCCGCGTTCCAAACGATAATCGTACACACCCGCTGATAGAGAGCCAGTGGCGCCACGATCCACGTTCCCGCTGTATTGTCTTTGTCTTTGACGAGGGAAAACGCAGAGCACCGCGTATCCAGTCATTTTCCGACTTCCGTCCCCCAAAACCTGAAAAACCATAATGCGACATGGGGTCAGTAAGAGAATCGGTGCATATCCTACTTCTTGCCTGCTTCACTATCTCTTCCTATCTTCTTCAAGTCGACCACTCAAAATCTTTCCCCCCTGCTCCCCCTCTCCGATCTCCCCTACAACGTCCTCAGGGACACCCCGCAAAAAGCAAATTCCTAGCAATGAAAATTCCTATCAATCAGATATTTATCCTGTGCGTAGCTGCGTCGATCCCCATTCATACCTGTCTCGCAGACAGTCCATCGGCCGGGGCAACCAGCACTGGAGGTTTGAACCGTGACGTGCGATCCGCCCTCGCCCGGACGGTCGAATTTTTCAAAAAACGTGCTGCAGAAGATGAAGAAGGCTGGATACTGTCACAGACTTCACCTTCACCAACTACAGCATCCACGCAGACTGAGACTGCAGGCAGTGTCTCTACTGCCAACACCTATACACCTTCGTGCGTAAGCGCATACAGAACACAAACCAAGAAAGCATAACCTATGAGCCTACATGCCCAATTATCACCCGAAGCCCAAGCTCGGCTCCACGCACAGCAAAGAAATTCCACCATCACCAGTATCATCATTTCGCTACTGTCGATCCTTCTCGTAGGCATCACCCTGCTCTACTGGTTCCTTCCGACCATTGAGAACGAGACTCCTGACATCGTCTCCTATCAGGCAGGTGCAGAGGAGGAGGATAAGGTGAAAAAGCGTGAGATGACACGCGCCGTCGAACGCAAGCCATCCGCTCCTTCGTCCTCCATGGCGAAAGTCATTGCGGCGAACCTTACCTCAACAATAGCCTTACCTGAAGTGGATACTTCGATACCTTCCCCCAATTTCGGAAACGGTGACGACTTCGGTGAAGGCTGGGGAGATAGCGATGATTGGGGAAACGGCTCCGGGGCGGGGGGGACATTTTTTGGACGTAATATTAGTGGAACTCTTGGTGTGGTATTGGATATTTCCCGTTCTACTCATTCAACGCTGAAGCAAGTCATTGATGAACTGGAACAGAACTTCAAGAGTGCTCCGATAATTTGCGTCAGGTTTGCGTGTTTCAGGGTCTTTGACTCAGAGCTTATATCCTACAAAAAAGCTGCAAAAATGAATCTGCTGCGAGGCATCTGGGGAAAAGCTGACAAAGAGGAGATTATAAACATACAAAAGACCTTGGAGGGCAGGAGTAGTGTATTCGCGACGGCGAGAAAAGGAGGGCTTTCCGATCTCACTTCCGGTGTGGAGGCTTTAATCGAAATGGATGGGATCACGGACATATACCTTTTTTCCGATTTCGCCGACGGCTTCAGTCAGGAAGTCATGGACGAATTAGTGGGGAAATTGAAGAAAGCAAAGGTGAAGTTGAGTGTAATTTATGTGAGTGGACAGATCAAGATGCCCACTCTCACTGAGATGTGTGAGAAGACAGGTGGTACAGCTACCCAATTTCAAGATCTCATACCAAAAAAGTAGGACATGGGGTCAGGAAGAGAATCGGTGCATATCCTACTTCTTGCCCGCTTCACTATCTCTTCCTATCTTCTTCAAGTCGACCACTCAAAATCTTTCCCCCCTGTGCTCCGGCATCTAGAAAATATGACTATGCTTCAACCCCCTGCTCCCCCTCTCTCCAGTCTTCGCCAAGGCTTCGACCGGCACGCCGATCTCCCCTACAACGTCCTCAGGGACACCCCGCAAAAAGCAAATTCCTAGCAGTAATCCAAACTAAATCCGTGCTGTTCTCACTTATGTCATTTCCCACTATTTCCCCCAACACCCGCTCCCGTCTCCGTCGCCTGTCGGGGGTGGTCTTCTTCGCTTCTCTGACCCTCGTCGCGAGCGCTGGCGTCGTTGTCGATCAAGCACTGGTGCCTACGGACAAGACGCTTTCCAAGAAATCCAGCAGCTATCTGCTGAAGGGCGGCGACGACGGACCGCTGGAGGGCTTTGATCCCGGCGATTCGGATAAACTGGTCGTCGTGTGCTCTTCGGAGGGCTACAACCCCGTCGCGGTGACGGCCGTCACCTATGGTGGCCGGGCGCTGAGGGAGGCGGTCGATGCCAATTCGTCAGCCGAGCGTCACCATGCCGCGATCTACTACCTCGACGGCCCGCCGGCGTCCGGTGACCTTCGGGTCGACTTCGGTGATGGCCCGCGGATCGCGCTTGCTGTGTCGCTGCTGGCCCTCTCCGGCACCGCTGACGGAGTCGGTGTCACGGGGGCGGCGATCGGTGAGAATTCGGCTTCGCTGACGACTTCGCCACTGGGCTCCTTGGTCCTTTTTGCCAACGTCTTCAATGGCGGCAAGGGCTCGCAACCGCCGAAGTCCCTCACGCCCTTGGTCGATGCCGAGTCCGGCTCAGCCAGCCACGGTTCCGGCTATCAACTGGTGGAGAAATCGGGCGAGGTGGTGGCCCGCTTCGACGATGCCCCAGTCGGTCAAGACACGGTGACTCTGGCTGCCGATTTCCCGGCGGCGACCAGAGACGAAATCGCGGCGGTGCCCAACGGCAAGCCGATCCGGCAGAGCCACGACTGGGGCCAGCCGCTCGAAGGCTTTAACGATCACGCCTATCTGTCTCAAGTCGGCCAGCCCTCCGCAGCCCCGGATTCACCATCCGAGACCTGGGTCCAGTATCTCTCCGGGACCGACAAGGACGACACGGTCGAGTGGGACTTTTATTGTACTTACTGGGGGAAGATGAGGCAATGGAGCCGCTTGCCGGTGCCGTCTTGCTGGGAAATGCAGGGCTTTGGCAAGTTCACCTACTACGATGCGAAATCGGGCGAGAAAGGCAGTTACAACTATCGCTTCCGCGTCCCCAAAGAATGGGAGAACCGCCGCCACGTCTCCCTCGTCTTTGAAGGGGTGTCGCTGGAGACCCATGCTTATGTGAATGGCAAACCCGTGGCCAAGGAACCGCACTCAGGCAGCTACACCCGTTTCAGCTACGACGTCACCGACATGCTCGATTACGATGGAATCAATCTGTTGGAAGTGCACGTCGATAACGATTCTTCGCTTTTTAAAAATCTGGTCGCCGCCGAGGGGGGCGACTACTGGCGCTTCGGCGGCGTCTATCGGCCCGTCTATCTCCAAGCACAGCCCATCGAATTCATCGAGCGTTGCGCAATCGATGCCCGAGCTGACGGCACCTTGAACGCCGATGTTTACCTGCAGGGCATCCAGCATTCCGACCGCGTCACGGCTCGCGTCACCACTCTCGATGGTAAGATTCTGGGTGGTTTGCTGACCGAAAGAATCACTGCCGGTCAAGACAAGGTGCGACTGACCGGTAAGTTCGAAAACCCGTTGTTGTGGAGCGCAGAATCCCCGAACCTCTACCGCCTGGAAATCGTCCTCTCTGGGGCCACCAAGACCATCCACACCACCAGCGAGCGCTTCGGGTTCCGTACCGTTGAAGTCCGGCCCGGCGAGGGCTTTTTTGTCAATGGCGTCAAGGTGATCATCAAGGGGGTCAATCGCCACTCGACCTGGCCCGACAGCGGCAAAACGCTGAGTGATGAGGTTCACGAACTCGATATCCAGCGGATGAAGGAAATGAACATGAATGCGGTGCGGACCTGCCACTATCCGCCGGACGTCCGCTTCCTCGATCTGTGTGATGAGAAAGGAATCTACGTGCTCAACGAGTTCGCCTCCTGCCAGAATAAGATCGAAACCGAAATCGGCAAGCCCTTGGCGAGGGCCTTCGTCAAGCGGGACGTCAATCATCCGAGTGTGATCTTCTGGGCGAATGGCAACGAGGGTGGCCACAACCCCGAAATCGATCCGTTCCTCAAGGAGTTCGACATCCAGAAGCGGCCGGTGATTTACCCGCGGCATGGACGCGAACCCGTCGACGGGATCATCACCGACCACTACGAACCTTACGTTGGTATCCAGCAGATCATTGATGAGAAAAAAATCTACATCGCCACCGAACTGGCCCATGGCCTTTATGACGGCGGCGGTGGCGCTGGGTTTGAAGATCGCTGGCGCCTGATGATGTCAGCCACGCTGACCCAAGGGTGCTTCGTGTGGAATCTGATGGATGAGGGGATCCGCCGACCGGATCGTAACGGCCAACTGGACGTCTCAGGCAATCAGGCACCCGACGGTATGACCAATCCCTACCGCAAACCGGAAGGCAGCTTCTACACCCTGAAAGAGATATTCTGCCCCATCCACATCTCCATGCGCGAGTTGCCGGATGGGTTCAATGGACGTGTCGAGATTGAGAATCGTTACAACTTCACCAACACCGACCAGTGTGCGTTCGCTTGGAAACTTGTCCGCTTCAGCCAACCCGGGGCAGACCAACCCGGACACGTGGTGAGCGATCAGGGCCGCCCCAAGGCACCGTCGATCGCCGCGGGCACCAACCCGGATTTTCACCGAGCTTGGCTCGACCTCAAGCTCCCCAAGGATTGGCGGGATAACGACGCGTTGCTGCTCACCGCGACCGACCCCGATGGCAGCGAACTCTGGACCTGGAGTTGGTCGATCAAGTCGGCCAGTGATCAACGCAAGAAAATAGTGACAGCCGGTAAAGGACAGACAGGAAGCCGCACCGGCAATGATCGCCTGGTGCTCACCGCCGCAGATCTCGAAGTGGAATTCAACACCAGCAACGGCATGCTCAGCCGCGTCGTTCAAAACGGCAGCGTGATTCCTTTGTCGAACGGGCCGAACCTCTGCACCGGCAATCAGCAGATGAAGAGCTTTCGACACCATCAGCAAGGCGATAAGCAGGTGGTCGAAGTCGTTTACAACGGAAACATGAAAAGTGCGACGTGGACCTTGTTCCCCAGCGGTTGGCTACAACTGGATTACCACTACCATCTAACGGGAAAGGTGCCGTTCATGGGAATTAGCTTCGACTATCCGGAGTCCACCGTGAAATCGATGACCTGGCTCGGACGCGGGCCGTTTCGCGTCTGGAAAAACCGTCTCAAGGGCGGCAGCTGGAATGTCTGGCACAAGTCCTACAACCAGACGGCAACCGGTGACCCGGAATCGAAGGATCCCTACGAGTCTCCGGAGTTCAAAGGCTACCACGCCGACGTCCATTGGGTCATGCTCCATACCGAGAAGGGCGACATCACCGTCGTTTCCGAGCACGAGTCACTCTTCTTCCGCAACTTCAGCGCCGACTATCCCAGCAAAGGCTCCCGCGGCACCGCTCCTCCCTTCCCGAAAGGCAATCTCTCCTTCCTCGACGGAATCGCACCGCAGGGCAACAAGATCAGTGTCGTGGATGCCCCGAAAATGGGACCGCAGGGAGAGCCAAATGAAGCCCAGGGTGACTACCGCAGGACCCTCTACTTCCACTTTTAGAAATTGTCCTTTAGTTTCACAGAAGGAATCCCCCCCCTCACCCTCTATCTCTTGCCTGCACGATGCTATCGACCCCCTCCCCCAAAAATCAAATTCCTAGCAGGAACGCCTGCGTCGGCCAGAGGGTCAGCGAGTTCAAGGGGTAAATACAAACACTTTTAAAGAAATAACACACTATGCATCTCTATGATATCATCGCACTGATCGTTTACTTCGTGATCGTCGCCGGGCTTGGGCTCTGGACGGCGAGCAAGGTGAAAACCATGGGGGATTTCGTGATGCCACGGAAGTTTGGCAAAACGATGATGTTGTTTTTCGGCTTTGGCTCCGGCACGCATTCCGATCAGGCGGTGTCGGTGGCGGCGAAGAGTTACACCAATGGGATTTCCGGGATTTGGTACCAGTGGCTGTGGTTGTTTGTCACCCCGTTCTACTGGCTGATCGCTCCGATGATGCGACGTTTCCGCGCACTGACAACCGCCGATGTTTTTGAACTCCGGTTCGGTCGTTCGGTGGCGATGTTGTTCGCGCTGGTCGGCCTGCTGCAATACACGGTGAACATCGGTGTGATGCTCAAGGGGTCGTCCGCCGTAATCGAGGCCAGCACCGGCGGGTTGGTGAATGCCGACTGGGCCATTGTGATTATGACCGTCTTGTTTGTCGCTTACGGCATGGCCGGGGGGCTGCATGCTGCGATTCTAACCGACTTGATCCAAGGGGTTCTCACGATTGTTTTTTCCTTCCTGCTGTTGCCGTTTATTTTGAATGCCGTTGGTGGGTTTTCGGGGCTTCGTGAAAACGTCCCCAGCGACATGCTCACACTGGTGGCACCCGCTGAGATTGGGGTCATCTACGTTGCGGTGATTGCGTTTAATGGACTGGTCGGAATTGTGGCGCAGCCGCATACCATGGCGAACTGCGCGGCAGGTCGTACTGAGCTGGACGGCCAGGTCGGGTTTATGGGCGGTAGTTTGCTGAAGCGGGTGTGCACGATTGCGTGGACGTTTATCGGCGTCGCCGCCATCGCCTACTTTGCAGCCGAGGGGGTAGTCGACGTAGATCCTGATCAGGTGTTCGGCAAGGTCGCGCACCAGTTTCTTCCCCAGATTATGCCAGGGTTGTTAGGGCTGTTTCTGGCCGGGCTTCTGGCATCGGTAATGAGTTCATGTGATGCCTTTATGATTTCGACCGCTGGTTTGTTTACCGAGAACATTTACAAAAAGATCCTGCCGGGGAAATCGGAAAAACACTACCTTCGCACCGCGCGTCTTTCCTCGCTCGGAATCGTTGTTGCCGGTGTCGTGTTTGCCTTTGCCTTGGAAGATGTGGTCGCTGGTCTGGAGATTTTCTGGAAAATCTCACCGATGCTCGGGATTGCATTCTGGATGGGGCTTTTCTGGCGCAGGATGAATGCCGTGGGTGCCTGGGCATCCACATTGACAGCCTTCGCGATGTGGTGGCTGACCACGCAGTCGTTTTTCATCAATGCGGTTGCCGGTCTGCCGTTTGCGGAATCGATGAAACTGGTATTTTTAAAAGGTGACACCCTGGAGATCTTTTTACCCTGGCAGATGGTCTTCTATTTGCTGGCCGGACTGATTGCCGGTGCCGTGGCGAGTTTGCTCACAAGCAAACCGGAGGAATCCCGCCTGGACCGATTCTACGCCCTGATCCGCACGCCGATCGCGCTTGACGAGGTGGTCAAGGAACCATGCACCCTTCCGGAGGGCAGCGTAACTCCACCGGCCAGAAAGATGTTTCGCTCGAAGTCGTTTGAAATCTATGTGCCGTCGAAATTGGCGGTTGCCGGGTTTTCCTTCGGCTGGCTTTGTGTGATCGTCCTGATCGCGGTGGTTTTTGCACTGGTGAAATGACGACTTACGCGCTCGCTTGAAAATGAAACGATGAATATTTATAAACAACAGATCGATGCTTGATCAACACCTTATCCAACTACATGACGATGATAATATCGCCGTGCTTAAATGTGTGCTTTCCGCTGGGAAAATGGTGACGATCGGCGGGGAACAACGGGTTGTTTCCAATCAGAATCTTGTGCTCGGGCACAAACTTGCCCTCACCAACATACGTCCCGGAGAAAAAATCCTGAAAATGGGAGTACCGATCGGTTCAGCTATTTGCGAAATTGTTGCTGGCGAACACGTCCATATCCATAACATCCAGAGTGATTACACACCCACCCGCATCCATGATGACAACTGATTTAACAAAGTCCTGGGAAGGCTATCTCCGTGCCGACGGCAGCAAGGGGATCCGGAACAACCTGCTGGTTGTTTATCTGGTTGAGTGCGCTCATCATGTGAGCAAGGAAATCGCCATGCCGCTGCGTCATGAAAACGTCCAGGTGATCGGATTCGGCGGTTGTTATCCCAACGAATACGCCCACACCATGCTGCAGCGCCTATGCACCCATGCCAATACCGGCGGGGTGCTGCTGGTCTCGTTAGGTTGTGAAAGTTTTAACCGCAGCCGTCTTGCCGAGCACATCGCGGCATCCGGTAGGCCGGTTCATACACTGGTGATTCAGGAAAATGGAGGGACTCGACCAACCATCGAGGCCGGGCAGAAATGGTTGCGTCAGACGATCGATCATCTTGGTGAATCCCCACGGGTGACCATGCACATCAGCGATCTTATTATTGGCACCATCTGTGGCGGCAGCGATGCTTCCAGCGGGATTTCAGCCAACCCTGCAGTGGGTCATGTGTTCGACCGCCTTGCCGAAGCGGGAGCTACTGCTATTTTCGAGGAAACCGGCGAACTCATCGGATGTGAGAAATTTTTAGGTGAGCGTGCCGCCACCCCTGAGCTCAAGCAAAAACTCGAAGCCAGCGTGGCCAAGGCTGAGCGATATTACGCAGCCATGGGGCACGGTAGTTTTGCTCCTGGAAATGCCGAGGGGGGACTCAGTACCATCGAGGAAAAATCCCTCGGTGCGTACGCAAAAAGCGGAACGGCATTGATCCGTGGGATACTCTTGCCCGCTGAACACCCGTCGTCAGCCGGCGTTTATCTGCTCGACGTCGTGCCGGAGGGAGATCCGAAGTTTGGTTACCCTAACATCAATGATAATGCGGAAATTGCCGAGTTGATGGCTTGTGGCGCGCACCTGACGCTATTCACAACAGGACGCGGCTCTGTCGTCGGTTCCGCAATTTCTCCTGTCATAAAAATCTGCGCCAATCCTGACACCTACCGCCGCATGAGTGAGGACATGGATGTCAATGCCGGTGAGGTGCTGGAAAGCGGAACCACGCCCGCGGAAATAGGGGAGAGAATTCTGGAACACATCATCGAAGTCAGTGGTGGAACGCCAACTTGCTCGGAGGGCCTTGGTCACGCCGAGTTTGTACTCACTTATAAAAACATCGAGCCGGGGTGCTTCCCCACATAAGCCTTTACGCATCAACAAAAAATAATCTAAAAACTAACACAATGAACATTAATCCATTTGATCTCAGCAACGAAACGATTCTTATCACCGGCGGAGGCTCTGGCCTCGGGCTGGGGATGGCCGAATGTATGGCCTCCCAAGGAGCTCGGGTCATTCTGGTCGGACGCAACGAGGAGAAGCTTCAAGCTGCAGCAGAAAATATCGGTGCTCAAGCTGTTTACGCCGCTCACGATATTACCAATCTTAAAACCAATGCCGAATTGATCGAGCGCATGGAATCCGAGCACGGGCCCATTACCTCCCTGGTCAACAACGCGGGAACACATCTCAAAAAGAATGCCGAGGAGGTGACCGACGACGAATTCCAAACCCTGATGCAAACCCACGTCAACGCCGCGTTTTCGCTCGCGCGCGAGTGCGGCAAGCGTATGATCAAGCGGGGCAGGGGACACATCCTCTTTACCGCCTCGATGACTTCCTACATGGGCATGCCCAAGGTGATTGCTTACACCGCCGCAAAGTCAGCCCACCTCGGGCTGGTCCGCGGACTGGCTGCGGATTTCTCACCGCACGGCGTCAGAGTGAATGCAATTGCACCGGGGTGGATTCATTCCGAGATGATGCACAAGGCGGTGAACAGCGACCCCGAACGCAAGGCGAAGATTCTTTCGCGCACTCCGATGAATGATTTTGGTGACCCCGAGGACATCGGCTGGGCCGCCGTTTATCTATGCTCACCCGCTGCAAAATTCGTTAATGGCATGTGTCTACCGGTCGACGGTGGAGCCGCGATTGGTTTCTAACACTTTTAAAGCGTCATCATCAGTGATGAGTCATCCGCACCAACTCGTTCGCCTCATTGTAGCTGCGTCACTCGCGAACGGCTTTTACGGGTAAGGCGGCCTTGATCGCTTTGGCAACTTGGGCACCGAGGAGGTCGCGGCCTGCTTTGATGAATCGGAATAAACATCAAAAACAGGCTTGAAAAATTCGTTAGAAAGGTCAGTATTCAGTTGATTATGGGAGGCCATAAAAATTTTGGCCGACCCTGAAAATGAAACAAGTATTACTTACCTCAGAGAGGTGTTTTCTTGATGTTTCCATAGCAGAAATGAAGATGGGGTAGGCATCGGATTTCGGCGCTCCTAGAACGAAGATCAGATGTTCTGAGCCGTGTTTCCAGGGTTGTTTTTGAGCAAAGTTTTCTACACCGATCG
>TARA_B110000908_G_scaffold85629_1_pt1 | contig 10861 bp, 8 predicted proteins | sample TARA_B110000908 | Tara Oceans TARA_B110000908 (sample SAMEA4398067) | marine metagenome | biome: Polar Biome; feature: [DCM] deep chlorophyll maximum layer (ENVO:01000326); material: water (ENVO:00002006), including particulate matter (ENVO:01000060) such as... | depth 36 m
ATCAGTGAAACCGAACCTGAGCTTGGCTTGGGCATCATGCTGAATGTTGAATTTAAGCGTGTTGAAGTCATGTTTCCCGCCGCCAATGAACGCAGGAAATATGCGCTCGATAGTGCGCCGCTACGTCGTGTTGCTCTGAAAGAAGGTGAAACTCTGGAAACTCACGAAGGTGATGAGATGGAGGTGGATGAGGTTTTGGAACGTGATGGATTATTAGTCTATCTCTGCGGTAAGCGCGAAGTTGAGGAGTCTGGCTTATCGGATACGATGAGTTTTAGTAAACCTGAGGATCGCCTGCTCGGTGGTCACGTTGATGATTTAAATACATACGACCTGCGAGTGGAGGCACTCCAGAGGCAGTGTGATGTGATGAAATCACCTACGCGTGGATTTGTGGGTGGTAGGGTTGATCTCATTCCGCACCAGATGTATATCGCAGATGAGGTAGCATCGCGACTCGCTCCTCGTGTTCTGTTAGCCGATGAAGTGGGATTGGGGAAAACGATAGAAGCATGCCTGATTATGCATCGTTTGCATCTGACGGGACGTGCTGATCGGGTGTTGATTGTGCTGCCTGAACCACTTCTTCACCAATGGTTTGTCGAGCTGCTGCGTCGGTTTAATCTACTGTTTAGTTTGTTTGACGAAGAGCGCTGTGAATCGATTGAACACGGTGGCGAAGGGGGCGGTAATCCGTTTCTCGATAGTCAGCTGATTCTGTGTAGCGTGGACTTTCTGGCCGATAACGAAAAGAGATCAAAGCAGGTCATCGAGGCCGGGTGGGATTTGCTGATTGTTGATGAAGCGCATCACCTCGAATGGAGTGCCAAGGGGCCGAGTCCAGCCTACCAGGTGGTGGAATCACTGGCGCGTCAAACTGAGGGATTGCTTTTGCTTACTGCGACACCACGTCAACTTGGACCAGAAGGGCACTTTGCTCGGTTAAGGTTATTAGATCCCGATCGTTATGTAGATATCGACGCATTCCAAGAGGAGGCAAATCACTACGAGGAGGTCGCGAATGCTGTAGGTCGTTTACTTGGTGGAGACGTTTTGAGTGCCGAAGATCGTGCTTTGTTTACAGGGCAGTCTGAGCGAGTTCACGACCACTGTCTCGCTCTTGATGGAGGTGACGAATCTGCCCGTGAACCATTGGTGCGTGAGCTGCTGGATACCTTTGGCACGGGGCGTGTCATGTTCCGCAATACACGTGAGGCTCTGACCGGATTTCCCGAGAGAGAGGCGCTGCTGGCACCACTCGCTGGGGAAGAAGAAAAAATCACATGGCTGGTCGATCTCCTGAAGAAGCTCGGCGATGCAAAGATACTGTTGATCTGCCGCACTCGCGAGCTGGCTGAGGAAATTCCTGAACAACTCAAGAGTATCGTCAATATCAACTGCGGACATTTCCACGAGGGGATGACATTGCTGCAGCGCGACCGATCGGCTGCCTATTTTGCCGAGGAGGAGGGGGCTAGGATTCTGGTTTGCTCTGAAATTGGTAGCGAAGGGCGTAACTTCCAGTTCGCTCACCATCTGGTTCTATTTGATCTGCCGGACGATCCTGAATTGTTAGAGCAGAGGATAGGTCGACTCGATCGTATTGGTCAGTCGGAAACCATCAATATCCACGTGCCCTATGTTAAAGGGACACACGGCGAGGTGCTCGCCCGATGGTATCATGATGGCTTGAACGCTTTTGAACATAGCTTACACGGTGCCACCGAGATCATGCGTGAGTTGGGTGGTGCTCCACCAGCACGTGGAATGCACGAGCCCGCTCTACAGGCCTTTATTGATGTTTCCAAGGCTTGCTGCGAACGCGTTTCAAAACGACTTGAGCGAGGATATGATCGGCTTCTTGAACTAAATTCCAGTCGGCCCGACATCTCGAAAAAACGCATCGAGCAGATCGAGGCTATGGACTCCGACAAGGTGTCAGAGTCGTTTTTAATCCGACTATGGGATCACTTCGGCCTTCATATTGAAGAACTGGTTGAGAGATCTTATTTACTACTTCCAGGACACCTGATCACCGATGCTTTCCCAGCTTTACCCGGCGACGGGTTAAACGTGACCTTTGATCGAACCCGCGCCCTATCGCGTGAGGACACCACGTTCATGAGCTGGGATAACCCGGTGGCTCGCACGGCATTGGAACTTCTTCTAACATCTGATGCCGGCAACTCATCCTTTGGTGTCTGGGAGGGGGCTCCGATGAAGGGGATCTTGCTCGAAGCTTACGTCGTAGTAGAGTGTGTCGCGCCAGCGTCCTTGCACAGTGATCGGTTTCTACCCACGACTCCAATTCGAGTTCAGGTAGATCACGCCGGAGAAGATCGCACGAGTGATTTTCACCTTACCTGCGACCAACTGCGCACTGGGAACTTACATAAACTTCTGGGACAGGAAAAATTCCGTCGCGTGATGCTTCCCATGATGCTCGATGCGTGCCGGAAGATTGCTACGGAAAACATGCAAGAAGTTGTCGAGAAAGCTTTGACTGAATCGGATGCTAAATTGGGTCGGGAAATTGACCGCCTTGTCGCACTCGGCGAAATCAACGATCATGTCAGCGAAGATGAGATTCAAGCTTTACGCAATCAGCGTGACGCCCTACACGCGGCCATTTCCAAGTCCCGCCTTCGCCTCGACTCGGTGCGAGTAGTTTTCTGCCAACCGTGAAGAAAGCTTGAGCCTGAGCAGAAACCCTCTACTTTCTGCACATCGAAACGATCTATTTAACCACCAATTACTAAGAACCATGGGAAGAGCATTTGAAGCACGTCGCGCAGGGAAAGAAAAACGTTGGGGAGAGATGTCCCGACTTTACCCTAAACTTGGAAAAATCATCACCATGGCCGCCAAGGCTGGTGGATCAGATCCAAATTCCAATACGGCACTCAAAGTCGCCGTGAACAATGCCAAGGCGCAGAATATGCCCAAGGACAACATCGACAAGGCGATTAAACGCGCCACCGCAGCCGATGCGGCAAGCTTTGATGAAGTTAGCTACGAGGGTAAAGGTCCGCACGGTGCCCTGCTTTGGGTGGAATGTGCCACGGATAACAATACCCGTACCGTCGCCAACGTTAAAATGACCTTTAATAAAAACGGAGGCCAAGTCGTTAACAACGGTTCACTCGACTTCATGTTTACCCGCAAGGCTGTGATCGAATTTGAAAAACCTGAGGGTCTCGATCTTGAGGAGCTTGAGCTTAATCTCATCGACTTTGGATTAGAGGAAATGGATGTTCAAGACGACCGTGTCATCGTTTACGGCGAGTTCACCAGCTTTGGCGAACTCACCAAAGCCTTTGAAGACACGGGCATCACCGGTACCAAAGCTACCCTGCAACGCATCGCTAACAACCCTGTCGAGTTTACCGAGGCTCAGATTAATGAAATCGAAGTCCTCATCGATAAACTCGAAGAAGATGATGATATTCAGTCTGTCTTCACGAATATTGCGTAACGTGGCTTGAGCCGTTAGTCATAATCAATTCGGAATAAAATAGGTGTGAAGCAACTCGTATAAAAAACGAATTATGAAGACCATCGCGCGTATCAACCTTGTCCTATTCTTCGCCATCGGAGTCGCTTCCGGGGTCGCTTCCGGGGGGGGACCCAAGAAACAACCCAACATTCTTTTCATCCTGATCGATGACATGGGTTGGATGGATCTGGTCTGCCAGGGAAATCCGAACCTGCACACCCCACACGTCGATGCCTTGGCGAAGCAGGGGATGCGTTTCACCGACGCCTATGCGGCTGCCCCAGTGTGTTCACCGACGCGGGCCGCCATCTTGACCGGCCAGTCGCCGGCGCGCTTGCATATCACGAACCACCTGCCGCACCAGGATCGATTTACGCCGAAGGACTCGAAGCTGATGCCGGCCGAGATGCTTGACCACCTGCCGCTCGAGTATGTGACCATCGCAGAGCGCCTGAAGGCTGACGCCGGTTACGTCACCGCCTTTATCGGCAAGTGGCACCTCTACAAGGACGGCGACGCGCAGTTTAATCCGCTGGCGCAGGGATTCGATATCAACCTCGGCGGTTGTTCCTTCGGCGGGCCACCAACTTTTTTTGACCCCTACAAGATTGATTTCCTGCCGAACCGCAAGAAGGGTGAATACCTGCCTAACCGTTTGGCGGACGAGACGATTGCCTTCATGAGGGAGCAAAACAAGAAGGGGAAGCCGTTCTTTGCCGCCCTTTTTAACTACACTGTACACTGGCCGATGGAGGCGCCGGCGGAGCTGGTGGCTAAGTACAAGGATCGCCCGCTGAAGGGATACAACGACCATCGTTATGCCGCTATGATCGAGGCGATGGATGTTGCCATCGGGCGCGTGCTCGCCTCACTTGACGAGATCGGCATCACGGAGGAAACCTTCGTAGTTTTCACCTCCGACAACGGTCCTTACGGCGGGGTGGGGGACTGCCGCCCGCTACGGGCCGACAAGGGACACCTTTACGAAGGCGGAATCCGGATCCCTCTCATCGTGCGCTGGCCCGGTAAGGTGAAATCGGGAACCGTTTCGGCTGAGCCGGTGATCCTGACGGACTTTTACAGCACCATGCTCGAGGTAGCTGGTCTGGAGCCTACTCCCGGAGTACCGGCTGATGGCGAGAGCCTGGTGCCGCTGCTCAGTGGTAAGGGCAAACCAAAGCGCGAGGCCATCCATTTTCACTACCCAAACTTCGCCTTTCACAAGGACAATCGTCTCGGCAGCGCGATCCGCATGGGCGACTATAAGTTGATTAAATTCTACGATGACGATTCGGTGGAACTTTACAACCTGAAGGAGGACATCAGTGAATCGAAAGACCTGGCCAAGGAGATGCCCGAGCGAGCGATTAAGATGCGTAAGCGCCTCGTAAAGTGGTTGAATGACTCTGGCGCGAAGCTTCCCCGACCACGATGAAAGCGCATTAAAACCTTAATCATCAAGAATGAACCTTCACTCTAGCATTGGCATCTCTCGCCGGAACCTACTGCAAAGCGAAGCGTCATGTATTCCCACTGAGTCATTTTTTAAATTAGGCTGAGATGATGAAACCTTTGACGTTTTCTAACTCAGGGATTTCATGTGTGTGTACCTCCTTGATGTAATGTGCCATGGTGCTTTCTTCGACGATTTCCTGAAGGAACTCTTCAAGCTCCTCCTCTTCGCCCATGATATCGAGCTCTACGGTGCCTTCGGGGAGGTTTTTAACCGTGCCAACCACATCGAAACCCATGGCGATTTGTTTCACCGCATAGCGGAAACCAACTCCTTGGACTCGGCCTTCGAATGTTATCCGTTTGGAAATCATGTTGTGAGTTTAGTGGTTAACGTGGTTATGTAAATACGTGAGTATGTAAGCAGGAAATAAATGGATCGGTTCCGGTGCGTGAACTTCTTTACATAATGACATATTCACCTAATCACTTACTGACAGAACTCACCGCCACCTCATGAAGTCGTTTATTCTAGCCTCTCGACCCAAGACCTTACCCGCCGCGATAGTGCCGGTGTGGGTTGGCTGTGCGCTGACATTTTACCTCACGGGCTCGTGGGATGGGTGGCTGGCGTTTTACACCGTGATGGGGTCGATCTGGATTCAAATTGCGACGAACTTTTTTAATGATGCCATCGATTCCGACAAAGGTGCAGATACCGATAAGCGACTAGGCCCAGTGCGAGCAACCGCCTCAGGTCGGTTGTCGAGGAAGACAGTCTATGCCTCGGCATGTATTTGCCTGCTGATTGCGGCAGGTTTTGGTTACCCGCTGTTTGTGGCTCGTGGATGGCCGATGATTGCGATAGGCCTACCCTCATTTTATCTGGCATACGGATACACGGGCGGCCCTCTACCACTCGCTTATAAAGGGCTGGGTGAGTTGTTTGTGATTTTATTTTTCGGACTCGTCGCCGTGGCGGGCACTGTTTTTGTGCAGACAGGAATCTGGTTCACGGAGGCGATGATAGCGGGGTTAGGTATCGGGTGTTTGTCTGCTGTTCTTATTTCAATCAACAACCTACGAGACGTTGATGAGGATCGGCGTAATGGCAAAAATACTCTCGCTGTCATGTGGGGTAGGGTAGCCTCAGTGAACCTCGTCCGTGTGATGACCGTCACGGCTTATGCCTGTGCAATCGTGTTGTTCGAATCCGGACTGAATCTGCTCTATTTTCTACCTGCGTTTTTACTCGGGATGTTTATTATCAGCCGTATCTGTAAACACCCACCAGGCGTGATTTATAACAAGTTCCTCGCCTTTTCCGCGCTTCAGCTAATTCTTTATGCTGGGGCATTTATGATGAATACTTGTATTTAGTCCATGTGAAAGAATCCATCTCCATCCACCGATACAGCCTGCATAGCCGAGCTGCATTAAATGTAAAATCTGATCGACGTGCACATCATGGTGCTTTGATCAGGGTAGGGGATGGCGACTATGGTTATGGATGCATTCACCCTTGGCCAGAATTGGGGGATTTGGATTTGGAAAATACGATCAATCTTTTGACTGAGGGCAAGCATACGGCATTAAGCCGCCGCGCTCTGCTGTGCGCTCATTCTGACGCCGAGGCACGGCGTGAAAATCGGAGTCTTTTTGAGGGGCTAACCATTCCGCAAAGTCATGCCACATTGATGATGGATGAAGCCGATTTTCAAACCGCCGTGGAGGTTGGATTTAAAATGGCCAAAGTCAAAGTAGGTAGAGACTTTGACTCGGAAATTGAGTTTATCCGTGCGCAGTCGTCTCGTTTCCAATCTCTCGAATGGAGGCTCGATTTTAATGGCTCTCAAAGCCTGGAATCAGTGAAGGATTTCCTTCACGCACTGGGTGAGGAAACACGGGATAAAATCGATTTTATCGAAGACGCCTACTTACTCAACAGCTCTCCTTGGGTGAATGCCCTGGGGCCTTACGATATTCCCATGGCGGTGGACCGAGAGGTGACAGATGCCTGTGGCGGCTTTGGTGTGGCTGTCATAAAACCGGCTTTAAATACACCCGCGCCAATTCTTGAACGTGCAGTGGATGAAAGTAAACGAGTTGTATTTACCAGTTACATGGATCATCCGCTTGGGCAGTGCTTTGCTGCTTGGCAGGCCGCTTTAGCCAATCAATCCAATCCAGAGATTATTTCCACCTGTGGACTGGTAACGCATGGGCTGTTTGAACCTGACCCATTCACTGAAGCTCTAGGGGAACCTGGACCTGAATTTCATCCCGCTACAGGAACTGGGCTTGGATTTGATGAATTATTAAAATCTCTAAAATGGACAACACTGAACTAACAAGCGACGAATTCTGGCAATCGGACCAGTGCCGCATTATGGTGAATCCGCGTGATGATAGGTCTCTAGCAGAGGCGGAAATAATCCAATCGTGGGCACATAAGCAATCGGCTTTGTCAGGGCATGTTCTTTTTTCTACCTCAGGCTCAAGTGGGAGAAGTAAGTGGGTCGCCTTGTCTCGGGAGTCAATCTTAGCCTCTGCCCGTGTAGTGAATCAATTTTTGTCAGCAAGCGAAAGCGACATCTGGTTACTCGCCCTACCCGATTTCCATGTGGGTGGAATGGGGATTCTAGCGCGCAGCTATACCGCTTCTTGCCAAGTGGTTTACATGGGTGGAAAATGGGACGCCAGAGTCTACCACGCGATGGTGCTCACAGAGGGGTGCACACTTTCATCGCTCGTTCCTACCCAGCTTGTCGACCTCGTCCAAAGCGGTTTATCTGCCCCTCCTTCATTGCGCGCAGTCTTGATTGGTGGAGGTCGATTGGATGATGCGGTCTACCAGCAAGCCATCGATCTCGGATGGCCTGTGATGGAGACTTACGGCATGACGGAGGCCTGCTCTCAGGTGGCGACCGCTAGACTGGGTAGTCGCGACTTGAAAGTGCTATCAGGGTGGCAGACGCAAATATCTGATGACGGCCGATTGATGATAAACGGGGAAGCTTTGTTAACAGCCTACGCGTCATGTCATGACGGCCTCTGCGAGATCCAAGATCCCAAACAGGAGGGCTGGTTTACCACAGGAGATGTTGTGGAGCTGACAGCCAACTGCCTGCTTGTAAAAGGTCGGGCAGACCGTTGCGTGAAAGTTCTTGGTGAGCTTGTGAATTTGGCTGAAGTGGAGAGTGCTTTTTCTAACACTATTGAAAATGAGGAGATCTCAGGCCATGAGTCGGTAGTGACTTCCATTCCCGATATCAGAAATGGAAGCCGACTTGTTCTCTGTAGTGACAAGGACGTGGATTTGAGGTTGGAGTTAAATTTGGAAGAATTGCGCTTACGCTATAATGACACATGTCATCCTGTGGAGCGGATTGAATCTGTTTGTTTGTTAGGTGAGATTCCACGTAGTGCGTTAGGGAAGATTCGTTATGGCGAACTGTCAGATCTTGTTGCTGGAGTTTTAGTGACAAAGGAACAACGAAAATAATGATTGCTATGCCATGAGGTATCGGGGATACTACAGGTATCTTGATGATTAAATTATACGACCGTTCTAGATTGAATGGGGATTTAATCCTAACCTGCGTTGGGAGATCTGGAGACCCCGGAATCCATAACGCTTTTCCAGTTGAAATGAAATCACTCGTTAGTGATCATAGGCAGAAGCCGTTAAAGTGGGCTGCTGCTTATACTTAATTCACCCGCCACTTGCCTGTCGTTAACAACCAACCCAATGATTCAATCTAACAGCCCTGAGAAAACTCGCCTTTTTAACGAAACTCCATCATCATCAACAACTAACAAACAAAAGAAAAAAATTAGTGTGAGAAAATCGCGCATTCAAGAATTTGGCCTTCAAGCCCCCTCCGGTGTCGCGAAGAATTTTGTCCTCGATACCAATGTGCTTCTGCACGATCCAGGATGTCTTAACCGATTTAAAGACAACCACCTCTGTATACCTGTCGACGTGCTGGCAGAACTCGATAAATTTAAAGGAGAGCAGAGTGAACGTGGTGCCAACGCGCGCCAAGTCCACCGCAAGCTGACTGAGATGTTTTCGTCCGGTGAAGCTGTGACTAGTGGGGTTCCCACGGATGGTGGAGGTACGATCAGGCTCGTTATTTATGATCCTGATTTTTGTGAGAAAAACTCAGAAGAACTCGGTCAGTTCCTGCGTGTTTTTCCCGATCGGGAAAGAGTCGATCACCGCATTCTAGCGGCCACGGTTTTGCTTATGGAACACAACGATGCACCTGTCGTGCTTGTTACTAAAGACCTTAACATGCAGCTGAAAGCTCGTGCTGTAGGGATCGAATGCCAAGACTACTTAAATGATAAAGTAGACCCACAGGAGGTGAGTAACTATGACATGTTTTGTGTTGATGTTGATCCAGCTGAACTTCAACGTTTTGCCAGCTCTGGGGAGTTGGAAATGGAGCATGAACGCCGTAAGGACGTTGTGCTTAATCAGTATGTGCTTCTTAAGGCGGGGGAGAAACAGACGATGCCTGCACGGCTTGGCGGCAACGGAACTTTTACCCGACTCCAGATTCCCGAGGTGTTACGCATCCCTGATGGTCATCATCTCAAACCTTTAAACCTCGGTCAGAAGTGTCTTATCGATGCTTTGCTTAATCCCGATATCTCACTGGTCACCTGCTACGGTCAGGCGGGAACGGGAAAAACCCTTGTTGCTGTGGCCGCGGGGCTACATGAGATGTTTAACCGCCGCTACAACGGACTTACGGTTAGTCGACCCGTTGTTTCGATGGGGGATCAGTTAGGGTTTTTACCGGGCTCGCTTGATGATAAAATGAAGCCATGGCTCCAGCCTATCTACGATGCGCTTGACCTGTTGATGCAACCGACCTCGAATCAAGGCCCTCGAAGAAAGCAAAAAAAAGAGAATGTTAATGATCCCGCTCCTAAACCCTATGATGAGCTAATCGAACGTGGCGTTATTGAAATTGAAGCCCTTTGTTATATCCGTGGTCGTTCGATTCCTAACCGTTTCTTCATCCTTGATGAAGCCCAGCAGTTGACACCTCAGGAGGCGAAAACCGTCGTTACCCGTATGTCGCGTGGTTCGAAGCTTGTGCTCGTGGGTGACCCAGCCCAGATCGACAACCCGTATGTGGATAGTCGAAGTAACGGCCTCGTCTTTACTCGGAATCGACTCAAAGGTCAGCCATTCACAGCTCATGTCACCCTCTCACGGGGGGAGCGTAGCCCGCTGGCGGAAGCAGGTGCTCAATTGATGTAGTGTTTAGATTGAAGATTGAAGATTATGCGGGGGATGGTAGAATCTGCCATCCCCCCGCTAAACAATTAATGCCCACCATTATCCGATATGTTTACCTTCCCCTCGTCATTTTAATGGCGGGCTGTGCAGGCAATAGCCAGCAAACTCAACCTTGGATGGGGTCCTTACGCCATGAGTTGAACTACCTTGGTGCGCGCAACTGGATTGTTGTTGCCGAGGCGGCCTTTCCTATCCAAAGCCGACGAGGCCTTAGGGTGATTAAAATTGAGGGTGATATCCCAGATGTGGTTGATGCTGTGGAGCAGGTGATCGAAGAAAAACATCACGTCAAACCACGCATCTATGTGACGTCAGAGATCGGCAGTGTACCCTACGATTATGCTCCTGGGATTAAAAACTACCGGAAAGAACTCAAGGAAGCCCTCCATGGAAGGGAAACGGTCCAGCTCGATAATGCCATGCTGATGCGTCTGCTCAATGACACATCCAAGACCTACCGTGTATTGGTGATCAAAACTCGAACCGCCTTACCCTATTCATCCGTTTTTATGGAGCTAGGTAGCGGCTACTGGGATGCCGAGTCCGAATCCGCCCTTCGAGAGGGTATGGAGAAGAAGCGTCAGTAGTTATCC
>TARA_B110000908_G_scaffold156773_1_pt1 | contig 10856 bp, 17 predicted proteins | sample TARA_B110000908 | Tara Oceans TARA_B110000908 (sample SAMEA4398067) | marine metagenome | biome: Polar Biome; feature: [DCM] deep chlorophyll maximum layer (ENVO:01000326); material: water (ENVO:00002006), including particulate matter (ENVO:01000060) such as... | depth 36 m
ATTAATAATCCTAATTTGTTGTTTTTAAATCTATTATACCTAAGAAGTGTAACAAACCCTGCGGGGAAAATCCCGATACTAAAGGTTAAAAAAAGAGTGTAAATAAAATAAAAAAAAGACAATTGGAAGTCTGCTATTATTAATGACAGATAAAAATAATTCCCAGTAGTAATTAGTAGTATTACAAGGTTTAAAAAAATGAACTCTTTGAATATTGTCCATTTAACTACTATTTTTCTTATAAACCTTTTTTTTATAAAATTTACTATAAATAATGAGATCAAGGTTACTAAAGAAAACCCTAAACATGCAATAATTTTATTATTCTCATAATTTACGAATCCAAAAGGTCTTAAAACAAAAAGAAAAAAACCAATACAAAAGCTAATTATAAAAATACTACCCATACTAATGTAAAGGAAAGGGTATTTTCTATTAAAAAATTGTATAAATTTTAATGCAACCATATTTTGTTTTTCTTCAACAACTTTAAAACCTAATTTATAAATAAAAATTGAATTAGAGTTCTAATAAATAAAAAATGATGAGCAACTAGACAGCTAGCTATTAATCCTACAAATAGTTACTCATACATATAGCTTAGTTAAGTATCACAACCATTTGTTTTACAGTCAATTACTATATTATGTTTGCAGTGTAAAACGGACACAATGAAAACATTAAAACAAAATAAGATTTCTGAATTATTCTATAGAGTAATAAAAAAAGAAGAACAAATTGATTCTTTAGTTAAAGAAATCAAAAAGAATAATCTTAATTCTTCCGTAAAATATGCCTATAAAGCTTTTTGCTGCGCTATGCTATCAAAAAACAGTGATAGTTACTTACAAAAGGGAAAGTATATAAAACAATATGGACTTTTTATAACAAAATCTTTTGAGGCAAATTCTAATTGTATTGAAGCTAGATTAATTCGCCTTTTAATTGAGCAAAAATTAGAGAATGTAAAATTTGTAAATCATACATCTGAAGATTTAAATTTTCTTAATGAGAATTATGATTCAGTTGAAGATAATAAGTTAAAAGAAATTATTTCGAATATAATCTAATAGAAAATGAGTATTAATAAATTCATACAACCACTATTTGATTTCCCTACTTCGTCTATTATTAACGAAATAGAAAACAAATCGTATACCTATCAAGAATTTTACAGAGAAATTTTAAGAATAGAGTATGAATTTGAAAACCTACGTATTGAGAAAAACAGTATTGTTGTAATTTACGGTTACAGAAGTTCTTTTAAAGCCTTAATGCTTTTCTTTTTTTGTATTAAAAATGACTTAATACCATTTATTGTTGAACAGGGTAATTTAAGTTATATAGATGACTTAAATTTTAATATTCTAATTACTATTGAGTCTTTAATTTTTAAAAAAGAAAGAGAAATAAAAAAGAAAAAATTTGAATTTTGTAAAGTCTATCAAAACTTTCACAAAGATTTATATTACGGAAGTTCAAATAATTTAGCAATAGTATCTAGTTCTGGAAGTACATCAAAAGTTACAAAAAAAATACTTTTAGGGAAGAAAGAAACACTTAATAATATTAAATCGAATCAAAAGGCTTTATCATTGACAGATAATGACACTACTCTTGTGTTACTTCCAATATCATACTCTTATGGTTTAATAGCTCAATTTCTCTCTCATTTTCTTTTAGGGTCTGATATCGTTTTAACAGATAAAACATTAGGGATAATACAAATCCCATCTTTACTTAAGAAGTACAACATTACCAATTTATTTATGACACCTCTTATGTCTAGATTATTTTTTCACTATAACAAAAAAATTAATACAATAAAAAACAATTTAAACTTCATAACTATTATAGGTGGAGATAAACCAAATAAAGAAGGTGTTGAGAAAATACAAAATGTTTTTCAATGCCCTATTTATTCTACATACGGTTTGGCAGAAGCAGGTCCTAGAGTTGCCACAAAAAAAGTAAACCTGAATGATGTATTAACATTCGAGTTAGGAAATCCAAATCCAGGAATTAAAATAAATATAATCGAAAATGAGAAGTATCAAAAATTATGTGGTACAGGTCAAGTAGGATATTTAAATATTGAAACACCTTCTATTTATCTAGGATATATTATTGGAAAAACACTTCAAAAACCAATATGCAAAAATATTTTAAAAACAAAAGATATATGTGTAAAGGACAATGAAGGAATCCATCTACTTGGAAGAGATGGGGATTACATAATTAAAAAAGACAGGATTATTTGGTTTTATGAAATTGGGAACAACTTTTATAAAAACGTCAATATATTGAAAGTGAAGATAAAAAAAGAAACACAAAACAAGCTAAACATTATGTTTTATCATAGAAATCAAATTACAACCAATGATTTTTCTGAAACATTACTCAACAAATATGGTTTAACGAAAAATTTAGAATATTCCATAAATCTTGTAGAATTTAATAACTCACAATACAAATGATAAAGTTATATACCGCTAATATTTTAGAAAGAACATCTAAAGTGCAAATGGATTTAATTAAGGAAAAATTTAGTAGAATTATTGGTAATAGAATTAATAGTGGTTTTAGTGAGAAACATAAGTTGAGACAAATTACAACGCGATTAATGTTGATAAAAATATTTAAAAAACTGAATATTGATTCTATGTATTTAAAGACGCTAAATTATAATGAGCAGGGAAAACTTATGGTTCCTAATATTAATTTATTTATCTCAATTTCATACTGTAAAAATAAAGCAATATGCGCTATAAGTAAATCAAAAATAGGCATTGATATTGAAGATTTAAGAGAAAAAGTACGAAATGAAAATAAAATATTATTAGAGAATTTTACAAAAACAAAAATAGAATCTTCTTTAGATTTTTACAAAACTTGGACAAAAATAGAATCTATAGCAAAAACATATGAAAAAGGAGGATTATATAAATTATTTACAGATCAAAATTTCTTTAAAAAGACTCGAAATACCAATCATTTTTTATTAGAAAATAATTTTTTAGTAGCAGTATCATCATAAAAAAAATATAACATATGAAAACATTAGAATTAATACCATCTAAACTTTTACCACACAAAGGACCAATGCTTTTAATTGATGAAGTTCTAGATACAGATTTTGAAAAAAATATTACTGTTAAAACTACAGTTAAAGAAAACAACTTTTTCTTTCAGGGGCACTTTCCAGATTACCCTTTATTACCTGGCGTAGTTATGATTGAAATGATGTTCCAAGCATGTGGGATATTAAATAGAGTCGCATTAATGTCTAAGTCGAATACATCTTCCAACCAAAATAGAATAGGTAAAGCTGTGAAAATAAACTCAGCTAGATTTATGAAAGAAGTATTTCCTGAAACCAGTTTAATTATTAAAGCTCAAAAAATCAGAAGCTTATTAAAATTTAGTGAATATAAAGCTATTGTGGTAACTGAAAATGGAGATAAAGTATGTGAAGCAGAATTAATTGTAACAATGTAAATTATGAAAACAAACAAAATTTTTATTACAGGTATAGGAAGTATTTCATCATTAGGCTATGAAAATGATGAGGTATATAATAATCTAAAAAATAACCAAAATAATATTAGAGTAAAATCTGATTGGGGAAATGAAAAAATAAAACCTACATTATTTGGAGCTGTTAAAGATATTGTTTTTCAAGATGAAATAAAATGGAAAGAGAGATTGCTCCCTAATAAATATTCTCAATTAGGAATTTTAGCATGCAAAAACGCAATAGAGGATGCTAATTTAAACCTTAAAGAGCAAGACAACGGAGTGGGGCTAATCATTGAAACATGTTTAGCGGCTACTGAATCTGTAGAAGATTATTTAAATGATTTATACCAAAAAGGAGTTGCTAGGGTCAGACCATTAAAATTCACTAAAACAGTTGCGAATACAGTACTCGGTGATATCTCTAGGCACTTTAAACTTAATGGACAAAGTTCATTACTTTATAATGAAAACAGTATCAGTTATGGATTTGATCTTATTCAAAGAGGTGTAGCAGATATAGTGATTTGCGGAGGCGTAGATCATTTTACAGAATTTAGAATATTAAGTGAACAAGAGAATAATCTTTTGTTAGACACATCACAGGTTAAAAGTCTAAGTAATAAATTGAAAAGTGCACAATTTCCAGAAAAAAATTTACTTGGAGAAGGGTCTGCTTTTATTGTTTTGGAATCTGAAAAAAGTGTAAAAAAACGTCAAGCAAAAATTTACGCAGAGATTCTTGATTATCATAGCAATTTTGATTTTGAAAATGTAGACTATTCGTACAAAAGACAACCTTACATCTTATCAAATGCCTGCAATCGTTTCAAAAAACACATAGATAGTGATAAAAAAATAACATTCATGAGTGCTTATACAACTCAGGTTCAATCAGATTTAAGTGAAGCACTTGCTATTAATGAACTAAATAAGGATAACCCTGTAAATGTAATTAATCATAAAGCTTACACTGGCGACATGAAAGCAGCAAGTAATATTATGGGGTTATGTATTTCTTCTCAATTATTAAAAAAAGACAAAGAATACTCTTCAAATTATGCCTTTATCAGTAATAGTCACGAAGGTGGTACAAGCTCTCATTTTTTATTAAAACAAAATTCTAATTATTAAAAACAAATCAATCATGAAAACAATATTTATTACAGGAGGATCAAAAGGAATAGGAAAAGAACTAGTTAAAGATTTTTCAAAAAAAGGACATAAAGTAATTTTTACGTATCATTTTTCTAAGGATAAATCTGAAAAAATAGTTCAAGAATTAAAAGATGAAGGGTATAACAATACTCAAGTATTTCAATGTAATATGGCAGATGAACAAGAAGTTAAAAATCTTTTCAAAACACAAAAACAGAGTTTAAAAGAAGTTGATGTTCTAATTAATAATGCAGGTATTAGGGATAGTAAGGTTAGTGGAAGTCCAAAACTATTTTTAATGACATCTTCAAATGAGTGGTGGGATGTGATGCGTAATAATATAAACGGTGTAATTAACACATCAAGAGCTGTTTTACCATCAATGATTAAAAATAAGTCAGGTAGAATATTAAATATAACTTCTCTTGCGGGAATAAAAGGAAATCCTGGCCAATCAGCTTATGCTTCTTCAAAAGCTGCGATTACTTGTTTTTCAAAATCATTGGCTAAAGAAGTTAGCAGTTTTGGAATTACAATTAATTGTTTAGCTCCTGGTTTTATTGAAACAGAAATGACGAAAGATTTACCTGAGAAATATTTAAAAGGAAGAGTCGGAAACAGTCTTTTAAAAAGAATGGGGACGACTAGTGAAATATCAAATATGGTTTCATATCTAGCTTTAGATGCTCCAAAGTTTTTCGTTAATCAAGAATTGGTAGTAGACGGAGGAATAAACTAAAAAAACAACTGAGAGATGAAAAATAGAGTAGTAATAACAGGTTTAGGTGCTTTATCTTCTTTAGGAGATAATGTTAAATAAATGGTTGAGAACTTACAAAATGGGGCAATTAATTATAACGAAGTTCCTACAGAAAGGTTCTCGACAGAACATAAAATGTTTAGAAATAACAAAGGGTTTATGATGAATCATTCAATATATAATGAAGCTTTAAATAATGATCCATATATGATGCCCGAAATTACAGCAAAATGCATTTCTGAAGCACTAAAGGATTCAGAACTATCTCCTGAAATGATTCAAAGTAAAACAACTGGTCTTTGTTTAGGAACATCAGTAGGTGCCTGTTTTGCAATAATTCAAAGAATTAAAAATAGCATTGATGGTAAAGATGAAGATTATGAATTAGGCTTATTTTCAACACCAAAAATAATAGGAAGTATTGCTAAAAAATTTAAATTAACTGGACCAGTATCTGCAATATCAACTGCATGTGCTTCAGGGACTAACTCTATTGGAAGAGCATTTGATTTAATTGAAAATGGTAGAGCAGATGTAATGATTGCTGGTGGAGTAGATATTTTTACAGAACTCACGTATACGGGATTCAATTCTCTTTTCGCACTTTCAAAAACCAAATGTAAACCTTTTAGCAATTCAAGAGACGGTATGTCTTTAGGTGATGCATGTGGTGTCCTAATTATGGAAAGTTTAGAAGCAGCAAAAAAAAGGGGAGCAACTATTTATGCTGAAGTTAAAGGATATCACATACTAAATGAAGGATACCATGCAACAGCACCTCATCCTGAAGGGAAATATGCACTAAAGTGTATGAAAACACTACTTGAAAATTCAAATACAGACATTGAAGACATACAGTACATAAATGCCCATGGAACGGGAACACCTAAAAACGATGGAGCAGAATTAAAAGCATGTGAAGCTTTATTAAAAGATAAAAAAAATAAAACTTATTTAGGGTCTACGAAATGCCTAACAGGCCACACTCTAGGAGCGGCAGGGAGTATTGAAGCTATTCTTAGTGTATTAAGTATCAAGCACAACACTTTATTTGGGGATTATGAAGCTAGTGATCTTCCTGAATCTGAAAAAGTTGAATTTATAACATCAAATAAAACTAATGTTTCTATAAATAACATTTTGTCTAACTCCTTTGGTTTTGGTGGTAATATGGCAAGTGTTTTATTATCTAAATACTAAAAAATTAAAAAAATGGAAAGCAAACAAGAATTAACCGTAAAAGTAAAAATAAATCTTAATTGATGTTTTAAATCTAGATCAAACTCCAGATCAAATTGACAACAATCAATCCTTATTTGGAACTGATGATAATCCTGGGTTATTCGATGACTCACTAGCAGTATTAGAAGTGACCTCTGTATTAATGGCTGAATTTGATGCAGATGCTTTAATTTTTAACGAGGAAAGTTTTCAGCCAATCAACTCTCTTTCTGAATGTATATACAACGAAAACCAAATACAATTAACTTAAAAAATAACATATAAAACCTTAAAAAAAATGGAAAGTAAACAAGAATTAATCGTAAAAGTAATCTTAATTGATGTATTAAATCTAGATCAAACTCCAGATCAAATTGATAACAATCAATCCTTATTTGGGACTGATGATAATCCTGGGCTATTTGATGACTCACTAGCAGTATTAGAAGTAACTTCAGTACTAATGGCTGAGTTTGATGCTGATGCTTCAATTTTTAATGAAGAAAGCTTTCAGTCAATCAACTCTCTTTCTGAATGTATATACAACGAAAATCAAATACAACTAACTTAAATCGAAAACAAATGTTAGAGCAAGAAATAAATAATACAGAAAATGAGATATTCAAAGTATCTCAAGCAGAAGCATTAGCGATGTCAGACTTTAGTAAAACAGCTATGACAATAATATTAGAAGAGCTAATTATTAATTAATGTAGCATGAAACCACAAAAAGTAAATATTCAAGAACTTGAAAAAAGGTTTGAAATGTCTATGACAACAGAAGCACCCTTAGTTGTGTTTAACGAATTTGGCGAAGTAGTCGCAATCATAAAATAAAAATTTAACATTAAAACTAAAAAAAATGAAATTACAAGAAGTAAACATCCAAGAATTAGAAAGCAGATTCGAAATGTCAGTAACAGCAGAAGATCCTTCAATTGGTGGAGAAGACGGAAACATACAAGATCATTTTCCTAATATCCAATAATAAGGAAACTCAATTTTGATTTTAGTTAAAAAATCAAAATTATTTAAAAATTAAAGGAATTAAAGCGATAGCTATACATTAGCCTAAGAAAGCGCTATACAAATGATGCAAAAGACTTACTAAAACTAGAATCTTTAATACTTTATAGTGCGGGTCTTAGTTGACCAAAATTAATTATTAATATTTAAATTTTAAAAAAATGAAATTACAAGAAGTAAACATTCAAGAATTAGAAAACAGATTCGAAATGTCAGCAGCAGCTGAATGTCCTTCAATTGAAATAGGAACAGTAGAAATTAATTTATAGTATTAACACTAAAACAAAAAAAATGAAATTACAAGAAGTAAACATCCAAGAATTAGAAAACAGATTTGAAATGTCAGTAGCAGCTGAAGAGCCTTCAATTACTATTGATAAAGTTGTAATCAACCTATAGTTCTAATTAGAAAAACCCCAAGAATTTCTTCTTGGGGTTTTTTAAAAACTTATAATTATGAAATTACAAGAATTAAACATTTTAGAATTAGAGAATAGATTTGAAATGTCGACAATTATGGAAGAACCATTAATAGAATTTGATGGTAATGGACCGGATCCAAATTTACCCTCAGGACATATGAATTTCTAATTTAATCACAAATTAATAAAAAACAGTAACAAAATGAAATTACAAGAAGTAAACATTAAAGAATTAGAAGATCGATTTGAAATGGCTACAGTTGCTGAAAATCCAAGTGGATCAGATGTAAACGCACCTCATCATCCAGATATAAACCCTTACTAATTTTTATTTAAAAAAATAGCCAAGAGTAAAAATTATTACACTTGGTTACTTTAAATTACTATTAATTTCTTATCAAACATTTATAATCATGAAAAATCATCTACTCAATTATAGCTATGAAGCTTTATGTGTTTCATCTAAAGAATATGTTTTATCATATAATAATAAATATTATAAAATAGAAGAACCTGTATATTCAATTCTTAAAAATGGGCAAACAGCAAAAACAATAGAAGAATTATTTAATTTAGTTAATGTAAAAAACACATTCTCTAAGTCAGAATTAATTGAGTTAATTGATAAAAAATTAATGCCCTTATTTAACTCAAGCATAAGTGTAAAAAAAGAATCTGTAAGCAGTTTTTGGATAAAGAGACAGTTATTAGAAAGTAATACTGTAGAGAAAATAGCAACACCTTTTAGTTTTTTATATGGGAATATGTTTTACCCTGCTTTATTTATCCTTTTGGTAATCAATATTTATTTAGCATTCAATTCTTCTACAAATGAATTTTCATCTATTCAAACAACAACAAATTTTACAATATTAAAATGGGGTATTTCTTACCTTTCATTATTCGTAATAATTTTTTTACATGAAATAGGTCACGCAGCAGCAACAATAAAGTCTGGAATAAAACCAAGAAGTATCGGGTTAGGTTTTTATACGGTTCTTCCAGTAATGTACACTGATTTAACAGAAGCGTGGAAATTAAACAAAAAAAATAAAATAAAGGTAAATCTTGGAGGAATATATATGCAACTAATAATTGGTATTTTACTTTCAATTATTCTATTTATTACAACCTCAGTTTATCTTAAAGAAATATTAACTTATTTAATAACCATTAATACTACAATTATAATAATTAATCTATTCCCTCTATTAAAATTTGATGGATATTGGATTCTTTCAGATTTAGTAGAAATACCAAACCTGATAAAAGAATCTAATGCAAAATTATTAAGTTTTATAACAAAAAAAGGTCCTTTTGATGATGAGGTTGAAACACCTATGAAAAGATACCAAAACGTAGTATTAATCATTTTTTCTATTTTAAGAATACTTTTTATTATCATGATGGTTTTTATGGTTTTGATGTTTGTTACATTTTCAATTATTAAAACGTACTCTTTCATTACTTTATTACCATTAATGGAGTTTAAAACCGCTACAGCTATTGAAATACTTAAAAAAGTATTAATACTATTTATAATGTATATTTTATCTAGAAAATATTTTAAAATGGCTAAATCGTATATTTTAAAGCGTAAATAAGATGATAGAAAGAATAAACATAGATAAGCCAGAATGCTTAGTGTTTTTTAACCCTATGAGTTCCGATATTTGTTTTTGGAAGAATAGTATTCCGCAAGAATTAATTAATAATTATGAAATAATTTTTATTGATTACCCAGGTTACAATTCACCAATGAATCAGCTTAATTCATTTGATGATTTAGCTACTTATTACCATAAACTACTTCTATGTAAGATTACGAAGCCTATGCATTTAATTGGATATAGTTATGGAGGTTTATTAATTCAACATTTATTAAACAATAAGTATCAACATTTAAAGTCTGTTATATTAATTGCTTGTTCAAATAAACTAGCTGTAAGAGATAAAGAAATAGTTTCTATTCTAAAAAATGTAATTGTTAAGGATTTATATTTATTTTCTAGATTACTATCGTTATTCTCTCATAAACCTAGTGAGATAAACAAAAATCCGTTAATAGGATTGCGAAAATTTTCAAATTTAAAGATAACCACTAAAGATTATAAACCTGTATTGCAGCAATTAAACCATGTTATACAATTAAAAGAAATTGATATAAGAAAACAATCAACTAAATCATTACTTATTTATGGTGAAGAAGACCGTTTAATAGATACAACAACATTAGATAGGTTTCAAAATTTATTGAACAACATTAAGATAACTAAACTTGATAACGAATCTCATATAATAGAGATTAACAAAGTTTTTAAATATATTATAAAATTTTTAAAAGACTAAAGTAATGATAGAAAAAAATATACGTAAAGAAGTTTACTGCGAGCAAAAAGAAAAATTAAAAGAATATGTTGATAAAAAATGGAATAATCATGAATTAAAGAATTATCATTTCTTATCTGCTAATCTATCGAAATGCCTACCAAATATTCCTAAAGAAAAGCACAAGTCAATTTACCATAGCATACTTTCATATAGGGCTCTACAATCTATTGACACTCATTTCTATAATAGTTTTAACTCTATAAAAGGAGTAGATACTGTCAGCGAAAAAATAAAACAGCAAAAATCACCAAGTATATTTGTCTCTTTCCATTTAGGGTCATTTAGGTCAGTAATGGCATTCTTGATAAAGGCTAATTTAAATGTAATTTTAATTATAGACCCTTTACCTTTTCAAATTCAAA
>TARA_B110000908_G_C10267553_1_pt1 | contig 10832 bp, 7 predicted proteins | sample TARA_B110000908 | Tara Oceans TARA_B110000908 (sample SAMEA4398067) | marine metagenome | biome: Polar Biome; feature: [DCM] deep chlorophyll maximum layer (ENVO:01000326); material: water (ENVO:00002006), including particulate matter (ENVO:01000060) such as... | depth 36 m
ATGCCGAGCTCGGTGGTTAGATCGATCATTCGTCCTACCAGCTTATCGAGTTCATACACAAAGTCGCCCCGAGGGCCCGCCTTCGTGGCACCGTTGAATTCGGGTGCTGGAAGTACCGGAGCGTGAGCGATTTGAGTGGATAGCACTGCGAAAAAGGGTTTGTCTGGACTATTCTTTCGATGCTCGGTGATGAACTTCCGCGTCTTATCAAAAAAGAGCAGGTCAGCCTCCATGAAATCGTATCCAGGGGCCTTCCAACCAGCATCATTATCCCATCGCCACTTTCCTCCGAGATTGGGAAGGGTCTTAGGATCGTGTCGTTGACTGGCGGGGACCGGCACCATTCCATTTTCAATATAAATGTAGAGAGGGTCGGTTGTTGGGCAGTTCGGGGTGATAAATGATTCGTCAAAACCACGTTTGTTAGGTCCATCGATGAGCGGGGTGCTCTTTTCGTAATCAATGAGCAATGAGTTCTTAAATCCGCCGCCGAGCTTCTTGCCGTCCTTGTCGAGCCAGGTGAGCCCGACGTGCCACTTTCCGAAAATGCCGGTGTGATATCCCTTCCCCTTAAGCATGTCGCCCAGGGTCAGCGTGCCGGGTTTTAAATAACTCGGTCCTCCCGGACCTTCAAAGGCTCCTCCACCGCGTCCAGTTGACCGATAGATCTGTTGTCCGGAAAAGAGTCCATAACGTGAAGGCGAGCAGATGGTGGATGGGCTGTGGGCATCGGTGAACCGGACCCCCTCGGCCGCCATCTGGTCAAGCCTCGGTGTTTTGTAGCCCGCCTTGGAGTTGGAGCACGACAAATCGCCAATACCCAAGTCATCGGCGTAGATGATGATAATGTTAGGCAATTCTGCTGCCACGCACGGCAGTGCCATCGCAGAAGCGGCGAGTAGGGTTGCGATGCATTTGGTAATTCGAGATGGCTTCATGATGATTAGGTGGGTACGAATTAATGCTTGTTGATTTCCTCCCAGCTCTCAGCCATCCGATCACCAAGCGCAATGATGCCTTGGGTGCCAAACAGCACGGGACGATGGGGTAAGTCGGAAGTCTTCACAAAATGAAGATGCGGGTCCTTGGCTGCGAGCGCTTCAAGGTCGGCGTTGAGGTCGTAAAGTTTCTGTTTACCAGAAATGCTGGCAGGAAGCATCGGCTGCTCGGTAAGGACCCATGTGAGATCCGGCAGATCAAGATCACGGCGGGTGGCTTCCATAAAGCGCTGGAAGCGGCCGGTGTATTCCTTGGCCATCCAGGTGAGTGCCCGATCGTTTTCACCACAGTGCCAGAAGATGGCAGGTATTTCGCATTCGTAACCCTGCTTGATTAGATCCGCACGGCACTTTTTGATGCCACTGATCCACGCTTGGTAGCGATCACGGTAGGTTTCCTTCGAGCCCTCGGGCAGCCAGTCAAGTGATTGCGAGCCGCTATCGGTGAACTTGTAGATAGCAAGGACTTCCCCGCGTTTCATCTTCGGAATCATACGCCGACCAAAACTAAGCTCCGGCCCAAAATCACCCAGGTGGTTCACGGGTGCTAGGTATTCCCAACCAACCGAGGTGGTGACCTGACCGAGGCTGTATTGGAACAGAGCCGCCTGAGGTTTGAGAAGTTCTGCCGACTTCGGATTTGCCGCCAGTTCAGCCAGCCATGCCTCTTCGCCCTCCATGTTTCGCTGCCCACCGAGGACAAAAAGTTTTACCTTCTTTGCCTTGGGGAGTTTCTGCGGGACCGGTCTCTTGGTCACGGCCTCTTTTGCCTTCCCACTGTACTCCACGCTGTTCTTCAGATATGCTTTCGCGTAAGCCACGCCATGCTGTAACTGCCCGAGACTGCCGAAGTGGTAGTGCAGGCCGACGGGATGTCCGACTCGAAACGATAGATGGGAGGTGGGAACAAAGAAGACGTTAGGGTCGGATGCCACAACCGCTTGCTGGGCATTGCGGATGAGTGCGACGTTGGCGCGGTTATCCATTCCCCAGACGCCCTTGGTGCTGATTTCGCCAATGAAGACCTTCAACTTCGGCACCTTCAGATCCTTGCGCACACTGGCAATGAACTTTCGCAGGTTCTTCTCATACTGCAGCTTACCCTGGGCGTGGAACATGTCGTTCTCGCCTTGGTGCCACATCAGAGCTTCGATGCGATGTTTCTCACCCTTCGCGCCAAGCTCGGCCAGACGATCACGGACTTGCGTAATAAAACGTTGGTAGAGCTTACGGCTTTTCTCATCACCACCATCGGGTGCCCAATCACTTACCAGAGTGGTGCCACCCCAAGCGTCCTTAATGATGGCCATCGGGTCCGTGCAGTGCTGGCGCAGGGCGCGAGCAAAGGTAAACTCCGGTCCAAAATCCTTGCCGACACACTGCAAGTCCGTCCAACCATTCGACTTATGCTGCGGGCCGATCTGAAACGAATAGCGAACGTCCTTCAACGGCTCCAGAGCTTTCTGAAACAGCGGGAAATTTTTTACATCATCGGGTTCAGTATCCGCGCCTACCATATTCGATTGACCGGCGAAGAGAAACACGCGAACCGGTTCGGCAGCGTGAAGGTGTGCAGCGGCTAAAAACGGCGAGAGCAAGCAGGCCGCTAAGATACTGCTAGAAATTTTATTTTTAAGCGAGGTGTTCAGATGGTCTGACATAAAAAGATAAGCGGTTGTGGGGAAAGATACGTTTGGGTGTGGCTTATCCGTTGAACAGCTCACTGAGGTAGCTGCGGTTGTGCAGGTAACTTTTCTCAACGCCAAGGCCGCGAGCCCTCGCACTTTCGATCACGAGCCATCCTTTGTAGTCGATCTTCTCGATGACGCGCTTAACCCTCGGGAAATCGACCAGCCCATTGCCCAGCACAGTGGCGTTTTCCTTGCAGTGGATCTCGCAGATGTTGTTGCTGCCCAGGGTTTCAATTTCCTGATAGATATCATAACCCATTTTATTAGCATTGGCGGTGTCGTAGTAGACCTTGACGGCGGGTGAGCCGACTTCGTTGAGGATACGCATGTGGTCGTTGATATCGAGCCAAGTTTCTAGGCCGATGGTGACACCAGCTTGTTCTGCTTTGGGGGCGACTTTTTTGAGCCGCTTAATCACCTCCTTCATCTTCGTCTCGTCCCCTTTGATGTCCCCCTTGCCAAAAAAGGCGAGCAACACGATGGATGGCGAGACCTTGGCGGCAAGCGATTTGTCGGAAAGTGCCGCCGCTTCGGTTTTCATCGTCGACATAACCTCGATACACTCTGCCACCCAGCGTTCTGCGTCAGGCGAAGATGAGTAGGGCACACCATTGAGAATGCCCATCGCGAGCGAGCAGATGTTGACCCCGGTTTCGGCGGCGGTTTTGACGTAGAGTTCCCTCGTGGCTTTATCTCGGAGGTCGTTTTCACCCCCATTAAAACTAACCTGCACGCCGTCCAGCCCGAGCTGTTTGGCGAATTTTAAGGCCTCGGGGCTTTGTTTCCTTTCAATCGACCAATCACAGGCGCCGATCTGAAAGGTATGCGGGCGGCGTTCTACCTCTATACGGGCTGAGCAAAGCGGGGCAAGTGTGTATCCAACCGAGCCCATCAGGCATCGATTTATAAGTGTGCGACGGGTGATCATAGTGGTGAATATACGAGATTAAGCAGCATCAACTTTCTGCTATCGCGACTAAGTCTACCCTGATGACAGAAATCTCATCGCTATTCAGTATGAAACATCGTTAGCATGTTAATGCGTGCGCCTTACGTTGAAACACACACAACCAAACACACACACGTATCACAATAGTTTTCTGCATTGGTTCCTGTCCTCAGATTGGGCAGGTCAACTTCATGAATTCTCACCTTTTTTCCTCGCGGAAGAGAGGGTTTCTCTTTTGCATTACTTCTGTAGAAAACGTCTGTAGAAATACATCAATACCCGTCACCACCACGATCATGCAAATTTTCTCGAAAAAGTCTCTGTCCTTACTTTTGGCCTCCCCCCTTCTCTGTTTCGGAGTTTCTACTACGCAAGCCGCTAAACCAGCTACCAAACCAGCTACCAGCTATGGTGGGCTTCCGGCTTCGGTATTCAAGGTGCCGGACGGCCTCGAGGTGACCCTCTGGGCTCAATCGCCCATGTTGCTCAACCCAACCAATATAGACATCGATGTTCAAGGTAGGATCTGGGTGGCGGAGGCCGTGAACTACCGCAACTTTAAAAAACACTCCGATAAAACGCTAGCTCACCCGCAGGGCGATAGGATTATGGTGCTTCAGGATGTTGACGGCGATGGAGTCGCTGAAAAATCACACGTCTTTGTCCAAGACAAAGACCTCGTGGCCCCTCTCGGGGTAGCGGTTCTGGATAATGAAATTATCGTCTCCTGCGGTCACTCGCTGATCGTTTACCGTGATGTCGATCGCAACGCAGTGTTTGATCCAGCCGTGGATAAAAAGGACATTCTTTTGACCGGCTTTGGCGGACTTGATCACGACCACGGTTTACACTCAGTTGTTGCCGGACCGGACGGACGTTGGCACTTCATCGTGGGCAACGCTGGGCCACACGTGGTCACGGACAAATCAGGCTGGACCCTGCGCTCGTCGAGTGTTTACGCCAGTAGAAGCTCAAAAAAGGAAGGTTACAAGGTAATGAAAAGTGATGATGGCCGAGCCTACGTTGGCGGACTCGCGCTTTCGATCAACCCAGACGGCACGGGTTTGCAGGTTTACTCCCACAACTTCCGTAATAGCTATGAACTATGTGTCAACTCACGTGGTGATATCTATCAGAACGATAACGACGACCAGGTGCAAACGTGCCGGACAACTTGGCTGATGCAACACTCGAACACGGGCTACTTTTCCAACGATGGGAGCAGAAGCTGGAGTGCTGATACCAGACTAGGGCAGTCGGTGGCCATGTCGCACTGGCATCAGGACGATCCAGGAGTGCTTCCCTTCGGAGACCTTTATGGCGCAGGTTCACCGACGGGAATTGCGTTCTACGAGGGCGATTCATTTGGCCCAAAATACCAAGGCATGTTGCTCAGTTGTGAGGCTGGCCGAAATACCGTGTTTGGATACAAACCTAAGCTAGCAGGTGGCGGAATGAACTTGGGTGACAAGTTTTCCTTTTTTGACACCGGAACAACCGACGACAACGACTACAAGTGGAAAAAAGTGCTCGATGATAAACGTAAATGGTTCCGCCCATCGGATGTGGCTGTCGGACCGGATGGCGCGATTTATGTCGCGGACTGGTATGACCCGATCGTAGGTGGCCACGCTATGCACGACAAAGTAGGCAATGGTGCCATTTACCGGATCGCTCCGAAAAACAAGAAGCTCAGTGTTCCGAAAATCGACCTCAACACCACCGAGGGACTGCTCGCCGCCTTCAAAAGCCCCGCCCAGAACGTTCGCTGGCTTGGTCTCAAAGGGCTCAAAAAACAAGGTCGAAAAGCCATCCCCGAGGTCAGTCAACTACTCAACGACCCCAACCCCTTTATCGCAGCACGAGCCGTCTGGCTACTCGCCCAACTCGGTGAACAAGGTCAACAAAAAGTAGCCCAGCTACTTACACACGCCGATCAGGAAATACGTGTGGTCGCCGTACGCGCCTTGCGCAACGTCGACTACAATCTAGCCAGTGATTTCCCTAAACTCGCCGTTGACCCATCCGCCGCCGTGCGCCGAGAAGTGGCCCTCGCCATGCGGGATGTGCCATTTGAAAAATGCAAAGAAATCATCATCCATCTAGCACAAGGCTATGACGGCACCGATCGAACCTATCTGGAAGCGTTAGGCACGGCATGCGAGGGCAAAGAAGAAATGCTTTATCCTATTCTGTTAGCCCGTCTTGGTGCCATGCCCGAGAAATGGAGCGACCCTTTTGCCGACATCGTCTGGCGACTGCACCCTGCCCTAGCAATCGCACCACTATCGGTGCGCGCGACACATGACCAGTTATCCTCCAAGCAGCGCAAACAGGCGATCGACACGCTCGCCTTTATCCCGCAAAAACGCTCCTCAGTAGAGATGAAACGCATTGCCAGCACTGGCCCCGAGGACCACCGCAAGTATGCCCAGTGGTGGCTCGATTTCCGTAAAAACAACGACTGGAATGAGTGGCTAAAGCCGACTGAAAATCAAGTTGCCAAGGTCGACCCCATGCTTGAGTTAAAGAAAACCTTGCTCGATAAAAAAGCATCAGACAAGGCCCGCAAGGCCGCAGCCAAAGCCATGGCCCTCTCGGTTTCCGGAGGAAAAATGCTCATCGCCATGGCTAGGGAGAAACAAATCCCAGCAGCCTACAACGCACTCGTCCGCGAGCACATCCATCACAATCCCGACTCTAACGTCAAGCTCGACGCCAAGATGTTTTTCGCTCTCAATAAAAACCCGACAGGAGCGACTGAGAAGGAGATCCAAGAGATCGTGAAACTCACAGGAAATGTGGCAAACGGTCGCACCCTATTCTTTCAGCGAGGCACCTGCTTCAGTTGTCACAAATCCAAGGACAAGGGGGGCAACATTGGCCCGGACCTAACCGGTGTGGGCAAACGCTTTTCCACCTCCGTGCTTGTCGATGCCATGGTTAACCCGTCCTCAGCCATCGCCTTCGGTTTCGAAATGGCCATCATCAAGAAAACCGACGGCAGTCTCGTTTCCGGATTCATCCAAGGTGAGGGAGACCCCGTGCTCATCAAAGACCGCTACACTGGCAAGCAAGTTGCCATCGCCGCCAAGGAAATTAAAACCATGACACGCGAGAAAACCTCAATGATGCCCTCCGTTAAACTACTCGGACTGAAACCCCAAGAAATCGCTGATCTAGCAGCCTTTCTTAATTCAGAGATGAACCAATAATAGCCTCTGAAAAATCGTTTCTTAAAAATCGCCTTTTATCCATTACCAAATACAATCTATCCCATGTTACGACCTCGCAAAAAATACACCGTTTATGATCTCCAAAAGCTGAAAGGCGAGCGCTGCCTGACGCATATTCACGTGAAGACACCCGAGGAAGCTGCGGCTGCTGAAGCTGCGGGGATCGATGTCATGAGCTGCCCGTTCGACAACCCAGTCGCCCAGGATCATCTTCCTGAGCTAGTCGCCGCAGCACCTAACAGCTTCCTATCCTGCTCAACCCCGCATGGCCTCGCAACACGTGAGGAGGCGATTCGGATTGCCTACCGCGCTTTGGAGATTGGGGCGAGTTCAGTCTACTGTTCGGCGAGTCCCTATATCATTGAGGGCATGACGCGAGAGCGCATCCCAGTGGTCGGCCATTTGGGTATGGTCCCCCGTCACGTCACCTGGACGAATTATCGTGCGATTGGCAAAACCATGGCCGAGGCGAAAGCGCTTCATGAGGACATGAAACGGCTTGAAGATGCCGGTGCCTACGCAGCGGAGTTAGAAGTTGTGCCACACAACCTCGCCACCTGGCTTTGCCAACAGACAGACATGATCCTGATGTCACTCGGCTCGGGAGATGGTTGTGATACGCAGTTTCTTTTTTCCGACGACATCCTCGGAGACTACGATGAACGCCTACCGCGCCACGCCAAATCTTATCGCGATTTTGCAGGCGAATACCGTCGACTCCAGGAGGAGCGCATCGCCGCGTTCAAGGAATACGCGGAGGACGTCAAATCCCGAAATTTTCCAAGTTCAAAAAACATCCTAGAAATGGACGAGGAACTTCTGAACGCAGTGCGCGAAGAACTTAGCGGTGACAAACTTAGCTAATCAAAAACATACAATGGAAGAACCTTTAGAAAGCCGCTGCCCATTTCACGAAAAACGTGAGCGTGCAGCCGTAGATCCAGCCCACTTCCAAGGTGAGGATGTACCGATGATCCTGCGACATGCTGATGTCATGACGGCGGCAAAGGACTGGAAAACTTACAGCTCGGATGCGCCGTTTCGAGTTCCCATTCCATCGGAAGAAGATGTGCGTAAAGTGCGCCAACTCCCGATCGAAACCGATCCCCCAGTGCACGGAGAATACCGGAGTATCGTTGAGCCATTTTTCAAGAAACCACGCAACCCTGAGTTTGCGGCGAAGATTTCAGACTTGGTTGGTGAGGCGGTGTCTACGGTGCTTACGGGAGAGCCTGTTGAGATTGTCAGCCAATTTGCGATTCCTCTGCAGTCGCGGGCGCTTGCACATCTACTTGGTTTACCATTGTCGGAAGCGGAGGAATGGATTGCCTGGGGCACCCACGTATTTAGGGATGTCCTCGAAGGTGAATCGGATGGCACTGCTGTCGATGCGTATATCCGAAGACAGCTAGATCAAGTGGAGCAAGCGGGCCAACCCCAGGGAGACGACTTTTTCTCGGCACTAAGCGTCGCAGAGTTTCAGGGCAGGAAGTTAGACCGGCAGGAAATGGAAGGGTTCGCAAACCTCACCTTCGCTGGTGGCCGTGATACGGTGATTCACAGCATCTCATCAATCATCGCCTACATGGCACGGCACCCTGAGGCGCTAGAATTTCTTCATCAAGATCCCAAGCGTGTGGTGCTCGCGGCAGAAGAATTTTTCCGGGTCATCTCCCCTCTCACACATATTGGGCGGGTTTGCCCGGTGCAGACCAATGTGCATGGTGAGGAGGTCGCAGCCGGTGGTAGAGTTTCACTTGCTTGGGCATCGGCAAATCGCGATCCCGAGGCGTTTCCTCAGCCCGATCAAGTCCAGCTTGACCGTAAACCCAACCCACACATCGCCTTTGGCGCAGGCAACCATTTCTGCCTAGGTGCCGCTCATGCCCGACTTATCACCCGTGAGCTTTTACGCAAACTAGCAGCTTCAGTTCGCAAGATCGAACTCATCGATCAAGTGCCCAACATCGATTCAACAGACAGTTTCCGCCGAGAAGTCGGTTACGAAAATCTGACGGTCGTGTTCGAGTCTAGGTGAGATTACAGGAATCGGAATGTATACATCAAAGATCTCAACGAATTCATGAAAAAACTCATTGTAACCATACTCACCTTATCTCTTGTCGGATTTAGTTCGAAGTCGAGTGCGCAAGACACTTACTCGGGCACAAAATCTAACCTCCACGTCTATCTGCTCATTGGACAGTCCAACATGGCGGGCAGGGCAAAATACACGGAGAAAGACGCCGGCCCTATCGATCGTTGCTACTTACTCAATGGCACGGATCAATGGGAAGCGGCTAAAAACCCACTGAACCGCTACTCAACGATTCGCAAAGGCATCAACATGCAAAAACTCAATCCGGGTTACAGTTTTGCCAAGACCATGCTCAAGAAACAACAGCAGGTTTCGATCGGTCTTATTGTGAATGCCAAAGGAGGAACAAAAATTGAACAATGGGGTAAGGGCACCTCATTTTACAAAGATGCCATCCAAAGAACTAAGGCAGCTCAAAAATCAGGAACGTTAAAAGGCATCCTGTGGCACCAAGGCGAAAGCAATGAAAAGAACCCAGAAGGCTACCTCTTGAAACTGCAAGCACTCGTCAAAAATTTAAGAACCGACTTGGATAGCCCGAATCTGCCATTCGTTGCCGGCCAAGTCATCAAGGTGCCTGCCATCAACAATCAAATTGCCCAGCTTCCTAGTAAGCTGCCCGCAACAGGTTTTGTAAGTTCTGAAGGATTGAAAGGCCAGGATCGTTGGCATTTCGATACCAAAAGCATGATGGAACTCGGCAAACGTTACGCCGAGGCCATGCTCAAGATTTTGAAGTAAGCCATCAGGATACGAGCTGAGATGAAAAAATTAACAACAGAGAACCAAACAGCTTCACCAAGTGGCTGTCACAGCGAGCAAACAAGCGCCGTGAGTATCTATAAAATATTTCTCGTATCGGTTGTTTTCACCACTTTCATTTCAACCGCATTAACAAGCCACGCAGAAAATGTTAGACCACCGGCTGCCTACGGACTCAGCACCGACCTAGTCACCCCAGCGATGACAAGCGATGCACCCGCGCCGGGCAAACGTGTCCGCCAGGTGGCCACCGAATACCAAGGCACCGAAGTCTACCATACCCTCTATCTGCCCACCAATTGGACCAAGGGTAAACAATATCCGGTGATCGTTGAATACACCGGCAACAAGTGGAAACACGGCCCCGGCACTATCGATGTCGCCAACCTTGGCTACGGCATGAGTGGCGGCAAGGACTGCATCTGGATCACCATGCCTTACATCGAAAAAGGACGCAAAAAAAATGCCGTTACATGGTGGGGCGACCGACAGGCAACCATCGACTACTGCAAACTCAACCTCCCGCGCATCTGCAAACAATGGGGCGGCGATCCGAAACGCGTCGTCGTCTGCGGGTTCTCTCGGGGCGCCATCGGCACCAGCTACATCGGCCTAGCCGACAACGAAATTGCCTCCCTCTGGGCCGGCATGTTCACATTCGACCACTTCGACGGCCACAGGCAATGGGGATACCCGCAGGCCGACCGACCATCGGCCTTAAAACGACTCGCCAGGCTCAAAGGTCGACCCGTCCTAGTCTGCGCACAAACCCCTGAAAAAGAAGGATACCTGGAGAACCATCTAAACCTTGCCGACTTCACCTTCCTCAAAGTCCCCACCGGTAAGATTTTCAAAATCCCTGGCGGAGCCATCCAATCACCCCATACCGACATGTGGATGCACCGCGACAGCGCCCAACGCCGCCAAGCCCGCGCCTGGCTACGGAGTCTAATTAATGGCGGATAAACGCCAAATGGGGAACAAACTCCAAGTTTTAAACTCCAAATACCAAGTAAGACTAGCTACTTCACATATCCTTCGCTGTGGACAAGACTGCCTCGCCCACTCGGCTATGCTGGCATGCAGCCCTCCTCCTCC
>TARA_B110000908_G_C10267549_1_pt1 | contig 10824 bp, 8 predicted proteins | sample TARA_B110000908 | Tara Oceans TARA_B110000908 (sample SAMEA4398067) | marine metagenome | biome: Polar Biome; feature: [DCM] deep chlorophyll maximum layer (ENVO:01000326); material: water (ENVO:00002006), including particulate matter (ENVO:01000060) such as... | depth 36 m
GGTTTCCTCTAATTCCATTATGTTCAATGATTAGTACAACCACTACCCTTTTCTCTAATGCCTGATGCGCCCCGCACTGACGAACTGATGGGGCGGCTCATGACCTAAAGCGGTGAATACGACAACGCTTGTAAGTGTTCTGTTACTAGCGCATTTGTGAGACTAATTTCTCAGCTTCCAATAGCCTGCATTAACAAAACAGTGGGATGGATCGTTTCTACGCTAGTACGTTCTTCGATGTGCCAGCGGCAGGTTTCACTGTCACATACAATAGTGTCTGGTTGATAGTGAGCGGCCCGCTCTGTGATTGAATTACCAATCTGCTTGGAAATTTCGTGTTTGTTTTTATCGTACCCAAATGTCCCACCAATGCCGCAACACTCTACATTGGAGGCTTGCAATTCAATACCGGGAATGAGCCCCAGAAGCTCAAACGCTGGCTGCCCCATCTGATGGCCGCGCAGCTGGCACGGGCCATGATATAGTACCTTTGCTTTCAATGGCCTCACCAGTTTGCGCAATGCTTCTTGATGATTGCGCAGCAAATACTCACAGATATCTTGAACGGCATTTGCGACAGTAGAGGAATGCACATCTTTCATATCAAGGTAGGCTGCATATTTTTTACGAAGCGTAAGACTACAGCTGGTCGAGGATGACAGGATTGGTTGACCTGAACTTGCCGATGGGTGGAGTGCGTTAACCAATTTTTGGGCGTCACCGCGCGCCGATTCCATTTCCCCGTTGGACAGTTTTGGTAGTGAGCAACACAGATTAGTCGGAATTTCAACACGCAGGCCAAGAAGATTGAGCAGGCGAACAACAGCGATACCCGTCTCAGCATCAAAATTGCCAACAGAACACCCTATGAAAAAATAAACCACTTGACCATCTGGTTGTTTACGCGCCGCAAACCAGCGATCAAATTTTCTACCCTGTATTTGTGGCAAAGGCGCATCACGGTGAATACCGAGCAATTTTTCTCCAACAATACGCGTTGGTCGGTTTGCCAAGAGAGCATTGGTTAACGGTGGTGCCAGCCCCCCCAGTTGGCCTATCAAATTTGGACGATTTAGTAACTTTTGGCCAATTACGTTTGAGTGTTCATGGCCGTTCGCATCATCTTTTGCCAAGGTAATCAAATCCGAGATAGCAACATCATTGGGACACACGCTGGAACAAATGCCGCAACCTGTGCAAAGGGATGGCGATATCTCAATCCCAGTTTCCGCATATCGAAATCTTTGAACTTGCGGACCGGTGACCTTAGGACCTGGAAAATCATGCGTTACAGCGGCTACGGGGCATGCAGCGGTGCAAATGCCACATTTTGTGCAATTGTCCATAGATTGCAATATTTCAGCACGCCCACTGGAGTCATGTTTTTTTGATTTCATCACTGTGGCTCCACTTTAATTTTGCAAGCAAATTCAACATTTTTTCGCCAGTTTCCCCATTGGATTTCTCGCTCATCGGCATTCATCTCCGGTTCGAATTCTTGCGTCCTTCTTTCAATCTTGGCCACATCATCGATGGTCATCTGTCCGCCGCCAATTGCGGCCAAATAGGCAACACCCAGCGCCGTCATGTCAGGTTCAAGTGAAACGGATACCGGCATGTTCAAAAGATCCGCTTGTCGCTGCATCAAATAGTGGTTTTTTGTAGGACCACCATCCGCGCGCAACTGTGTCAACATTCCGCCAGTTCTGTCACCAATTGCGCAGACAATGTCAGCGCATTGGAAAGCTATACCATCAAGCAATGCGCGCGCTATATGGCCGGGTTCTGTATCAAGCCCAAGTCCGGTTACAGACGCGCGGACAAGGGGTTTCCAATGAGGTGCTGACAGGCCCGCAAATGCGGGAACCATCATAATTCCACCATTATCGGGTACGCTTTGTGCTAATTCCCCAGATGCTTCAGCGCTAGGAAGCCATCCTGATCGTACGGCCCAATCAATGGCTGAGCCTACAGAAAAGACACCTCCTTCAAGGGTATAGTCTATTTTACCGTCAAGGTCCCAAGCGATAAATACTGGAAGCAAACCATCCGGCTTTGTTAGGGTTGGGCCTGTGTTCACTTCTATAAAGGCGCCAGTGCCATAGGTTGCCTTGGCGACCGTGTTGTCCCTGCAACCCTGCGCAAACAGTGCAGCATGGCAATCAACTGCGTCAGCAGTGATGGGGATTGATGCTCCATTAAAACTAGCGTGTTTGGCCAGCCCAAAATCGCCGCAAGTTGGGCGTATCTCAGGCAATTGGGATTTCCTTAGGCCAAATGCTTCTAATAAGTCATCATCCCATTTAGCATCATACAGGTTTTGCAGTGCAGTCCGTGACGCCGTGCCCGCATCAGTTGCATGAACCGCACCACCTGTCAGCCGATTAATGACATAAGTTTCCGTCCCGCCAAGGCATAATTTTTCGGTAGCCATCTCGTTTCCTTGTGATCTGGCATTATCTAGCAACCATCGGAATTTGGAGGCGGAAAAATACGGATCAAGTAGGATGCCGGTGCGCTCTCGCACAAGTTTATCCACCCCCTTGTCTTCTAATACGTTACATATCTCTTGGGTTCTTTTATCTTCCCAAGAAATGGCAGGGCCAATCGTTTTCCCAGTCTCGGAAGACCAAAGCATTGAGGTCTCACCTTGATTTGCAAAACCAATGCCCTCTACATCGTGCCAAGTAATCCCTGCTTTCCTCAAAGCCCTATCAGCAGAGGCCAGACTTGTATTCAGAAAGTCCTCTCCATCGTGTTCAACCCAGCCAACCTTTGACATGCGTTTGGGCATTGGAACAGAGTGGCTGGCAAGCTTACCCTTGTCGATATCCAAGACCAGTGTGGTCGTGGTTGTTCCGCCGTGATCAATACCCAGAAATATACCACTACCCATTAATACTACCTTCTAGATAATCAATCACATTGTTTGCAGCAGCCCAGCCCGTGGCGATTGCTACGCCTTCCGAAGAGGATTCTGCCGCTGGATTCCAATGGGCCAAACTACGACCCGTAACAAAAATATTAGGACAGGTCGCGGCTCCGTTCATGCGTGCGCGCAGGTGACTGTCCACTTCAACACCGCAGGTGTGCAGGGCATCAACTGATCGCTGAATGCTGCCCGCACTTAAGGGCTCACTTTGATATGTTTCCAGGTCAAAGGTCGGCTCACGCACAATGCCAGTAGATAATACTTCTAACCCGCCCATCATCACGCCGCCTGTGGCCACTATAACAGCAGACGCCTCATAAGGCCGCTCATACGCATCATGCAACATCACTGTTGATCTGTTATTGTTTTTGCAGGCCGACGGGCGTGATCCAGTTTGAATATGTACATTTCTCTTTTGCAACATTTGGCGGAGTGTCTCTTCTAAACGCATGCCAAACACCGAAACGGGCAAGGTCGGAACTTCCAAACACGTGCGGTTCAATTGCTGTTGAGCAACGGCAATCACTGCATTTGACATGGCAAAACCCAACACGGATGGAAAAAGAACCACTTTTGATTTTTTGGAAAAATTGGGTTTTAGCGCCGAAAAATATTCGTCCAAATCGCCCAGCCGATCAAAGGCCTTCGCAATATACAGGTTTTCTGTCGCCTGATTGGGGGCTTCGATCTCAACCAATTTCGATGCGATCCCCACTTTTGCAAGGCCCTGCTTTAGCATTTCGGCGGGAAAGTCCCGATGTCCACTGAAGCTAACGATGTCGACGGGTTCACCATCCAGCATGTCGAACGTCGCTTGAGCGCGAGCTTTAACAAAGATCGGCATCTTTTCCCCAGCCGGTGTGATGGCAATTGTATTTTTAGTGGGATTTGATTTCCCTGTTCCGAACCCTTCGGTGGTGTTGCTAAACCATGTTAGCGCATCGTTGACCTTTTTCTTACCTAGCTTTCTGTAAGGGTGGTTGATCGGTAGTTTTGACATTTCAGTCAGTGGATTGCCCATAATTGGGTGTTTGGTTTCAGGCAGGTATCCCAATACATGAAGGCCGCCGGGAGCATAATTCAATGACCCATGACCTGTATTAAACATGCGTACAGAACATCCATGTTCTGACAGCCGAATTGCAGATACGAACGCATCAAGTTCTGAGCCAATGATGATCACATCAGTTTTCATCGGCGTTCCCCGAACGATAAATCTTCGTCCGGCAATCTTATGCCCATTGTTTCCCGGTATACAGCATCGCTAAGAAGGGTTTGTTTGGCTTGATGCCCCCAATTGGTGTATCTGCTGCCTTTCAAACGTTCCGTCCAAAAATCGCTTAAATCTTCAATCGCTGAATAATCCGGGTATTGGCTGGCGATCATGGCAGCCACCCGGCTGCCGCAAAATGTACCTTGGCACGGCCCAAAACCAACTCTTAGACGCCGACGTAGATCATTTAATCTTATGATATTTTTTGTCTTAACCAACGCCAATATGTCATCACGTTCAACACTTTCGCATTCACAGATCGCTTTTTTAAAATCGCGTGAACGCTCAAGCTTATGGAAATTACCCGCAGGATGCCAACTTGTCTGCTCTGTTCCAGCAACCAAAGATGTTGTGGCTGTTTCACAAGGTCGATCAAGGCCAAGCGACTGACAGATCGTGTCACCTAGGTCTTCGGCCATTGAACGATGGGTGGTCAGAGATCCGCCGCAAATCGTGAAAAAGCCATCAATCTCATTGTTTCCATGGTTGATGATTGAATGACGGCGGGGCAATGGCTGGTCAGAAGGCCAGTTTTTTGGCCGAAACAACGGCCTTACACCGGCCCAAGCACGAAAGGCCCGATACCGTTTTGCGTCAGGCAATAGATCTTCTGCATTTTCAAGCAATTCCTGAATTTCTTCAGGTCTAACATGGGTCGTATCGGGATCATCAACCACCTCTGAAGTCGTCCCAAATAGGCTGACGGTTCCAGTGGGTACAATAATGTCATGACTGGTCGGTGGGCGGCACCGATTTACGGCCTTGGTGGTCATTCTGTGGGAAAACACTAGCAGAGATCCCTTGCCGAGTTCTAAATTGGTCTTTTCACCAGCCAGAGCCGCCACGCGCGCAGACCAAGGCCCCGCAGCATTGACAACGATATCGGCTTCAAGCGTTTTTTCGCCCTCAGGGCCCCACACAGTTATGTGTTTTACCTTGCCGCCTTTATGCACAATGGCTGTTACCTGATGACGGGTCAAAACCTTTCCTCCACGCCGTCTGATATCGTCGGCTAGAAGATTAACCAATCGCCATGACTGTATGGTTGCATCTGGAACCGAAAACGCCCTTTTTACTTCTCGGCTGATTGCGGGCTCTGCTTCCATCACCATTTTAGGGTCAAGTTCTTTGGCTGGAATATCAGCTACTCCGCAGCATTTAAGGAATTGATCGGCATAATCGGTTGGATCGCTTGCCAAGGACACAAAATATCCACCCGTTTTTTCAACCACCTGTGGGGCAATATCAGCAATGATGCGCCGCTCTCTCATACATTCTGCGCCATAGTCTGTGTCGCTGACCGCGTAACGGCCACCTGACTGCAACATGCCGTGAAACCGGCTGCTTGTGCCTGAACCCAAATCATCAAATTCAATCAGGGTTACTCGAAAACCACGCATGGCAAGATCACGGCCAACCCCACAACCGGTTGCACCGCCGCCAATGATAATGGCATGAGGATCAGAGTTGATTTGCGTCTTCAAAACCAAGCTCCTTCTTACGTTTCTGCGCCCATGCATTAATCAAGCGGTCTGCACTTATGGCGATAAACGCGACACAAATACCCGCAACCAGCCCACGACCAGGATCAACCTTTGATAAAGCTATCAAAGTTTCCTGACCCAAATCCCGGGTTCCCACCAGCGCCGTAATTACCAGCATTGAAAGACCCATCATCAAGGTTTGATTGACGCCTAGCATGATGCTGGGCAATGCCAGAGGCAATTGAAGGCGGCGCAAAATTTGCATCCGCGTACATCCCATTTCGCGTGCAGCTTCGATCAGGTCCGCCGGGACTTGGCGAATTCCATGGTCAGTATACCGAACCGCAGGCACCACCGCATACATGACAATCGCCACCATGGCGGAAAACTCTCCCACACTGAAAAGCATGATGACTGGAATGAGGTACACGAAAGAGGGAAGCGTCTGAAGCGTGTCTATGATGACCCTGACGATCCGGTGAACCCGGTCATTGTTGGCCGAGACAATGCCAACGGGAATGCCGATCAGACAGGCAAGGAAAACGCAAACCCCAACCAGATAAGCGGAAATCATGGCTTTTTCCCAAAGCCCAACGGCTGCAATGAAGAAAATCATGACAAAACACATGGCCGCCAGTCGCGCGCCGCCAAGTCGGAAACCCAGTGCCGCAATGAAGAATGCTGTTCCAAGCCAAGGTAGCGCCAGCATGAATTTCTTTGTTGGCTTTAACAGATAGACGAAAAAGAAGCGGCGAACCTCATCGATGTAAGTGTATAAATTGATATTGACCCAATCGATGATGTTGTCCCAGAATTTTCCGGTACTAACGGTCCATTCCTCTGGAAAACTTGATACCTGAGGAAACCAATGTCCCAAAATAGTTGTTAACAACAGAAGAAGGAAACAAACGATTGGGAGTTGATATTTCTGTAAAAACAATGGCTCATGCGCTTGGTGAATGGGCCTCCTGGCCGCGTATTTCTGGCTAAGGCGATCTAGCACAATGGCAACCAGCGTTATGGCGATGCCCGCTTCGGCACCTTGGCCGATGCGCAGTGCTTTTAAGGACTGCCAAACATCAAACCCTAATCCACCAGCCCCAATCAGCGAGGCAATAATGACCATATTCAAGGTCAGCATGATGACTTGATTTACGCCAACCATCAAATGCGGTCGTATTGATGGTATCATCACACGCCACATCAACTGACGTGGTGAACAACCCGCCATACGGCCAAATTCCACAGTTTCTTCGCCAACCTGAGCAAGTGAGATTTTTGTGACTCTCGCCATGGGCGGCATCGCATAGATCAAGGTGATAACCATTGCTGCAGCCGGGCCGTAGCCAAACATCATCAGCGCGGGCACGAGATAGGCAAAGACAGGCATGGTTTGCATGAAGTCAAAAGCGGGTGTCAGTATCCTGTCCATCACGGTCCAGCGATACGAGACAACTCCAAGCAATACACCAATAATGATGCCTAATGTGACGGCAACAATAATCGAAGCCATGGTCAACATCGTGCTTTCCCAAAGCCCGATAAAAGCTACATACAGAAACGTAGCAAGTACAAAAATTGTAAGACGTTTGTCGCCCAATGAAGCGGTAAGCAAGACAATTGCTGCGATAACACCGGCCCATGAAAGTGCCGGAAGTTGAAAGACGCCACCATTTTCCAGATCAAACTTAAATCCTGTTACCAATAGGCTTTTAAGAAATAATGTAGGCGCATCCAGCACGCTGCCAATTGCTCTGGTAAATTCCTTGAACGTTATGATGCCGAAATGGGCTTCGCCGAGCAACCACCGGATAAACGTCGATAACCAATTTGCGACAGGAATAACCCATGTGTTGGGATAAGTGTTAGCCCAAGAAAACAATTCACCATGGAATAAAAGTAAGAATATTGATGTGATGGCCAAGAATATTAGCCATGAGCTGGTTTTTATCCGCATAAAGAGCGCAATCCCTTTTGTATTTCACACCAAGTTATTTTATTTTGGAGGTAAGCTAGATGCCCCGCCTTGATCCAAAATTGACTGGAAATAAGGCGGGGCAAATGAAATTTGTAGTTAGGTACTATTCAACCCAAGCCTTCCAGATGGCCTTATTTTCAGCAACCCACTGCTTGGCAACGTCTTTTGTATCAACGCCCTCGACATCGGATTGATAAACGAGCTTGCCTGCGGTTTCAGCATCAAGCTGGAACTTGCGCCAAACATCATAGGCTTTCGGCCAGATTTCTTCTCCACCAACCCATGCAGCTTTCCACATATGACCGCCTGGGCGACCACAATCATGGGTTTTCTCAGCGTTCATTCCCCAAGTAGCATCAGTGTAGCAGGCATCATCATATTCGGGCCATTCTACAAATTCGCCGGGGTACAATGCAGGAATCCAATACGGCTCCCAAGACCACGCAACAATCGGCTGTTTACGCTTGATTGCCGCGACAAGGTCAGCTGCCAAAGCACCATCACTGCCCGCATTTACAACTTCGAAATCTAATCCCATTGCGTCGATGCGCTGAGGGTCGGTTCCGCCCCACTCAATTGGTCCGCTCAAAAAGCGCGCTTTGGGCTCTGTTTCTGGCGTCGACAATGCTTTGACACAATCTGGCTCCATCAAAGCCTTCCAGTCGGGCAGTCCAGGACAATGGTCTTTTACATAAAGCGGATACCACCAGTCCTCGTTTACGGCGATGCCAATATTACCCATATTGAGAACTTTGCCGGAACCAAAAGCCTTCGCCATTACATCCTTGGCCGTGGTGTCCCAACCGGGTGACGCAATGTGTAGATCGCCCTCACCAACACCGGCGAATTGGCCAATATAGTCAGCTGGGGTGTATTCTACATTATAGCCGAGCTTTTGGATCAGCTCGCCATAGATATACATAATTATATTATCACCAGAATATCCCATGATCACGATTTTGAGTGGGTCTTTTGATTCTGGCACCTCAGCGCTTGCGCCAGTTGTCATAAATCCTGTCGCGGCTATTCCAGCAATAACCGTGCTGGCCGCCATATTGCGAAATGTCTTTAACATGTGTTTCCTCCCTGTTTGTGGTTTGCATATATATTCAGGCATAGTTTGCCCCAGAATAACCCATACATATAAAACGATCAAAAGCAATCAAAATATTTATTGATCTTGATCGTTTTATCGTGACTGGCTGGAAATCATATGTTATAAGCGAGCATGATTGAAAAAATTCGAAATCCACTAACCCGCCGAGCCGCCATAATCCGTCGACTAATAATCGACGGATCGGCCAGTGTCGAAGCGCTTGCAAAAGATCAGGACGTGTCGGTTGCGACGGTTAGGAGAGATCTAACGGTTCTTGAAGAAGAAGGATCGGTGCAGCGCACCCATGGTGGAGCTGTCATGTCGGTTCCCCGCGAAGCCGATCAGAATTTCGCCCAACGCGAACAAATCGACTATGACGCCAAACGGAACATCGCACGGAACGCAGCAGCTGTTGTGGAGCCAAATTGCACATTATTCATGAATGACGGATCTACTCAGTTAGCTCTGGCGAGAGAACTGGTCATGTCCCAATTTGCGCTGACCGTCGCAACGCCTGGTGTTAACATTGCCACCACCCTGTCGGAAAACCCTTCCGTTGATACCTATCTGGCAGGCGGGTTGGTTCGCCACAAAACCCTCGCCACTTCTGGAGATTTTGCTGATCTAATGCTGAGCAGTATGAACGCCGATATTGCTTTTATTGCAGCAGAAGGGTTCTCGGTGAATGAGGGGCTGACCTTTTCTTATGAGGCTGACGCAAAAATTGCCCGCACAATGCACAGAAAAGCAACACGGACTATTGCATTGATAACAAGTAGAAAAATCGATAAACGAGATCGATTTACAGCGATTGCCTCCAATGAGGTTGATGTATTGATTACCGATTGTCAAAACGAGCAAACACTTAATGCGTTACGCGATATGGGCGTGTTAGTTATTTGTGCGCGAAACCTAGAGGACACAAACGTAAATTCTTACTTGGAATCTGCTTAGTGAAATAGAGGAGGAATATGTTGTGACTAAAAACGTTCCAAAACTTGCCTGTCAAAATCTGTGGAAGGTCTTTGGTGCGGGCAGCGAGCAATTTATGGCCGCACATGATAATAAACCATCGGCCGATGCATTGGTGGATGCTGGAATGATTTCCGCGGTACGTAACGCGTCCTTCGAAGTCAGTGATGGTGAGATATTTGTCATTATGGGATTATCGGGCTCGGGGAAATCCACCTTGGTGCGTTGCTTGTCCAGATTGATCGAAGCAACGACTGGACAGGTGCATTTTGACGGTCAGAGTCTGCAGAAAATGTCAGAGAAGGAACTCATTAATATCAGGCGACATAAAATGGGCATGGTGTTCCAGCACTTTGCATTGCTTCCCCATCTGACTGTCCTAGGTAATGTTGAGTTTCCGCTCGATATTCAAGGGATGAATAGCGCCCAACGTAAAAGTAAGGCGTTGGAAATGATTGATCTTGTGGGTTTAAAGGGGCGGGAAAACTATTATCCACGCGAACTCTCTGGCGGCCAACAGCAACGTGTTGGCATCGCACGTTCTCTGGCCGTTGATCCAGAAATCTGGTTTCTTGATGAACCTTTTTCAGCATTAGACCCTTTGATTCGCAGCGAAATGCAGGATGAGTTCATCCGTTTGCAAAGCGTATTAAACAAAACAATTGTTTTCATAACACATGATTTTAATGAAGCAATTCGACTGGCCGATCGCATTGCTATTATGAAAGATGGCGTCATTGATCAAATTGGCACTCCTGAAGAGCTAGTGCTGAACCCTGCCACAGATTATGTGGAGGAATTTACTAAAGGCATCACCCGCTCCAAGGTATTAACTGCAAAATCAATTATGCGTACGATAAAGAAAACCGGCACAAGCAATGCGCTACAAATCCCACATGATGCCATCATCGAGACTATCGCCGCAGACGTTATGGCCAACCAAGGCAACACGCAGGTGATAGACCCATCCGGCAAACCTATAGGCCTGTTAACCCATGAGGCCATTTTGGCAGCCCTTCTGCCCCAATCTGCTGACTGATAGAGAGGCATTGTCAGACAAACTTGACGTCCCATTGGTTGGTACCTAAT
>TARA_B110000908_G_C10267539_1_pt1 | contig 10815 bp, 6 predicted proteins | sample TARA_B110000908 | Tara Oceans TARA_B110000908 (sample SAMEA4398067) | marine metagenome | biome: Polar Biome; feature: [DCM] deep chlorophyll maximum layer (ENVO:01000326); material: water (ENVO:00002006), including particulate matter (ENVO:01000060) such as... | depth 36 m
CCGGCATTAGAAACACACGACCTGACGGTTACTTACCACAAGCGTCCCGTGCTCTACGGAATCGATGTCGCGGTTCCCGAGGGAAGCCTCGTCGGAATCGTCGGGCCTAACGGTGCCGGTAAATCCACCCTGATCAAATCGATTATGGGTGTTGTCCCATCATCGGGCGGTTGGGTAAAAGTATTTGGCAAATCACTCAAAGAGAACCTTCACCGTGTTGGCTACGTGCCACAGCGCGAAAGCGTCGACTGGGACTTTCCTGTGACCGTGATGGATGTCGCTCTGATGGGGACTTATGGTCGACTAGGTCTTTTCCGCAGGCCTGGTAAAGTTGAAAAAAAACGTGCCAGTGAGGCTTTGGAAAAAGTAGGCATGCTGCCGTATTCGAATCGACAGATAGGTAACCTCAGCGGTGGTCAACAGCAGCGGGTATTTCTTGCCCGAGCTTTGGCGCAAGACAGCGACCTTTACCTGATGGATGAGCCATTCGTTGGGGTTGATGCCGCTACCGAGGCCGCCATTGTCACCCTACTCAAGGAAATGCGTGAGCGAGGGAAAACGGTGCTCGTTGTGCATCATGATCTTCAGTCTGCGAGTGAATATTTTGACCGACTCCTCCTGCTCAATATGCGTCTCGTCGCCTTTGGTAAAACGGAAGATGTTTATACCCCTGAGTTGCTTCAGAAAACGTACGGTGGTCGACTCACTATCCTCAGTGAGGTGGCGGATCGAGCTGCTAAATTGTAAGCTAAAGATGGATATCCTCGCCTCCATGTTCGATGTTCTTATTCCTGCAAGTGGAGCAGGGAAGGCGTTGATGGCGGCGGTGCTGCTTGGGGCTGGGTGTGGTTTGTTAGGGTGCTTTGTCGTTCTTCGCCGTGTAGCTTTGATGGGGGATGCCGTTTCTCACGCGGTGCTTCCTGGAGTGGTGGCTGGTTTGATCTATAGCCCCGACAGAAATCCTGGGGTCATTTTTCTTTTTGCTGCCTCTGCAGGGCTTTTGGGCGCTGGTATTGTGCGAGCGCTTATGGCCACGACCCGACTTAAATCCGATACTGCGCTGGGAATCGTGTTGGCGACCTTTTTTGCCTTTGGCATCATGTGGCAGACTCGGAACCAGCAAGACACCGTGGGTGTGATGAACTTCCTGTTTGGAAACGTAGGCTCTATCGATGCCAGCGACCTCCGTATGATGATGCTGACGACCGCGATCATCGTGGTGACTGTCTTTTTTCTCAAACGTCCTTTGTTGGTGATGAGCTTTGATGAAGGCTTCTCCCGAGGTCTGGGTTATCCTGTAAAGGTGCTCAACGGTGTGTTCTATTTTCTGCTGACATTCTCCGTTGTCGTGGCCCTACAAGCCGTGGGTGTGGTGTTGGTCTCAGCCATGTTAATTACCCCTGCAGCGGCAGCCTACTTGCTGACGGATCGGTTTGGGAAAATGCTAGTGCTTTCAGTGACGTTTGGCGTTATTTCTGGAATTGTAGGGGCTTTGATCTCAGCTACGATCAACGGAATGCCGACGGGGCCTGTGATCACCTTGTCGGCGACTTTTGTTTTTGGAGTCGTCTATTTTGTGGCACCTAAACACGGTGTGTTATCGAGAATTTTCCGTATCCAAAAACGTCGTCGGATCGTCAGACGGGAGAATACACTCAAGGCAATCTATCAGATTTTAGAATCGGAAGGATTTGTGCACGAGGAGGTCAGTATCATCATGCTCGCTCAGAAACGGAGACAGACGGAGGAGGTTGTCAGGTCTCGTTGTGCTTCTTTATTAAAGCATGGTTTTGTTGAGTTGTCGGCGGACAAGATCTCATTGCATCTCACCAGCACAGGATGGAAACGCGCCATGGAGTTGGTTCGTAATCACCGCCTGTGGGAACTCTATCTCACCAATGAGGCCGACTACGCGGAAGATCATGTGCACGATGATGCCGAGAAGATTGAGCACATCCTCGGGCCTAACATGGTTCGCCAGCTGGAAGAGGATCTCGATTTCCCCGCGCTTGATCCACACGGAAAGCCGATACCCAAACCCCCTCATCTAGTTACGCAACCGTCATGATGGATTATCTTTTAGTTCCTTGGAATGAGCTCGGTATCGGTGCCTTTTGGCTGATTCTGATGGCTTTTCTCGTGGCGCTTCCATGCTCGCAGATGGGGTCGTTTTTAATCCTCCGACGGATGGCACTAACGGGCGATGCAATTAGCCATAGCGTTTTTCCTGGCGTCGTGATCGCATTTTACCTGACAGGAGATTTATCGTCACCCTGGCTGATTGTCGGAGCTGGATTAGCCGGGCTGGTTTCGACCATTTTTATTGAGCTCATTCATAAGTGGACGAGGGTGAAGCAGGACGCAGCCACGGGAATCTCGTTTACGGCTTTGTTTGCCCTCGGTGTGGTGCTGATGGAAATGTTACTTGGTAAAAATGTCGACCTCGACCTCGAATGTGTGCTGCACGGTCGGTTGGGGCTTTTACTCGAGGATGATACCCTCGCTTTGTTTGGGCTGATGGTGCCTCAGCCTGTCGTGATTATGGCGGGTGTGGCTCTGGTGACTATTGTTTTGATGATGCTTTTCTACCGCGTGATGATGCTCAGTTCCTTTGATTCTGATCTGGCGGCATCGTATGGTTACAGGCCAGCCGTGATTCATTATGGCATGATGTTTGCTGTTTCCTTTATCGTGGTGGCCGCTTTTCAGGCCGTAGGGGCGATTTTGGTGATTGCCTTGCTGATTCTCCCTGGGGCAGCGGCCTATCTTTGCACTCACCGACTCAAGATGATGCTGGCGCTTGCAGCAGTGCATTGCTTGCTTTCAGCGATCGGTGGCCTCTACATCCACGTCTGGTTTAATACCAATATGGCAGCCTCCGTGGTGGTGTCAGGAGGGGTTTTACTCGTTCTGGCGTGGTTGCTGGGACCGGTCGACGGGATTATGTGGAAATGGCTCAAAGAAGACGTTGAGCACCCCGATGAGAAGGGTGAGGACGAGAACGTCACACATTCGGCTTGATCCGAGTAGTCGCTGGAGGTAGGTCAGTGCTCCCCGCATTAACGGGTACAACACTCACACCATTATGGCTATCCAACGCGCTCTTCTCTCTGTTTCTGATAAATCCGGTCTAATCGACTTTGCTAAAGGTCTGGTTAAACACAATGTTGAACTCCTCTCCACCGGCGGGACCGCCAAGGCTCTGCGTGATGCAGGTCTCTCTGTGATGGATGTATCCGAGTTCACAGGTGCTCCTGAACTTTTTGAAGGACGTGTCAAAACCCTTCACCCCAAGGTTCACGGCGGTCTTCTTCACAAGCGTGACGATGATCTCCACTTGAAACAAGCCAAGGACAACGATATCCCACCTATCGACCTCGTTGTCGTCAACCTTTACCCTTTTGAAGAAACCATCGCCAAGGACGGTGTTACTCTTGAAGAGGCGATTGAAAACATCGATATCGGTGGGCCATCTATGCTGCGTAGCGCCGCTAAAAACTACAAGAGCGTCACGGTGGTTGCCGATCCCAAAGATTACGACCGTGTCCTCGCCGAGATGGATGAGCATAAGAGTGATACCTCCTTCAAGCTACGTGAAGAACTTGCCGTCAAAGTGTTCCTTCGCACTTCGACTTACGACACAGCGATTACCAATTACCTTTCCCAAGCTGGCGAGGGAACTCGCTCGCAGTTCACTGTCAGCCTACCGCTCGATCGTGAACTTCGCTACGGTGATAACCCACACCAGCCCACCACCCTTTACGGAAACTTCAGTGACGTCTTTAGCCAACTTCAGGGCAAGGAGCTAAGCTACACCAATATTCTTGATATTGAAGCGGCCTCCGATCTGATTACCGATTTTGTTCGCCCAACTGTAGGTATTCTCAAGCACACCAACCCATGTGGACTTGGCCAGGACGATGAAGATCTGCGTAAGGCTTGGCAACTTGCCTTCGAAACCGACACCCAGGCACCCTTCGGTGGTGTCATCGTGGTGAACCGTCCTCTCACCGAGGGACTTGCCCGTATTATTTCCTCCATCTTCACGGATGTGATCATCGCTCCAGACTTCGAGCCTGAAGCGCGTGCGATTCTCCAGAAAAAGAAAAACCTGCGCCTGATCAAACTCAACGCTGAGGCTTGGGAAGGTGTCAGAAAAGATCCTGTGATCCGTTCCGCTCCTGGTGGGCTGATGGTGATGGGTCGCGACCACACCACGCTGGGACTTGATAACATCGAGGAAAAAGTCGTCACCAAACGTCCACCGTCAGAAGACGAAATCCGCGCCATGCGCTTCGGCTGGAGAGTAGTCAAACATGTGAAGTCAAACGCGATTGTCTATTCAGGAGCCGACCGAACTCTCGGTATCGGTGCCGGACAGATGAGCCGCGTAGATTCTTCACGTATTGCTGTTTGGAAAGCTAACGAAGCAGGACTTTCACTCAAGGGAAGCATCATGGCGTCTGACGCCATGTTACCATTTGCCGATGGCCTTCAAGCCGCAATTGAAGCCGGAGCTACCGCGTGTATCCAACCTGGGGGTTCCATCCGTGACGAAGAGGTGATCGCGGCTGCTGATGAAGCTGGTATCGCAATGATCTTTACGGGTCACCGCCATTTTAGGCATTAGGTGCATACTGCCCGATTCCAAGTCTTGCCAACGGCACGGTGAGTGTGAGAGAATAGCGCATGGCTAGGAAGAAACAGGTCATCGGAAAAGATGGACAACTGAAGACAGTTGTTCGTTCTGACCGATCGCGAGAAGATCGCATCGAGCAGCATATGCATGGCCGGAGCGATCACATTCGCATGGATAACAACGAGGTCAGATATGGAATCTACGCCTTCATGGTTGTTCTAGTGCTTGGGTTTCTCCTACTCATGTTATGGCTGATAATCAGGTAGTGATTGCCGTCCTAAAATAAATATTCTGGAGAAGATTAGTGTGATGTTAGAAGATGTCCATCACTGCCTTCCCGTGCCCGTCTTTGGTGGCGAAGAAGGGGCGTTTCTCAATCTCGTAAGCCGTTTTTGGGTTGATGCCCATGGCTGTAAAGATGGTGGCGTGAAGGTCTTCGACGGATACCGGATTTTCGATAGCGACGAGTGGACGTTCATCGGCAGTTTTTCCGTGGATGTGGCCACGTTTAACGCCGCCGCCAAACATCGCCACACTAGAACCTGCGGTGAAATGACGGTGTAAGCCGTAGTGTTTCATTTCCTGAAGTTTGTCAGTCTTGGCGCGCGACTGGTCTTTGGCGTTCGACCCTGTCGTTCCTTCGATCATCATGTCACGACTGAACTCACTGGCGATGACGACGAGGGTGCGGTCTAACAATCCGCGGTTTTCAAGATCGAGGATGAGCTGAGCAATGGGTTGATCGATTTCCTCTTTGAGGCGTTTGACGGTGGTATGGCCATTTTCGTGGGTGTCCCAGTGGACGAAGGGCACATACTCGGTGGTTACCTCGATAAAACGAGCGCCTTCTTCTACGAGGCGTCGTGCGAGCAGGCAGCCTTTACCAAATCGACTCTCGCCGTAGAGGTCACGAGATTCCTTGGGCTCTCGGGTGAGATCGAAGGCAAGTTTTTCTTTTGATTGCAAAAGCAGGTGGGCTGAATCCATTGAGCGGAGCATGGATTCTTGTTGGTAATCGCTCATCCAATCGCGGTTAGGATTTTTATCGATGAGTTTTTGGTAATGTTTATATCGATTTGAAAAGCGTCCCGGTTCCATTCCCTTAGGTGGTTGCACAGAGCGAACGGCATCCTGGGGGAAGGGGAGATTCATGGGGCCGAACTGGGTGCCAAAAAATCCACCCGTGGTGAAGGCTTTGAGCTCTTCTTTTTCACCAACGCCTTCGAGACGTTGGCCAATATTGATGAAGGGCGGGACGATCGGGTTTTTAGGGCCAAGAACCTTGGCCATCCAGGCGCCAATATGAGGTGCTGCGACGGTGAGGGGAGGGACATATCCTGTGTGCCAGTGGTATTGATGGCGAGAGTGGAGGATGTGGCCAAGGTCTGGCTGGACGGCTGATCGGATGAGGGTGCCTCGGTCCATGACCTTGGCGATATTTTCAAGTCCTTGGCTGATTTTTATATTGTCGACCGAGGTATCAATGGAGGGAAACGTGCTGAGGATTTTGTTGACCTCGAGGCCTTTTTTGAAAGGAAGGTAACGTTTGGGATCAAAGGTTTCCGGGGATGCCATGCCGCCCGCTAACCAGATGACGATACAGGAGTCAGCTTTGGCGGTGGGGTGCATTCCTTGTTCGGAGTTCCCCCAAGCTCGACCGCCGTTGGTGCCGAGCGCGGCTAGTGATGCCGCGCCGAGTTGCTTGAGTAGCTTACGGCGGGAGATGGCTTTGTCAGATGGATTCATAGGCATGATTGTGGGGTGGGGCTGGGTTCTCGTTTCTTGTTAGCGAATGATTTGAAACTCGGGCTGCATGAAGACGAGCCATAGCAGGTCTTCAACAGAGATGGGGTTTTGATCCTTACCTGCAATGGAGGTCAGGATAGATAACTCAGCGGCGGTAGGTGAACGCGAGAGAGTGTATCTGTAAAGCCAGGTGCTGAGGTCCTGACTGCTTTTCTTTTGGCTAATCAGATGCTTGGCACCCGACTGAAGGTAATTGGCAAGGGTATCACCATTGGCAAGGTCGATAGCTTGCAGGGTGGTCAGTTCGTTGGGGCGCGATGTGACTACTTGATCACGGTTCGGTCTTCCGAGTGAGCGCATCAGGAAATCATTTTTGACAAGTGCCGCTCGGACAGCTGCGCTGGGTCCTTTTCCTTTTGGATGAACCGATACAAAGTTAAACTGAGTGCCCTCTTTGAGTGATGATTTTATGAGCTTCCCATTGAGCAGGTATTCGATCTCCAGGGTCTTGTGGACGCCATGTGCAGGGTCTTTGCCTGCAAATTTATAGGAGGCGTTGAATGTGAAGTTGCCCCGATCCACTTGCTGTTGAATTTTTTGGGTCAGATTAATCTGTTTGGAGGCATTGCCCTTCACTCCGTAGAGAGCCTTCTTGATGACAATCTTCGGTTTTTCACGTTTTTGAGCTTCTTTCAGAGCTGATTGAGGTTTTAAAATTCGGTTTACTTTGGCGGTCGGATTTTTCGGATTCGTTGCGGTGACTTGCCAGATGGTATCGAGAAATTGCTCAGCGGTCATCCGCTTGGCGATGGGGCCATGGTAAACATAATCCTCACCGGGCTCTTTTTTTAATATAACACTTCTTGATTGGTAAGCCTGTGAGGTCATGACGAATCGGATAAATTTCCGTAGATCATAGCCGTCATCTGCGAAACGGACCGCTAGGTAGTCTAATAAATCTTCATTCCACGGTTTGCTGTCCATGGCATCCACTGGATGGACGATGCCTCGGCCCATGAGTCGCTCCCAGATTCGGTTGACAATGGTTCTGGTGAAGCGCCCATTTTCTGGGTGGGTCATCAGTGCGGCCAGTTGTTTGAGTCGTTCGTTTTTAGGTGCCTTGGGATCGATATCGCCAAGTTCGGGGAAAATCCATTTGGGAGTGGCCATGACCCCGGTGGGTTTGTCGCAGCGGTTTAACTCAAGGGGTTTTTCTGAATAAATCGCGGCGAGGTTGTAAGCTTCTGCTAGTTTCCATCGATCAATAAAGCTATCGTGGCAGCTTGCGCACTTCATATTGATGCCGAGGAAAACTTGTGAGATGTTTTGAGAGAACTGGATTTCTCGGGTCTGGCTGGCATTGACGTCACCGCGCCACTTAATGCCATTGATGAATCCTGCAGAATCTTTGTTAGGCGGGGCGATCAGTTCGCGTACGAAGACGTCGTAGGGTTTATTTTCCTGAAGTGATTTATAAAGCCAGTTGGTGATTTGGTTACGGCCGCCGGTGATGAAGCCTGTGCCTGTGTAGTCGTTACGGAGGAGGTCGTTCCAGGTGCTTAGCCAGTGATCCGCGTAGGCGATGTCGTTTGCCAGAAGTGAATCGATATACCGGCTTTGTTTGTTAGGGGCCTTATCGATCAAGTAGGATTGTAATGCTTCGGGAGTGGGTAGCAGTCCCACGGAGTCCAGTGTGGCACGTCGTAGAAATGCGGCGTCGGACGAGCGGGATGGGGTGGTCTGTTTGCGTTTTGCTAAACTGGCATCCAGGATCCGGTCGATCGGGTGAGTTCTGCCATTTGTCGCCGGTGGTAAGGTGACGGTGCGTGGTTTGAGAGGTGGTTCCCAAGCTGATTTTCCGAGGGTGATGCTGGCATCCCAAGGGAGGCCTTCGTTGATCCATTTTTTAAGAATCGCAAGGTCTTTGGGGGGGACGCGATCTCCTTTGGGTGGCATGTATTCCAAGTCATCCAATGATTCGATGAGTTCGATCATGAGACTTTTTGATGCTTTTCCAGGTATGACGACATCGCCGTTTTCACCTCCGGCGAGAAGCTCCGCACGGGTGTTCATGGCCAGTCCTCCCTTTTTCTTCTTACCAGTGTGGCATTTCGCACAGTGTTCCTTCAACACAGGCATCACGTCATGGGCGAAATCCACAGCATGTAGGGAAGAGGCGGCCAGCCCTATGGTGAAAAGTGCGGTCAGAATTCGTTGAATGATGGTCATCGGTACAGATGACTGTATCCTGATAATGAATCTTTTTCTAGAATAAGCTAGTTATGTTTTGGAACGAATTCGGCGTGAGACTTCAGTGACGAGGGCTGCCAGCTCTCATCACGTAACATGAATACCCTCTTCAGAGGAGGAGTTACCCAGCAAATTTAAAGTCGACCATCTGGCGTTCCATATCGACGTTGGCGACGTGCACGTCGTGCTGCTGGCCAACCTGGTATGATGCACCCTTGGGGCCGTTGAAACGGATCAGATTGGCTTCGAATTGCCAATCGACCCCTTCTCTTGCACCAGGGAAGTCTTCAGTCTTGATCATCCCCTTGGTCATGATGTCGATCGCTTCCACGAACAGTCCGAAGTGGCGCACGTCGGTGACCACAGTTTTGAAAACCGGTGGTTCGTCCATCAGTGAACACATGTGAAGATACTGAAGCATTTTCAATCTCCGTGACTCGTTTTCAGCCTCGGCGCTGGTGCGTTCGGTTTCAGAAATGTGCTGAGCGATTTGAGCTGCTTCACCAGGGCTAGGAACTCGATCGGCTTTCTTCGGCGGATTACCAAGATGTGTCTGGAGGCCGCGGTGGACAACGAGGTCGGCGTAACGGCGGATCGGCGAGGTGAAGTGACAGTAATTTTCTTTGGACAGGCCGTAGTGGCCTAACGGATCTTGGAAATAGGCGGCTCGTTTGAGCGACTTGAGTAGCCCGATCTTGATGGCCGGTTCCTCAAGGCTGCCTTTGGCATCATCGAGCAATTTTTGGATGTGCTTTTTATTGGTAAGGTCACCAGGTTTGTAACCGTGGAGTTTGGCAAGTTCCGCGTAATCATTCAGTCGATCCGGATCCGGGTCATCGTGGATCCGGTAAATGGTCGTTTGTGAGCGATCTTTTAACAACTTGGCAGCCGACTCATTGGCAACGAGCATAAACTCCTCGATGAGCTGATGGGATTCGTTGTAATCGCTTTTCACAATACCTGTGGGTTTTCCCTGATCGTCTAACACGACGCTGACCTCGGGCATGTCCAGATCAAGTGCTCCATTTTCAAAACGTTTCTTTCTGAGTAGAGATGCTAGGTTCCACGACTCGTGAAGCATGTCAGTGATTGTGTCTCCTGTGTTTTTATCTGGAGACATCAAAATGTCTTGGGCCTCTTCGTAAGTGAAACGTTTACCGGAATGAATCACGGCACGGGTGAAACGGACGGATCGGATTTTTCCATCTTTGTTGATTTTCATCAAACAGCACTGCGTCAGGCGATCCACCAAGGGCATCAGTGAGCAGAGGTGATTGGATAGTTCGCGTGGAATCATGGGGAGGACGCGGTCGGCCATGTAGGTGGAGTTACCACGTTCGCGTGCTTCCTTATCGAGTGCACTTCCAGGTTTTACGTAGTGAGAGACGTCCGCGATGTGTACGGCAAGCTCCCATCCACTATCGGTTTTTCTGACGGAAATAGCATCGTCGAAGTCCTTGGCGTCATGGGGGTCGATGGTGATGACAGGGAGCTCTCTCCAGTCGTCTCGATCTTCAATGTCTTGTTTGGTGACTTTATCTCCAAAGGATTTGGCCTCTTTTAAAACATCATCGGGGAACTCATCGCGTAGTCCGTGTTTGTGAACGATAGCTAACATGTCGATTCCCGGTGTGTCAGGCCATCCGAGCACTTCGGTAACGCGACCAACTGGTTTTGAGTTCGGGTTTTCCCAGCTGGTAAGTTCGACAGAAACGATCTGGCCTGACTTGGGTCCGTCTTTTTTATCCTGTGGCAGGGAGTCTCGCTCGATGTTGACGTCGGGGATCTTGACGTCGTTAGGCTGGACGTGGGCGAATTTTCCACTGCGGAAATAAGTGCCAACGATACGGGCCATGCCTCGCGAGATGATTTTTTCCACGAAGCCAGCTGCCTCGTCGGCGGGTTTGGCCATGCCGGCGGCTTTTTGGCTGCGGCCCTTGCGGTGTTTAGTCCAGTCGGGCTGGCCAATACGGTCGATGCGCACAGCGACATGGTCGCCATTCATTGCGGTGGAAGTTTTCTGGGATGAGATGAAGATACGGGAGAATTTTTTTAGATCCATCCCGGCGGTCTCGTTGGTGGCATCGTTGGCATCGGGGTAGAACCATGCGTTGCCGGAGCCTTGAAAGCGGAGGGTTCCGATGAGTAGTGCGCCTGAGCCGGATTGGCGTTTTTTATGA
>TARA_B110000908_G_scaffold19023_1_pt1 | contig 10803 bp, 10 predicted proteins | sample TARA_B110000908 | Tara Oceans TARA_B110000908 (sample SAMEA4398067) | marine metagenome | biome: Polar Biome; feature: [DCM] deep chlorophyll maximum layer (ENVO:01000326); material: water (ENVO:00002006), including particulate matter (ENVO:01000060) such as... | depth 36 m
ACAGTGCGTTACTTGGGCGTCGAACTTGAAGATGCGTTGAGCATCTCTGAGAAGGTCGACATCTAAACACTGGGCGAGCGGCTTTAGTCGTTCGCCCTCCCAGACCGGTCATGCATCAAAAACATTCCAATGGCGGCTGCGAGCCCAATGTGCCAAATGCTGCGCGATGTACTAACGGCCGCTTTGCGGGGCGGATTTGGCAAAATTACGCGGACAGCCCATGCCAGAATCTCACCGGGCGATCTGATACTGAGCTGTAGCTTTCGCATTGCTGTCAATTGAACACGGTCCCGCAATTTGCCGGCTTCATCGTCGGTCAACTGACAACCGGCCACCCATTCCTAGAACTCGATGGCTATGCTAGTGCCTGTTGGCGCCGTCCTTGAATAAAGCTGCCGCGCCGATCACAGCACTATTTTCCCGTATGGCACTTTTAATAATTGAGATTGAACGGCAGTCAGGTGCCCAAATATGCGGTCGTATTTTTTGCTCTAAAGTTGAAAATAGCGTTGGCGCGAGGCCAAGACCACCGCCAATAATGACAGCGTGGGGGTCGAATATATTGACGAGCTGGCCAATATAACTGCCTAGCGCCGATGTCGCTTGATCCACGAGCAACTTGGCCGCATCTCCGCAATCATCATCGACTAAAGCCCGGGCATCTGTAACTTTGGATGTTCGATTTCGATAAGTCTCAGCCAACCCACGGCCGGACGCCAGTGCCTCAAGATTAAAGGCGTTCTGCGATCCGCAGTCAGAACAAACCGCCAAAATATCGCTCGATCCAAAATGGATGGCATAGCCATTTGCCCCGCGATGAATATTGCCGTCTTTACAAAATGAGAACGAAAGCCCTGACCCTATCGTAACGAAAACAAAACTTGGATAAATGTTCCCATGGCCGAAATGATGCTCTGCCAAAGTAGCGGTTCGCGCATCGCTTTCCAGGATCACGACGCCAAGGTCGGCAAGTTTATCGGTAATTCTGCGTTTGTCCCAATCAAAATTCCAGCTGCTCTTGATGATACCATCATTGTTCACAAGTTCCGGAATGCCGATCCCAACGCCCAGAGAATGAATACCAATTTCCTGAAGTTGATCGTGCATGGTTTTGACCATTTGGGTAAGACGTTCAAGAACCCGCGCACCGCCGTCCTGGCGTTGTGTTGAGATCTTGTCGTGCATCAAGATTGAACCTGTGCTGATATCAACTGCCGCGGCCGCGATTTTTGTGCCGCCGACATCTACCCCAATTGCAACCCGTTGTGTCATTTTGTGGCGCGATCAGCAGCAAGATGATCGGCATATAGAACGGCGTTCTGGCATTCGACGATAATGCTTGCAGGCCAATCAGGATCATAGCATGCGGCTTGGTTAATATGTTCATAGGCAAGCCGTTTGTGAATTCCGGTCAAGACCATTGCCGCAGACTTGGCTTGCGATGCAATCGTTCCAATGCCAACCGTGACACCGTAGGCTGGGACCTCGTCTAGCGATTGGAACTCCGGAAATGTTTTCAAATTGTCACTGCGGGTCTGTTCGGCAAGTTCGGCCACGTAAGATACGCTGTTGCGTGCGCTGCCGCGAGGGTTGAATGCAACATGGCCATCGCTAACACCTGAAGCGAGAATGAAAAGGTCGATTCCGCCGGCCGCCGCAATCCTTGCGTCATATTCTGAAGGTGCGCTCGGATCGGGAAACCAGATATTTTCTGGTGGCAGTTGGAATGATTTAGGTAGGTTCGCGTTAAACATACCTGCTATCTCATGCGTCGCAAATCGGCGGCAGCTGAAATGGCGATCACTTTCAACGAAATCGAACACAGGAGGCGTGCCAGTCACGTAATCATCCATCATCACAAGAATCAGACCGCGGAGGTTTACCCTAGTGTAGCCAATCATTGCCGCGAGCGCCTTGTAAACGGGCTTGGGGCTTCGCCCGCTTGGGCATCCAAGTAGATATTTCTTGCCCTTACTTTGCGCGCTCTGAAATTCCGTGAATATGTGGCCCGCGAGAGTCTGCCCGAGATCATCTTCTGTTTCATGAATGCTGATGCGCATTACGAAAATCCTCTTCCTTGTTGGCGTCGTCTACATTTACTTTCGAAGCACAATGTCGAGCGATGGGTTCATATTTGAGTAGAGCGGTAGTGCTGCAGCCGAAACCATGCCCGCTGAGCGTCCGGTTTCCCCCAGAATAACCCGGGGATCGCCGCTCCCGCCGCGTTGACGGATCGACGGATACAATGGTTCAGCTGCATGCAGGATGGCAGTCAGTACGGGTCTTGGCATATAGCCGCCAACAATAATGCGGTCGGGGTCAACCATCTGTTCGATCATGTGGACGGCCCGACGAAACGCCTCTGCGGCATCATTCAACCAGATCTGCGTCTTTCGGTCCGGATCCCTGATACTTTCACAAAATTGCATTAGCCCGGTTTCGCTGAAGACGTCTGCTCCGAGTTGGTGTCGAGCTGAATACAGCGATAAATATTGCTCCAGGCAACCTTGGTTGCCGCAAAAACAACTATGCCCACCAGGCATCAACATTGTATGGCCAATCTCGCCGGCGTTTCCGTCGGCACCACTATAGATACGGTCGTCCAAGAAATATCCAACAGCCGCACCATATCCGACAAAGAAATGCGCAAAAGAACCAGCATCTTTTGCGATGCCGTAGATTCGTTGACCAATCGTACTGGCCGTCGAATCGTTCGCCAATTCAATTGGTAATCCAATTTTACGGCTGATATTGTCGATGACAGCATTTGACAGCCAGCTTGGCGCCGATGTGGGCCCATCCATCAGATATGACTGAACGCCAAACGGGCCAGAAACTGCCATTCCTACGCCCATTATTGGCGAGCTCACGTCACCAGGAGCGGATTGCAGTCGGCCAATCAAAGCACAAATTAACCTTTCTGCGTCGGGGCCACTGAGACCCGTTATTGGGACTTCTTCACTTGCAAGCGTTCGTCCACCTAAATTGGTGATACAACCCAACACACTACGCTGATCGAGGGACAATCCAATGGAATATGCGCCATCTGGCCGTATCTCGAGCGGTCGCGCAGGAGGGCCGAGACGCCCAGGTTTCGCCGGGCCTTTTTGGATTAACCCTTCGTCAATCAGATCATTCACAATATTCGAGACGGTCTGAACAGCAAGATTGGTTCGGGTTACAATTTCGGCACGTTCCAGTGGGCCGTAGGTTCGAATAGCTTCCAACACAACCCGCCGGTTCACGTCCTTTGTACGTCCCAGATTACTGCCCGTAACCCCGCGATGATAATGCGATCTGGTCAGGGTCTGGGGTTCGCGAGGTGGGCTGGTTTTGCTAGTTTTCATTTGGTTCGTTCAATTTCAGTGTTGTGTGGGACTTCGCAAAGAAGGATCGCATGTTAGCCTGCAAATCGGTTGTCGGCCATGCCTCTAACATTCGTCTGCACAGCCATAATATTTCCAGCTTCTGGCGCGCGTTCCAAGTCACTGTCACTCAGGCCAAAGCGTGCTGTCGTGATGTAAAGTGTCGACAGATCACTGTCACCGAATGTGCAATTCGTCACCAAAGGTGCAGGCACTTCGATCACGCGATCAACGGATCCATCAGGGGCAAAGCGCACAACACAACTACCATCCCATCGCGCATTCCAAAGATAGCCCTCGGCATCGACGGTGGACCCATCGGGATGACCGCGCTCAAAACGTGCAAAGTCCCGTTTATTTGATATCTCACCCGTTGCGACGTCGAAGTCATAGGCAAAGAGCGTGCCAGTCACTGTGTCTGTGAAATACATAACCTTCGCATCGGGACTCCAGCAGATGGTGTTGGAAATCGTGACATCACTTATCATCCGATGACAGGAAAGATCTGGATCAATTCGAAAAAGCGCGCCTGAATTGCCTACAATGTCTATACTGCTGCCGTCCGGCGCAATGTTGTTTTGCATGGTGCCCAACCAGAAACGGCCAGCGGGGTCAGCGGCGCCGTCATTGCCCCGATTGAAAGGCTTCATTGGTTCGGGGTCAAGAATTCGGTGCAAGCCCGGCTCATCTGGATCAAAATAGTTAAATCCGCCGTGTGACGCAACAACCAGCCCATCAGCATTTGTGCGTGCCGCCACCGACGTGATCATTTCGTCCATATCCCACGACGTGAGTTCAGTGCTTGCTGGGTCATATCGAAACAGGCGCGACGGCATCGGGACGTCGACCCACCATAACTGACCACCCCGCGCATCCCAGAATATGCCTTCGCCTAAAGTGCATTGGCAGTCTACAACACTCGTTACTCTTTCCATTTCCAAAGCCTCATTTCGATTAGTTCGACGATATCTGGTTGCGAATATCCATCTTCCCTTTGAACGAGCTATAACCGGAATCGACCATATGTGTGGTTCCTGTGATGCAGCGGGCACTGTCAGAAAGCAAAAACGCAGCGTATTCTGCGACGTCTTCTGGCGTAGCTATGTCTATCAAATGCATCTTGTCGATTTCAGCGCGATGGACAGGGTTCTCAAGAAACGCGGCTTGATCCGGTGTTGCAATAAACCCGGGGCAGATCGAATTAATACGGATACCCTGCGGCGAAAGGCCAGCGGCGGCAGAGCGCGCCAATGAAATCACGCCTCCTTTGGCAGCTGAATAAGCATCGACTCCGGCCTGAGCGATCAATGCGTCCACAGTCGCGGTCATCACCATCGAACCGGAACCATGTTTCAGCATTTCCCGCCCGACCGCACGCATCACATTGAATGTGCCTGTCAGGGTTAGATTGATGATATGGTCCCAAACGTCGTCCGACAGATCCGTAACCATCCTGTCATTGTTGTTGACATAAGCCGCTGACATTGCATTGTGAAACAACCCATCAATACGACCATATTTATCAACAGCGGCATCGATTGCGCTGCTGATGGACGCTGGTTTGGTAACATCCAGAACCAATGCAATCGCATCTCCGCCTGCTTGTCGGATATTTTCCGCGTTCATGAACACGCGATCTTCGACAATATCGGTCAAAACCACCATTGCGTTCTGGGACGCAAATACCCGTCCGGCGGCCTCGCCCACGCCTTGGGCACCACCGGTTATAAGTATAGTTTTGTCTTTCAGCGTTGGCATCATCTGTCCTTGCATGGTTGTGGCCGATTCACGCCCGGTATTTTGTCAAACGCAGCGCAACGAACGCACTACAAATTGAGATCATAATCAGCACCGTGCCAATTGCGTTTACACTAGGGGTAAGTTGCGTACGGATCATTCCCCAAACCAGCGTTGGAAGCGTATTTCCCTGGCCAATTGTGAAAAAGGTAATGATGAAGTCGTCAATGGATAGCGCAGTGGCAATCAGGGACGCGCCAATGATCGTTGGCCGGATCATCGGCAAGGTAATAGTCACAAACGCTACGAGGGGCGTCGCACCGAGATCTCTGGCGCTTTCAACAGCCGTGAAATCAAACGTGGCCAATCGCGCATAGGTCACCAGCACTACAAAAGGCATTGTGAACAATAGGTGACTGGCTATCACAGTGAACAGGTTCAACGGCACGCCTAGTGCGTTGTAGTAGGACAACAATGATACGGCCAAAACCAGCGGAGGCATCATCATCGGTAAGCATAGAATTGATATTAATGTTGTTGCCCGTCGGTTACTCATTTTTGCGAAGCTGATCGCTGCCATTGTGCCAATAATTGCAGAAATCGTTCCGACGCTGGCGGCGATAATCAGACTGTTCGCAAGAGCGTCATAAAATCTTGGGTGCGCCAGCATTTCCCGCCACCAGACCAGAGATATTTCGCCTAATGGGAACGTAGAAAGCGGGTTGTCGGAAAATGAAAACACCGTAACCAGCAAGAACGGTCCGATCAGAAAAAGCACCAGAACCGCGACTAACACCCGCAAAATAGAATCAATTGGATTGATCATCGCGGCCTCCAAAGGCGCATCGCCAATGAGAACGCAACGACAAATCCAACCGACAAGGTGAGGGTCACAAAGCTCATCGCGGCGCCAAGCGGCCAGTCGAATTTCTGTCCGAATTGTGGGGTGATCATGTTCCCGATCATCGAGATTTTGCCACCCACCAATATAGGGGTTACATAGTCGCCCACTGTCAGAAGAAAGCAGATAATGAACGCCGACACGATACCGGGTCGACAACGCGGAACGATGATATCGCTGAACCGTCGCCAAGGGCTTGCGCCAAGGTCGCGCGCTGCATCAAGTTCGATATCTTCAATGCTGCGCATGCTCGCGTAGATTGGAAGGATTGCGAACGGCAGCAAAAAATAGACAAGCGTGATTGCCACAGCGAAGGGTGAATAAAACAGCGCAGTCAATGGTTCGCCCGTTAGCCCCAATCTGATGAGTGCGCCATTCAAAATTCCATTAATCCCCAGTATTGTTTTCCAGGCATAGATTTTGACCAGATAGCCGCCAAACAAGGTCATCAGTGGAATGAAGGTCAGTAGGGTGGCCCAGCGGCCCGCTTTAAAGCGAACAACACCTGCATAGATTATCCCAAGAACCACACAGGTTATCGCAACCGCGAAGGCCACCGAAAACGTGAGTTGGTAAATTGGAACGTATCGTTCAATTGCTTTGCCGTAGTTCACAAAGCTGAAATCCGGGCTAATTTTGTACAGCTTTACGCGCCAGAATGACAGCACAAAGAAATAGATAAAGGGCGCGACGAAGAACACCACAAAGACCGCGAAAGCCGGTAGCATCAACAAATGCTGTTTCCAGTTTCTGTCCAAGTTTTTGTTCCCCGTTGCGCTATTTTTTTGTCAACTTATTCGCCAATTACGCCGATTTAAAGCGTTCGTACTCTTCGTTCCAACGCCCGATGCTGACCAGACCGTCGCGTTCCTCAAGTGGTGGGAACGGGAAAAACGTTGCCGATCTCCCAAATGCGGTCATGTCCTCATAAGGATATAGTGCGGCAGCTGACGGTGAGAGGGCGTCAATAGCCTTCTGCGAGACGATGCCTTGTAGCATCTCTTCGCCCACCATGCGCTGTGATTCCACGGACAGAACGTGGTTCGCCATTTTCAAATCGGCTTCTAGGTTTGGTGCGCCTTTGACGATGCAAACATTGTCCAGCCAGGCAAACGTGCCCTCTTCAGGATAGGTGAATTCAACATTTTTCCCCTTGTCGGCAACAAACTTTTTCATTGTCTCCCAGCCCGAGAATGTTGCGACGATCTCTCCACGCGCCATGGCATCCGCCAATTCGCCCCAGGATGTGGCGACCAGCCGTGCTTTACCTTTCAGCATGATCAAGTAATCGATTGCATCTTTCAATTGCGCTTCGGTCAATTCAGTCGCAACTGTAGCATCGGTCGCAAGAATTGCGGCAATGGTGATGTTGCCAATTGGATCGTCCGAAAAGCCAAACTTGCCTTCAAGTTCGGGCGTTTCCAGAATACGCCATGAAGACGGAACTGTGGAACCGAAAAATTCGGGATCGTAAAGCATCGGTGCGGCGCCCCAAGTGAACGGAGCCGCATAAAGCTTGCCGTCGACAACGATGTTTGGATCGTTGCGGAAAACTGGCAGGACATTTGCAAGATTTGGAACGCTTGTCTCGTCAATCGGTTCCAACATGTCCGCAGCTACCATCAAGGGCACATAGCCCATATATGGCGTGACGATGTCAATAGACCCACGGCCACCGGCGGTGATCTTTGTCAGGATCTCGTCGTTCGAACCGATATAGGTCGGGTTAATCTCATAACCGTTATCGGCCATGAAACTGCCAGCTTTAAAGGCGTCATCGTATCCCTGCCAGCAAACCATGTTAATGCTCGTGGTACTTTGTGCGCGGGCCACAGTGCCGGTCAGGGCAAGCCCCGCAGTTCCAAGTGCCATGGTTTTCATCATGTCGCGTCTGGACACGAACGAACGCATCCTGATCAGTCCCGTTTCATTTTTGGTATTCATTTGATCCTCCGGTTGGTTTTGGTGTTTTTACTGAGTTGTTTCAGTCTTCTTCGTTAAACGTTAAGGCCCCGACCTTATTGTAATCGGCATGGGCGGCAGCAACTTTGTCTTCGTCGACGCTCACTCCAAGTCCCGGGCGGGTTATTGGCCCCCAATTAGGTTGCACAGCAGGCGGCAAATCTTCAACAATGACATCACTTTTCATCCAGGCGGCGGTGTGCTGGTGGCCGATATCAGCGTTCGGTGCCGCCAGCATCAAGTGCTGTCCCATATGGGCGGCCAGACCCAGCTCGCCGTGGGTATGTTTGATAACTTTCCAACCCTTGTAATGGGCAGCCCATGCAAGCGACATAAAACGCCGGGTTGTTCCTGTCCAATAAGTTGAAAAGCAAAGATAATCTCCGGGCCGTTCCTGAATGATGCGCTGCGCATCCGGTTCATGCCATAAACCCTCGTTGATCGAAATTGGCGTGGCGATCCGGGATTTCACTTCGTGCATCTGGTGAAGGTCATCAATCTTGACCGGTGCCTCGATCAGTTCCGGTCTGATCAAATCGTCCCAACGCGTCAGAATACGAACTGCGTCGGGAACCGACCATGCCTGATTGGCATCAATGCGGATGCGGCGATCATCGCCAAGTTCTTCACGGATTACTCTGAGATAAGATTCCTCGCGTGCTTCATCTACGCCAACTTTGATGTAAAAAACATCAAAGCCACGTTCAATCCCGTCTTGGCAAAGCGTGCGTAATTCGTCTTCGTTTGTGAGTGGCAAGTAATAATAGTAATTCACTTCGTCGCGCATCGGCCCGCCAAGCAGATCACAAATTGGACGCCCCGCAATCTTTCCCTTCAGGTCCCAAAGGGCCATGTCGATACCAGCAAAAGCCAGATTTGCGGTCATTGGCTGTAGGTGCCATCCGCCATGTACCCAAAGATCACGATGCAGCGCCTCGTCCGCAAACACATCACGCCCAATCAGGGTGGGCCGCATAACATTCAGCGCCGATAAAATTCCACCGGAGTCGGCGCAACGGGTCGCTTCGCCCCATCCAACCAATCCGTTCTCAAGTGATATCTTAACCAGCGTCTCGGTAATGCCGGCACGAGACACAATTGCCGAACGTTCCTGATGAACATAGTAGGCATTGATTGGGATTATTTCGACATCTGCAATCCGCGTGTCAGTTGTGGATATTGTCATTCCGCATCGTCCCCGTATAAAATTCGTTGATCAGCGCCGGACCAGCCAAGCAGGATCTCATCGCCGATCTGCCTTACGCGGCTTTCGGCAGCGTTAACTTCAAGAACGCTGAGCGGCAGGCCTGTACCGGTCTCAAGTTCCAATGTGATTGACGGCCCTTGATAAGTGCGATTCAACAGCGTCGCAGAGATTGCATGAGTGCGCTCTGTTCGGTCGGAAATGCAGTGCAGGTTTTCGGGCCGGATCATGCAAAGGAGATTGCCATCTTCGCCCGCGTCATCAAATTTTTGACCAGTTTCCAGCGTCACTTCGTTTGCTACACGAATACCGGGTATTAGGTTAGCTTCACCAATGAACGTGGACACAAACTTATTCGTAGGCTTGCTGTATATATCATTTGGATTGCCTATCTGTTCGATCGTTCCGTCGCACATAACCGCGATGTTATCGGCTAACGAAAGAGCCTCGCCTTGGTCGTGGGTCACAACGATGAACGTGCCGCCGATTTCATCATGAATGCGCCGCAACTCACGTTGCATTTGTTGACGTAATTTGAGGTCGAGCGCCGAAAGTGGTTCGTCCAGCAATAGTATCTTTGGCCGCATGATCAACGTGCGCGCCAATGCTACGCGCTGTTGCTGGCCACCAGAAAGTTCGCCGATGGCACGGTCGGCAAACTCGCCCAGCCTCACCAGTTTGACAGCGTCTTCCACTCTGTCGGCGATCTCATCTTTTGGAGATTTTTGTAATTTCAAACCATAGCCAATGTTCTGTCGTACCGACATATGGGGGAACAAACCATAGCCTTGGAAGACGGTATTCACCGGTCTCTTTTCAGGCCCGAGGTTTGTGACATCCGTACCCTCAATCAGAATACGTCCAGAAGACGGCTGTACGAACCCACCGATCATTCGCAGCAAGGTGGTTTTCCCACATCCTGAAGGTCCCAAAAGTGCGAAAAACTCACCGCTTTTGATCTCGATCGTTGTTGAACTCACAGCGACAGCGGCGCCGTAGTTTTTCATGACATTGTCAAGATTAAGAAGCGAGTCTCTAGTAATCAAAGGTCTTCTCACCTGTTCCCCACCTATCTGGCAGTGTCCGAGATGCGATCTCGGCCAACTGGACCGCAGCGTGGTCCTGTTAGGAATTCAATTATCACACATTGTGGAATAAGTCAAATCTCCGAGTCAAGACGGCAAACATCGACCTCCGTGCTGGTAACAACATTGGTGGACTCGCCTCAGCGCAATTGAACCGAAACCTGAACCCAAGAACCGGTCAACCTTTGCGGGGCACGTCCAATTCGGCCGTCGTCGCACATAAGTCAGGCAGCGATGCCGATGCTTGGGCAACCGCATTTTTTGTGCTGTCAAATGAAAATGCAGAGGCGGCCATTCTCAGAGAAGGATTGAACGTATTGTTTTTGAAAAACAATGGAAGTGAAACGCTCTGTATACCGTACGGAACATTTGCGTAAAGTTATCCAATCACGGTTCGCTTTCTCGTTTCCTCAGAACTCTAGCTAAAATTTCACAACACCGATTGGAGCGAAGTCAAGGCGAATGCAGTGAAGTATTGTCCAGACGCGAATCCTCAACGCTCTAGAAGCGGACATTGGGGATGTTGGTGCGAATGCCTGCTTCGTCCGC
>TARA_B110000908_G_scaffold110685_1_pt1 | contig 10767 bp, 11 predicted proteins | sample TARA_B110000908 | Tara Oceans TARA_B110000908 (sample SAMEA4398067) | marine metagenome | biome: Polar Biome; feature: [DCM] deep chlorophyll maximum layer (ENVO:01000326); material: water (ENVO:00002006), including particulate matter (ENVO:01000060) such as... | depth 36 m
TTCTACTCCATCGCCCGCCAACATAAGGTGAGTGTGCAAAGCCTCGTAGCAGCCAACCCTAAAGTGCGCCCTACAAGTTTACATATCGGCCAGAGCCTGAGAGTTGATGGTAATGCTAAGACTGCCATTGCCAAGTCAACCAACCGTACCAGCGCACCCAAGCCTAAGATGAAAACTCCTAGCCCACGTGCCGCCGAGTATGTTGAAGCTCCTCAGCCTAAAGCTAAGACTAGAGAGGTTGTGCGCAACGCACCTGCAAATAGTAAGACAATATCCACAGCTTCCTCTGAGCCAGCCATCCGCACCATCACCGTGCACCAGCAGATGACCTACGGTCAGTTTGCCAGCAAGCACGGTGCCAGCACGACACAACTAAATGCACTTAACGGACTGAGCCTGAGCAAGAACACCATGCTTGCCAAAGGATCCGAGCTCTACGTGCCAAAATTCTAGAAACCTCTAGAAAAACTATTTGAACCATTTGTAAGCGACAGGAAAACGCAAACAATTCTCCCTCGGGAGAACATAACGACGAAAAAGGGCTGGGCGTTCGGTTGGGTAATACCACTGGGCGTCCTTCCTTTTGGTCAGGTGTCAGGTGTCAGGTGTCAGGTGTCAGGTGTCAGGTGTCAGGTGTCGGGAGACAGGTAAAAAAAGGCGGCGACTCGAGGGAGCCGCCGTCTGGATGTGGTAGTTTGCGATCCTATGCGGAGGTTTAGCTAACAATCGGCAGTGGCTTGGTTGTTTTCCACTGACCGCGTGTGAAGTCAGGGAAGTCCTGAGGTATACCGTCTTCCTTAACCGACTTCATCGATAGAGGGGTAACAGCAGACCAGAGAGCGCCTTCGTAGACATTCTGATCGAGAGGCTGTCCTTCGCGGATGCACTCAAGAACACGGAAGTTCATCATGGCGTCCATGCCACCGTGGCCACCGTGTTTCTTGGCGACTTCCTTCATACGTGTGTAAAGCGGGTGATCGAACTCGTCGTAGAATGCTTGTTGATCGGTGGACCAGCCATGGTAGTTGGTGTGGTGGTTCTTACCGGCCAGTTTCTGGAACAGAGCTTGTGGAAGACCTTCGCCTTTTCCGTAGTCCAGTGCAATACCGAAGGGGAATCCCTTACCGGCGCCTTTGGTTCCCTGGATGAGGTTGTGACGGGTGTAGGGGCGTGGGCTACTCTCATCCCACTGCACCATGACCGTGCGGCCAAGTTGAGTTTTGATGATTGTGGTACTCATGTCGCCACCTTTGGTGTAGTCGATCTTGTTAAGCTTGCTCTCGGGTTTAAAATGCTTCTTCGCGTAGATCTCGTGGTTTCTCGCAGGAGATGAAAAGGAAACGAGGCGACGGAAGGTGTCATCGGTACGGCCGATGTTCATGTATTGAGCGACAGGGCCAAGTCCGTGGGTTGGGTAGAGGTTACCGCTCTTGTTTGCCCAGTGGTGTGTGCGCCAGCTTCCGGTTCCGCGGCCTGCTTCAACGGAGCGCATCTGGCCACGAAGTTCGTGGATGTAGGCTGCCTCACCGTGGAGGATTTCACCAAAAATATTTTGGCGACACATGTTGAGATACATGAGTTCTTCGCGTCCGTAGTTGACGTTCTCGAGCATCATACAGTGTTTCCCTGTTTTCTCGGACGTATTAATTACGTCCCAGCATTCTTTGATGGATGTGGTCAGTGGAACCTCAACGCAGACGTGGGCGCCAGCATTCATGGCGTCGATGGCCATAGGTGCGTGCCATTCCCAAGGAGTGACGACGTATACGAGATCCGGCTTGGTCTCCTCGAGCATCTTCTTGTAGGCGAACTTGTCACCTGTGTAGAGCTTGACGTTCTGGTGACGACCATTGCCATTAGCGAGGACCTTTTTCTTGGCCTTTTCAGCAAGATCTTCGTATAGATCGCAGATGCCGACAAATTCGGTGCCCTCGAAGGCTGAAAGGTGGCTGTAGTGTGTGCCGCCACGAGCACCGCAGCCAATGATGGCTACTTTGATTTTGTTGATCTTAGGCGCGATGAAGCCGCCCATGTATTTGGCTCCAATGATGCGGGCAGGGGTGTTGGCACCTGTATTGGCAAAGGCATTGGCGGCTGTGAGTCCGGCCCCTACACCACCAAGGGCCTTGAGGAACTTGCGTCTTGAGTTTGTTTCTTCGGTCATAATGTATGTTGCTGAGATAGCCTTATAACGTTTCGCAGGCAAAAGATTATTCACTATTTGGGTGGGTTCACCAAAAATAACACACTCATCTAAAAAGTGACGCATTGCGATCACATTGTATTTTCATCTAAAAAAAATGGTCTGCGGGTTTGACATGGGGCCTGCTGGAAGGCTTTATTAATCAAAAGAGTAGTTCTCCTTTATACCAGATCACACACCCAACACCAACAACTACGATACATTTATGAGCGACGAAAAAGATTCAAAGCCGATGAAGAAGACCTCAGCGGTCCCACTTCGTAAGGAAACCGTACGTGTCACCTTAAAGGTGATACCTGAAGATAGCAAAGCCCCAGCAGCACCTGCAAGAGCACCCCGACCACCTGCACCTGCGCCAACCATTCCGTTGAAGACATCAGGTCCTGGCACGGCGAAACCTCCAGCACCAGCACCTACCGTGCGGCTTAAAGCTGGATCTGTCACCAAGCCAGCGACTCCAGCACCTACCGTTAGGCTCAATACTCCAACAACAGGTCCTGGCACCGTGCCCCTCGCAGGAGTAGGAGCAGCAGGTGGAACTTCCAGCCAACCACTTCCCAAGGCTACTGTTCAGCTTAAGCAAACTCAGCCAATGGGTTCACCGGCGACTCCATCACAGGCCGCGACGATTCGTACCGCCGATGATGATGATGACTCTGATCAAGGTGAAGGCGCAGCCTCTGCTCTCTCTGTCGTAGCTCTCATCGCTGCACTCATTGTGCTAGGTGTTCAGCTTGCCACCGCAAACATCTGGGTAGCTGACGAAACCAGAACCGAGGCTCCAGGCTGGGGACGGCTTTTTGAATAGATAACCCGTCCGTTATTTTCTAACCAACAATTTTAATACTTACAAAACTACGATTATGGTAATGCAAATTATTCTTCTGATCTTTGGTGGCCTTATCGCCTATCTTGCATGGGCAACTACGGCCCTGCCTCTCTAGTCGATCTGATCCGATCCTGTAGGTCCTAATTTCAATAAAGGACCACAACAAATTCTCAAAACCGTTCATGGGGGATCCCGTGGGCGGTTTTTTTGTAAGACACTATTGCTCCAAATTTCTTAAATTGATGAACCCGCTTGACGTACTAAAACATGGGTACATATTTCGCGCATGGCTAATGCATATAACGAAGCAAACTTTGAGGCCGAGGTAATAAACTCGGATAAACCCGTTCTAGTTGATTTTTGGGCGGAGTGGTGTGGTCCTTGCAAGATGATCTCTCCTCTGATTGATCAACTGGCGGATGCGATGGGCGATACTGCCAACGTCGGTAAGGTCGAGGTTGATACCAACCAAGCTCTCGCCGCCAAGTATGGTGTGCGTTCCATTCCCTGCCTGCTGTTTTTCAAAGACGGCGAGGTCAAGGAAACAATCACCGGTGCCAATGTCACCCTTGATCAACTTAAGTCCACTCTCGAGGGGCTTGTTTAATTAACTCATCAAATCCACTCATCAAATCCGATCTGGAGCATGTTGAAACAGGTATCCGGATCACTAGACTATTTCGTCGCGCGGCTTCCCCGGAAGCCCGCGGCGTATTTTTTTCTGTTCCTTGCTTGGGCGATTACCTTGTGGTTCCTTTCCGCAGGAAACCCAGGCCCCAAGGACGGTCCTGACATCCCTCATTTGGACAAGGTCGCCCATTTCCTCTATTTCTTTGGCGGAGCGTGCCTACTAGCCGCATACGTCGGCTTAAAATGGTCTGAGGCCTCTAGCCGGCGACTTTTTATCGTAGTGGCTCTGATCTGCTGTATCATTGGTAGACTGGACGAATATCATCAGGGATTTACCCCTGGACGCAGTGGAAACGACAACGGCGACTGGTTAGCTGACATTCTAGGTGGTGCCTCGGGTGTTTTAGCTGTAATCTGGCTGATGTTGCCTCGAATCAGTGACCTCAAGGCTCCAAAGCCTAAAAAATCGTCAGAAAAAAAGGAAATATAGCAAATTCACTTGACTGGCAGCCGCCGGAGTGTATTTCTCCCCGCCCGTAAGCAGCGCTTTTCCGTAGCGCGCTAAGATTTTAGACAATTTAGACCAACCAATTTATAACAATGGCCAGAGTATGCAGCATCAGAGGTTCCCGTGTCCGTATCGGTGGAAGAATTCACCGTTCCGGTCTCGCGAAGAAGAAGGGTGGAATCGGTCGTCACGTGACCAAGGTAGTGAAACGCACCGTTTCTCCTAACCTCCACACCAAGCGTATCTACGTACCAGAACTAGGCCGCCACATTAAGGTTAAATTGAGCGCCAAGGCGATCAAGACTATCAACAAAAACGGCGCTTACGCCACCCTGAAAAAAGCAGGCCTTATCTAAGGGCTGTTATTCAGATCATCATTTCTAAACGACGGCTTCGCTACTTGGCGGCCGTCGTTTTTTTTGTCTGCCGATCTGCCCTTTAAGGTGTTGGTGAGCATGTTTGATTGGGCTTGCCAGCCCCTTCGCTGACATATAGCGAATCACCTTAGTTCCGACTAAAACTCAAGCTCAACTCGAGCTTCTCGGAAGCAGGAGCGGTGAATGCGAGGATGCGCACGCTCTTGTTTTGATTTTCGATTTTGGTGGGTGGGGTGGCATCTAGAACGACCCAATTTCCGCCGTGGCTGTCGTTACGAGTAATCTTCAGTTGTTTACCCGATCTCTTGAGCGTGACGACCTTGCCTTTGATCTCGATTTTGGCGTGTGTCACGATGGCCCATCTTACGTTTTGCTTGGGCGATTTGATGACGTCTGTCAGCGTTACACGATGGTTGATACGGTCGAATTGACAGCTTCTGACGACACTATCGGCTTGGCCGTCATAGGCCGATGTTAGGTCGAAGCTGGCCAGCCCTGAATTTGGTTTACTACTGAAATTGGTGAGAGGGCAGGGTTTGGCTGTGGAGTTCTGAAGCTTGCCTCCGATCACCAGAGTGTTGTGACACAAGTTAGTCAGTCGGAAATACGTCCAGCGTTTAGAACCGAAGTAACTTGGCATGTTGTAGTTGTCGCTTCCTAGGTCATCGACCCAGCGAACACCATCGCTTTCGAGAATGAACGAGCCCACGTCCATCTGCCCGTGGCTTGCTCCTGGGTAACCACCTTTGATTGCCAGAAAGAGGGACTCAGGTTTTGTCCATGAACTACGGAACGTGGCTAGAGGCTGGGTTCCTTGCCATGAGGAGTCGAGCGGGAGGGCAGGGGCGTTAGAAGCTGGATTTTTCGGGAGCCAGAGCAAGTGTAATGGGAAAAATCGATGAGTTCCTGACGTCGATTGTTTGCGCATATCCGCAATATCCTTGGCAAGCTTGGTACGGATAAATCCACATGTGGCTGGATCCTTAAACTCTCTGGCCATCCACGACTGAGCGGCGCTGATACGACTGGTTGAAACTCCTGCATCCGCAAAATTGAATACCTTGCCTGTAGGTCCGGTGAGGTGTTCGGTAAATAGTGGGGAAGCTTTGAACTCGGGTGGCGTCGGGATACCAAGCTCCGCCCGATCTCCTCGAACGACGGCAAGCCCTAGCACGTGGTAGTTAGATCCATAATGCCAGTAGCCTGGGCCTTCAGGGTAGGCTCCGCTGGGGGCGTAGAACTCCCGGCACGCATTGAGTGACTTACACGCTTCAATCCTTCCTGGATGAATGGGATCACCTGGTTTTTCTAAGGCACGCTCGGCAAAGAGTAAACCTGTGGCGCAGACCTGTGCCCAGTTGTTTCTCGGTTTGGCCCACCATGCTTTCTTTTTATCAGTGAATCCTTTGCGGGCAGGGTCGAGACCCTTGGCTCGTAATGCTGTGGCATAGCGCTGACGTTGTTTCTCGCTCAAGTCATGATAAAGCCAGTCGTAGCCGATTGCGACAGCGGTGGACATCTCTGCGGTGTCGAGAAAGTGTTTGGTGTTCCAGTCCTTTAAACCACATGCCGCCTCTAGTTCGAGTATGGCGCGGTCGAGGTATTTTTTTTCACCGCACAGTCGCCAAGCCATCGAGGTGTTTAGGATAGTGCCCAGGGCATACCGACTCTGCGTGAGCAGACGTTTGCCATCGGGAATGTGGTAACGGCACACAGGAAACATAATCGCGTCATCGGCGCGTCGGATCAGCTCCTTGTAGAGTTCACTAGCGAGAGGGTCTGTTTTGATTCTTTTTTTAACAGCAGCTTCTTCCGATTTAGGAAATAGAATGCGTGGATGGTCGTCGCCCTTAGCATGGGACAATGAGCTAGCGATTAGGCAGGAGATAAAAGCAAGGATGGTACGAATCATGATATGAATGAGGTCTCTCTAAAATACCTCATTCAAAAGCGCATCTTTCACTCATCAGTGGGTCGCTCGTCTGACTGCTGAGGCCAGCTTCTGAATCGACTCTGTATCATGTGTCGCACTGAGTGTGATTCTCAAGCGCGCCGTGTGAGGTGGCACAGTGGGGTAGCGGATTGCGGGAACGAGGAAGCCCGATTCATGGAGTTTAGCGGAAAGGCTCAGAGCGGCATCGGGCTCTCCAACCATCCAAGAAATGATGGCTGAGGAGCACTCGGAGGTAATCCCAGAGGCGCACTTGAAAGTATTGATGTTCTGCCAAAGTTGATCCTGGAGTTGGCGACCTTCGGCACTTTGAATCATCCGAATAGCCTCTGCCGCAGCAGCAGCTTGGGCGGGTGGTGGTGCTGTGGAATAGATAAATGAACGAGCCCGATTGATGAGTAGATCGATCCACGTTTTTGAGGCTGCTAGATACCCCCCAGCAACACCCGCGGCCTTGCCAAGTGTTCCCATGTGAAAATCGATTTGACCTTGAATGCCTAACTCTTCAGCGAGGCCCATACCTGTTGGTCCGATCACCCCTATTCCGTGCGCTTCGTCCACCATTAACAAGCATCCATATTTCTGAGCGAGTTCAGATATTTCCCTCAGAGGTGCTACGTCACCATCCATACTGAAAATGGATTCGGTAATAACGAGGATACGAGAATCTTTCTCTGCTTTGGTAGTCGTTGAAACTAACAGAGATTCAAGTTTCTCCAGATGGTTATGTGGGAAAACACGAAGTGTGGCCCCGCTCATACGTGCTCCATCAATGAGGCTGGCGTGACAAAGTTTGTCGAGAATGACGGTGTCACCTTTTCCTAGTAACGCTGTGATGACGCCTACCGATGTCGAGTAACCAGTCGCGAAGGAAAGTGCGGCTTCTGTTCCCTTGGCCGCGGCAATGGTTTTTTCCAAATCCTGATGAGGCGCCATCGACCCACAGATGAGTCGAGATGCGGTGGAGCCAGCTCCATAAGTTTCAATCGCTTCCTGGTAGGTTTGTTTGATTCGGGGGTGCTGTGCGAGCCCAAGGTAATCGTTAGATGAGAAGTTTTTTAACGACGCATCGACAGCTGGAATGTGGCGCAACAGCGATGCTTGCTGTAGCTCGGCAAGTTCATCCTCGGGGTGACGCATTTTTTTAAGGTGTCAGGAGTTACCTCGATGCGGGTCTCTCGAGTGCCCAGCGCAGGAGCTTTTCGGAATCGGTCCAGACAGTGGCTGTTTTAGCCCCTAATACAACTACTATAGCAGTGCGGCCATTCAGTGTGCCACTGGAGATGAGGCATCGACCTGAAGCTCTCGTAGTGCCGGTTTTCATCCCGTTACAGTAGGGTAGCTTCTTGAGCACTCTGTTGGTGTTTGCAAGAAGCTTGGTACGACCGTTGGAAAAACGAAATGTGTAAGCCTTGGTGCTAATGATCCCGCGTAATGTAGCGCTACTGTATGCGGCGCGTGCGCAGATGGCCATGTCACGCGCTGTCGAGTACTGACCCGTAGCCGTTAGCCCGTGTGGGTTGAGGAAATTGGAACTACGCATTCCAAGACTGCGGGCCTTTTTGTTCATGACCTTGGAAAAGCTGGTTTCACTTCCAGATACACTGCGTGCAAGTGCGCGTGCGACGTCGTTGCCGCTTTTGACAAGCAGGGCGCCGAGCAGAGTGCGTCTGCTGTAGACCTCACCCGGAAGGATGCCGAGCTTGGTAGGGACGACCCAGGTATCACTTTTTGCAATGGTGAATTTCTTGGTGAGCCCTCCGCTGTCTAGCACGCAGAGTGCGGTCATCAGCTTCTGAGTACTGGCAACAGCGCATTTCTCGGTGGCATTTTTTTCAAAGAGGACTCGACCACTTGCGTAGTCGACTACAATCGCGCGTGGAGCGCCGATCTTAGGAGCGGGGCCGCGTGGCACGGTTCCAACCTGCACAGGCGCAGCCGCCGTTGGTGAAGTTACCCGAGAGTTTTGGGCACAGGAGCAGAGGGAGCAAAGAACGAGCAGTGTGGGGATCAACGGAATGCGCATAGACTAAATTGAAAATGTATACCCCCTTAACGTCCACTATCAGGGCTTTAAGTCAAGGCGAAACAGGTTGGGTAGTAAGTGGCTTTCTAGGTGACTTGACAGACAATTCTCTCAATTGATGCCGAAAAAATGTTTAGTTGGGATCGGCAGTTTTGGAAAGGAACAGTCGGATTCGTCCGTAGTACCACAATGAATATTTTTACAAGGTGGCCTCATACGATTGTTATGTTGGTTATTCTACTGGGGCTTTCTCCAACTTCCGAAGCGCTGCGCAAGCGCGATACGTGGACCAAGACGACCAAAGTCCAACCCGACGCACAGGCTGGTGGCTGGTTTATCAATTTGGGGGTTACTGGTGCAAGGGCGAAAATTACTCTTGAAGCGCCCAAGATTCTTGAGGTTGCCTATGTATTTGAGGACACGCCTGCTCACGGCAAGCTTTTAGCAGGTGATAAGATCACGGGTATCAATGGAGTGCCATTCACGACGGCACATAAATTTGGCTATGGTGCGGATTTTTTTGGTTATCAAGGCCCGATGATGGAGTTCGGTGAAGCGCTCGAGGCATCACAGGTAAAACTGGGCGGGAAGCTTACACTTGATGTCATGCGTAACGAGAAGCCCACTAAGGTGTCTATATCTCTTGGTAATAAGTATGGAGCGTTTTCAAAAACCTATCCTTATAACTGTAAGAAAACGGATATCATCCTGAAGGAGAGTTATGAGTATCTGATAAAGAGGCAGAAACCGGATGGTTCATGGCATGGTCGACCACACATTCACGCCTTCGCAGCGCTTGCCATGTTAGGAAGTCCCGATAAAAAACATCAAGCCTCAGCAAAACTCGCAGCCGAATTTTGTGCTAAGGCGACCACCGGTAAAATTTCATACGGCGGTCTCGACGGCTGGAAGTACACACTATTCGGAACATACCTCGCCGAATACTATCTCATTACCAAAGAAAAATGGGTGCTCAAGGAATTGGAAGAAATTAATCAGTGGCTCCACAAGGCTCAGATGAAAAACGGAGGCTGGGGGCATCGTCCTGCAGATCGTCCAGGTGGAAATGGATACGGTGCGATCAACGTGATCACGATGCAGGCAAAAATGGCCTGGGGCTTGATGATCAGATGTGGGCTGAAAGTGGATGCCACCAAATTTAAAGCTACCCATGACTTTGTAGCTCGTGGCACGAATGCCATCGGATACGTCTGGTATAAGGATAGAGGTAAGGAGAATCCCAAGTATGCCGATATGGGACGTACGGGCGCATCGGCTGTTGCGCATTACCTGAGTCCGGTGGGCGGCAAAACCTATTCAGATTTTGCCAAGCTCAATGCCTCATGTATAGGCAATCATCCAGTGACATTTACCGATACCCATGGCTCGCCACTGCTAGGCATGGCATGGACTGGTTTAGGAGCATTGCCTGACCCTGCCATGTTGCGCAAGCTGATGGATCACAACCGCTGGCACTTTGCCCTCGCCCACTGCCCTGACGGCACATTCTACTATCAACCTAACCGCGATAACAATCCACAGGATTTTGGCGCAGCACCACGCCTCAGTGCCACGGCTACCAATGCTCTGATCTTGAGTGCCAAATACAAACGCCTCCAGATGACAGGGGCAAAGTTGATCCGGCAATAGGGAGTGCGGACGCCCTCGTCCGCAATTTCCTAGGGTTGCCGGTGGACGGGGGCGTCCACCCTCCCTAGCGGCTGAATGATTTCAAAAAAGATCGGATGATGAGGACGAATATGGCGAGCACTCCGAGGGGGAGGGCTAGTAGTAATGCCAGAATGATGGCGGGGACGATGACGAGTTTTCCCCAGCTCTTGCTGCGGAGGATCATGAACCACTGGGTGGCCTTGAGAGTTAGTCTGGCTTTCCAGGGGAGGGCCTTTTGAAAGTCGGCAAAGGGATTGTCCGGAGCCGATTCTTCAGGGCGCGATACGCCATCGGCGGGTTGGGGCCGCTCAGGCTTCTTTTTATGACCTTTGGAATCACCACCCGGAGCTTTCTCCGGGGTGACGATTTCATCGATCTCGATGGTTTTGCTTTCTGGCAATTTTTGGTATTTGGAGTTTAAAACTTAGAGTTTAAGCTACGCTTGGTGCAGGTTCTTCTCTGTAGAAGCTTCGATGATTGCGAAGCGCTCGCGGTGGAGTGTGGGATCTGTGCGGAAGGTGAGTCGACCACTATGGCAGCGTTCAAGTTCAACAAAGAGGTTGGAGTCCTCT
>TARA_B110000908_G_scaffold37792_1_pt1 | contig 10761 bp, 2 predicted proteins | sample TARA_B110000908 | Tara Oceans TARA_B110000908 (sample SAMEA4398067) | marine metagenome | biome: Polar Biome; feature: [DCM] deep chlorophyll maximum layer (ENVO:01000326); material: water (ENVO:00002006), including particulate matter (ENVO:01000060) such as... | depth 36 m
CCAAAAGTATCTAGGGTTAAATACTTTAATACTTCTGGATCTATTATATCTACTAACGCTTCTGTGGTTTCAAGAAGTTCATCAATAGCAGCTATATTCTTTTTGTTTGTTATATTATTAAGGTATGTGTTTATATAATCAGTTATATTTTCAGGGTATTTTGCGTTTTTTAGTGGGCTTTTAAACCCATTAAAGCCAACACCAACAAGCTGATCCGATATAAATTCCTGAACTTTTTCTAAAACAATCTTTGGCAATTTGTTCATTAAGGTTGCAAAGGTATCCATATCCCCAAGCATGAATGCGCTAATTGCCCCGTCTAAATCTTGAATCTCAGCATTTGACATTTTTACATTACCACGTTCAAAATCACGCATTGCGGATGCGACAAAGTTGTCTGCAATTTCAACACCAAGTAGCTCTTGGTTAGACTCTAACGCTTTTCTTATTTCGCTATCTTGATCGTTTAAAGATTCTATGACAAGGTCAAACCCAAGTTCTTCCGCCATAGCTTTAGCTAAAGACTCTTTCCGCCCACGTATAGGGTTACCGCTGGCATCAATTACAGTTGCTAAAAAATCAGCGTCTGATATTTTTGATGCAGCTTTTGGTAATCTACGAACAAGCTCTGCTCCCGATGTTCTGCCAGCCAGGTCTGTGCCTACTGTTTCTCTGTCGATTTTTTTTCCTTTCCAATCACTTGTCCAAGCACCGTCAACTTTCTTTTGTATCGCGTTAGGCATAGCTGTCATTAGCCAGGTAGTGGTCATGTTCTCCAATATAGCAGCCTTGTTTTGCAGCAAGAACCTTCTCAATTGCCCGTCTTTTTTACCACCCATTTCCTTCTTGAGCACTATGTCAATCTGCTTCCCTAAGTCTTTGCGTAATGCAGCCACCCACGGTTTTACTGTAACATTCTTAGATACCTGCTCGTCCATTCTTTTCTTAAGAACGCGTACTATAGGCTTTATTTTATCTTTAATGCCTTTAAGAACTTCCGGTGAAACAACGCGTCTACGTATTAAGTTTTTATACTTAGGCGTGTCTTCTATGGTTACGGTCTCTTCTATAGGGTCAACAGATACTTGCTGAGCTTCTTTGCCGGATAAGCCGTCGTTAACATCAACATCGCCAAAATCAGCGATCCAAGTTGGGCTATCCTTAAAAGAATCTAAAATACGGAACTTAATACGACCGTTAAGATATCCATATAAACTATCGTTTATATCTGGATTAAATTTCTTAATATCATCAGCGATATATAATCTACTAACAACATCAGATACCGCATCCTCTGTATCTGTTATTTCAAGACCTTTAACCTTATACTTGTTCAACTGTGCACTAACCATACCGTTAACAGCATCGTAAATATCAGGGTTGTTTGGGTCAAAGCCATCAGCTACTACTTGGTCTAAAGCTTGCTTAGCCCTTTCAGCAGCTGGTGTTATACTCATTTTAACAATGCCTTCTGCTTTTGCTTGCGCAGCTTCCTTTGTTATCTCTGCTACGTTAAGTATTTCATTTTGAGAAGCGCTTTCTACGTCAGCGAGTGTGAGCTCACCCGATGCAATCTTTTTGCCAAGCCCAACGAAAAAGTTAAATATATCGGTTTCCCCTTTAAAATCAAAGTCATACTCACCCGCAAATTCCTTCTGCATAGTGGCGCCAAACAAACCTAGTATATTACTTTTAGCTTTAACTTCACGATATCCAGCTTGATCGTCTGCTACCATCTCTAGAAAGCGCATTAATACTTCATCAGCATTAACTTTACCGCCAACTGTAGCTGATCTTATGAACGCTTTAAACTCGTTGCGGCTTAGTGCGCTCTGTAATCCTTTGATCACACCTACGGCCATCTTATTAGCCTTTACGGGATCGTTTTTAAGTAACTTGTCTGTAACGCTATGACCAATCTCGTGTGTTGCTATATTACGAAGCTGATCATTCATTTGAGCTTCTATAATTGTACCTTGAATTCCACCGTCTACAGAAAAACCGTGTGCTCCTTTTTTAATGTTATCAATTACAGCTTCTGGATTGCTTACACTAATCTCACCGGACTCTATCGCAGCTATAGCTTCTTCCTTTGTTTCAAATTCTCTTAATTTAGAACCTTCCACTTTGCTTGCTTGTGCGTTTCTAGCGCGTATATCTTGCTCTAAATATATTTCGTATGCTGCAGCTTTAATTTGCTGTGCAGTAGGATCACTAAAGTTCCCCTTGTCAGCTAGCAGTTTGGCTACAGCTTCGTCGTTAATACGATCATATTTAGCGCGATCTGTTTGCTCTAATAAATCAAATTCTGGGCGGAAACGCTGCATGTTCCTGGTACTAAGACTACTTTCTTTGGCAGCTTGTAAAATATCAAATTCTGCTTGCAACGGTGCTAGCTCTGTTTTTTTCTGTGTATTAGACTTTGATTTGTCGTTTTGTATAGCCGCTGCTTTCGTTTGCAGTCCACTTTGCTTAGCGGTTATATCTATAATAGCCTGCCCAAAATCAGCACGCACATTATTGTTTACTAGATCCTCTTGTCTTTCTATGTCCTCGGTTAATTCTTTGTTCGCTTGAACATATTGTTGCTCTAGTTCAACTTTCTTTAAAGGATCATTTTCAGCAGCAATCCTTTGTCCTATGTCGTTTACTAGCGTTTGCTTCTTGCGAATACTAGCTTTTGCATTATAGTCTGAGTATCTTGAAATGTAGCCGCCATGTACGAAAGGTATGACTTGCATAGCCAGACCCATCGCATAACCCGAAAATGCTGAGTGATCCATTCCGGTTATTATCGGCACACCATCTATAAGGTTTTGAGTACCCGTGGTTCCTATTTCACCTAAACTTTCGGCTATTGGCTCAAAAAGCAATGCTGGAGTTTTATCTTTTAAAAACGCTTTTACACCGTTGTCGAGTAAAGTGGTTTTACCAGCACCAGCCCAGTCGGCTTTAATATTTTTTAGAATCCTAGTAGTAGTTATTTCTGAAAAAGCTGCTTCAGCAAGACCGTAGCCAGCTGATTTTAGCATTATTTCTCCTTCACTATAATCTGTTTCCCCATACAAGTTAGAAGTTTTCATATCTAACATTTTCTCACCTGCAGAAGTTGTCCCTATAACTAAACTTGCGGCACCGCCACTCGCTACCATAGTTATTAGTATAGGTATTTGGGTAGCAGCCTCCTGCAACATAAACTCTCCAAAGTTTTCACCAGAGCTAAATGCTTTTTCAAAAGATACATCTCTTTGGTAAAGTTCTCGTGTTTTGTCTATGCCTTCTTTAGCATTTATTAAAGCTGCTTGAGCGGGTAGGGCTAAAATACCTTGCGTTGCTATGGATGAAGATCCGGCTAACGCAACTTGCCCTAAGCCCAGTCCTAGTGATCCGAACCCAGTTGCTATTGTATTAAGGGATTTATCCGCTAAATCATAACTTCTTCTTGAAGCGTCCATTGCTGTATTTATATCCCCAAGCTCAGCAGCGGCGTTTGAAGATTTATTCTGCAACTCTTTTTGAACCAGTGTTGAAGAGTCATGTAGCCCTTTTGTTGCATTTAAAGCATTGTAGTATTCTTCGGGCATTTCAGCGCCATCTTCAAATCTTACTATATTTTGGTTATCTGGATTTATAACTATGCCTAAATCTCTAAGGAGAAGGCTTAAGTCTTCTTGCTCTTCCATGCTTAGCTCACCCCTCGTCAACGCGGCTAATTGTTTGTATGCTTGGGCTGAAGTTTCTACTTGGGTCTTAGCAGCCATAGCCTTTTCCAAAATATCATCATATCTTTTAGCAGACTCTTTTTGCAAAAATACATCACCCACGAACTGATCACCTTCTCTATCTATGTTATCCTTGGTAGCCGCTTTTGCAGCATCTTGTTTAACATCTAGCAAGGCTTCTGCTTTTAGCATTCCTCTTACTACATCTTGTGCACCTTCAGCTATATCTTCGGGGCTTAAATTAGCGCCGTTTGACTCGGCCCACAGCGATATGTCTTTTGCAGCTGTGGATAATTCTGTTTCGTAAGGACGCGCTTCGACTTCCCGAGTTGCTACGCTTACACTTTGAAAATCAGACATTGGGCTTGCAGAACGAGCAGGCGTAATGTTTTCTGTTTCCATATACGGAGTAAACAATTCCGGATTATCGAACTTAGTGTTTATTTCTGCCAAACTTTCGGGCGTTGCAAAACCTGCAATCTCCTCTTTTCTGGCGGCTTTAAGCTCTTCTACACCTGTAGCTATACCCGCTAAGTTTTCCTGTGATATGTTACCGTTTACAAAAGACGTAAGGTTAGCTACGTTTTTAGCTAATGCCTTTTCGTTTTTTGTATCAAAGCTAATAAAATCAGACTTGGTTTTTTTACCAGTGTTAGGGTCTGTATATATAGCTTGGATGTAATCCATCCCGGGAACTTTCTCCTCAAAGCTAAGTCCTGCAACATTTTTAAAATAACCTTCTAGTCTTTTTCTTCCCTCTGTTTCATCTCCTTTAAATACCCCGGCTTCCGCTAGAGATTGTAAATCAGCGGTTAAATCAAAGTTTGGTGACTCCAATGAAATATCGGCCGAACTGGAATCCCCAGCGGCCGTATTGTTTACTGGTTCTATCGGTAGAGTCTCCGTAGAACCGTTTGTCTTTCCCGGCTTACCTTCACTATTGGTAAAACCAAATTCAGCAGCCCATTGCTCTACAGACATGCCTTTTATATCAGCAGCACCTTGTGCTTCCTCTAGAGAAATTATTCTTCCGTCTTTTTCAAACATATTATATTATATTATAAGCCTAGAGCAGCTTGAAGTTCCGCTTTTCCAGTGTAAGTATTGCCTCCCAATTTCGGAAGTCCATCGTTGCCTAATTCTACATAGCCATCTCCTGTTTTAATAAAATCTCTATCTAGTATTCTAAAAGCCCCAACTCCTGCGGTTACGTATTTATCTAAGTTATTCGTCGCTGTTAGTAGTTTTTGTGCACTCACAGATGTATCCCCACCAGTGGCACTTTTTGGAGTACTCACCACACCAGAGCCTTTAGCATCAAACATAGCTTGTGTTAATCTGCTTACTACAATATCTTGAGCATTAGGATCTTCTGGATCTATATCATTAAAATTAAATTGCTTTAAATCGTTATCTGATATAAAACTTTGCAAAACTTCGGGACTCGAACCAACTAAGTCTTCTACTTGTTCGGTTATTCTTTCTCTTTCAAATTCTGTAAGAGGACCTTTTTGAGTAGTTAAAGGAGAAGCAATAGCGTCTAATTGAGATGCAACTCCAGTAGCTTTTTCGAATGGTAACCGGTAGTCTTGCATGTTAAAATCACCAGCGCTTTCATCAGACCACATTAAGTTTCCTGTATCATCGATGCTCCCAATAGGAAACTCCGTCATAATAAGCCCTTGGTGTAAAGCTATATCGTTGCCTCCTGCGCTAGAATAATGTTTAGCTAGTATATTTTTACTGTATTCTCCTTTGGTTGCGGCTAGGGTATTTATATTGTTACTAAGATTAGACATACGCCCTTTAATGTCGTTCATAGTATCCATGTATGACTGGTACTCAGCCCCTGTTTTATCTTCTAACTTAGAAGCAGTATTAGCAGCCTCTGCATATTCATTACGCCACTCGACAACTTTGGTTTTAACTAAAGCTTGATCTTCTGGCTTAAATTTTAAGACGTCTATGTCATTTGTAAAACCATCCATTAAAGCATTAGCTCTGCCCTGAATAGCTTTATTTTCTTCTTCTTTTTTTCTTTTGGTCTCTAGGCTTTTTTCGTAACCTGTAAAAAATTTATCACCTAAGTTTTGGAATTTACCTTGGGCGTCTGAAACTCTCCTAGCGGCTTCTACTATACCTGATTGTCGTTGCTTAGCCATTATGTTAATGCATTTAATTTCTCCATGCCTTGAGCTAATTTACCAGTGCCGCCAGCCGCATAAGCTCCAGCGACCTCGCCGACACCGCCCATGAATTGCCCACCTGCCTCTGCTCTTGCAGCTCTAGCGGCTTGTATTTGCTCTTCGCTAGTGGCTAATTCGTTAGCGTCTAATTGAGCACGTTCATCCATCAATCCAATCTCCTGAGCTCTTGAAGCGTATTGCCCTTGTATATCTAGCCCTTGCAGCCTTCCAGCTTCCTGTGCTCCTAACATTTGATTTCGTTGCTCTTGCTGCCCAATACTCACAGATGCTTGCTGCGCACTTTGTGATTGTTGATTAGCTAAAGATTGTGCTAGAGCAGCTATGCCACTACCACCTGCAGCCTGATTCATAGAACCCATTATATTAGACAACCCTTGATTCTGCTGTTGTGCTGCAAAGTCGGCGGCTTGCGTATTGACAGTAAGGTCTTCCATGGTATTCTCCATGTTCGCGTAAAGATTAGAAGTATCTTGAGCAAAGTAATTGCTTAACGACGTATCATATGCTGATTGCGCTTTGTCTCTTCTCTCTAGCCTTTTTTTACCGCCAATGTATGATGCGCCAAATTTAGTAGCGCCTTCGAATATATCTCCGAACATATTAAATTAGTTTATAAGTTATTATCACGTGTTATTCGCTGCTGATAAATATTTCAGAGTTCACTGCAAACAACTCTTTTTTGTCTGAACTAGTGGTGGTTAATACCACTTCTCCATAATACCCAAGCAGCCCTGATGTATTTACTTGACTATCCTTAGCAAACAACATAAAGTCACCCGCAATAGGCGCTGGCGTGGGTGGTGCTCCTGCAAGCCTAAAGGAATTGCTTTCTCTATCTGTAGAATCTACTGTTTGTATTAATCTTAAAGTACCGCCAGGTGATGTAGAGTATATTGTATCGCCAGCCTGCAAAGATATGTTTACCTCTCCGTTTATAGTTATTATATTGCTTACTGCGTTAAAGCTTAACACATTACCAATACCCTGCACGCTGAACTCACTTGTATCAATGTTTGCAAGGGTAGTTGCATCACCCATTATATAGTTGAAGTATAAACCTTCACGCTTTTTCCAAGTGCTTACCGTTCCGCTTTGCTCGTTTGTAGCGATTGAGGCTGTCCATCCTGCGTCACCTTCGTATGATAAAGTCTTAAAGTTTTTAATGCTTGTTGGGGCATCATTGAATACAGGTGTGACAGTTGAGCTGTATTGCGTTCCGTAAAAGTTTGATCTGAGCGGATTTGAGTGTTCATATAGCTCTCCATTTTTAAACGTGTAATACTCGTTATTTAATGATATACCAAATTCAGGGCTGTAAGACATTCTAGTATTCCAGCCATCTACTTGCTCTTTAAACGATACACTTTCACCACCCAGTAAAACATTGTAAGAACCGATATCCGCATCGTAAGCACCTATTATAGCCGCTGTTCCGTTTGTTTTAAGCTTGTCTTGAAAGAAGTAAGACATTTGCTTAGCACCTATGTCTGTAAGCCCGTCTCTTGACAATCTCATTACTGTGCCCCTAGCTTTATCGGTAAAGTAACTTCTAAAACCAAAGCTCGCAAAAGACTCAGGGTTTTTAGATATACCATACTCACCAACGAAAGGAATTGTTTGGCCAAGTACATTGGTATTAGACGTCACGTTAGAATTACCGTCAGCATTGTATAACGCATCTTTGTTGGCCAGTATTTTAAAGCATTTGTCTTCTAGCAAAGCTATTAAATCGGTATCTCTAGCATGCAGTTTTTGTATGGTACCGTACGTAGGGTTTAAGTCTTTAGTGATGCTTTCCGCTAATGTGAATTGATTTGTATTGTTTATTCCACTAGTTGAATTAAATATACCACTAAATATTAGGCTTGATCCTTCACGAACTTCGGCGTAGGGTCTATCCAATGTAGTTGAGACTCTTACTCCCTTTCCTATAACAGGCGAATTAAAATCATCGTCTACTCTATCTGACTCTACTCCATTACCAAAAGAATAAGTATTAAAGTAATCTAAAGAAACAGTATTAGCTAATCCTGCTATAGGCAGAGCGTTACTTGCTTCGTAAAAAATATCTAAATCAGTAAGCTCTAACGGTACCGTTTCAAAAATCGCTGGATTAGGAGTTGCGTTTGATTCGCTTTCTGAATTTGTAACAATTTCTATTCTATCTATTGTTGTTGTGCCTAGTTCACCCAAGAAAGACCTGTCTACAGTAAAAGTTCTGTGTACAAAATCTAAATTATTTCTATCATAATTCCCCTCGGGGCCTACGGCTGTCACGTTATATACTTCTGTAAAAGTTCCGTCAGCATTGCCAAACCTTACTTTTGCAAAGCCTATGTCCTGCATATAAGAATAAACGCGTGAATTTTGTGTGTTTAAGTTACCCGCAGTCCAGTTTGAAGATAAAGGCCCTAAGACTAGCTCGAAAGTGGTACCGGAGTTTGGTAAATCCACGGTTATAGGTTCGAACGTATCTCCAAAAGCTAGTCGGTCTATATACGAAACAGGATTGCTAGGTATTGAATCGCTAACGCTACCGCTTCGGCTACCGGCAGTTACGTTAATGTTAAACCCAGATTTACTTAAAGTAACAGAAGAAGGTATTTCAACATTTTTTTCCCAGTTTGCACCTTTAGGTAATTTTACAAAAAACCTACCTTGAAACTCCGGGCTCGTTGATTCTTCTAAATCATATATAGTGGATCGAACGTTAGCGCCAGCTGCTAAACTTAAGGTTATTAGCCAGCTATCAGCCGCGACTATACCTTCGCCACTGTCAAACAAAACGCTGTAATCAGTTTTACTTCCACTGTCAGCTTGTGGACCTCCTTGCGATATTTCGTAAAGCTGCGTTGATCTATAGGGTGCAGCAACTTCTGAAAATTGTATAGCTGCAGTCCCACTAAATCCCTCGTGGTATTTATTATTCTCCGCAAATTGAGGCCCTTCAAATTCCATCCAAGGCCCAGCGGCTGTAAAGCCGTTTGCTTTAGTAGTAATCAAAGCCGTTGATTGCTCTGTTTGTATAAATTTTATATTTCTAGGAGCTTCATTTTGAATATCTATTATTTTATAATAGTTTTCACTTGTTACAGCAACACTAGAACCATGTTGCTTTTTTAACACTAAATATTCACTGCTACCTATTTTGTTTCTTTCTTCCGACGGTAAACTAACCCAAACATTACCGTCAACATCATCGTACCATCTATCTAATACCAAATTATAATAATTAGAAGACGCATCCTTTACATAATACTTATAATAAGTTGCCCAAGATGGTACCGAAGACAATGCTGTGGCAGCTGTTAAAGCGTTTTTCTTTAGAGATTTATCTTTATCTAATATTATAGAGGCTTCCTTATCTGTAAACACAGGTGTTTCCCTATTGAAGTCATCCATAAAGGTAACGCCTAGCTGGTATGTTCTGTCTGACTTTATACTTTCCTGGCCTAGTAATTCTTCCGCAACTGAAAAATCAGTATTTGTTTGGCCACCCGTTAGCGTAGGTAAACCACCTAATGTGTAGTTTTGTAAATAATTACCGTAAACAACTCTATTGCCAATTATTTCTTGCGCTTTGGCTTTCCTAGGCACAGCATCAAAAGGCCTTAGCAATTGCACACTTTCTACCAACGCACCTAAAAGCTCTGAAGTAATATCGAAAGTTGTTAAAGTTCCAGTGGATACTAAATGGTTTTCTATAATATATATATTATTAGAACTAGCACCTTTGTAAAGTATTTGTATTTCAGAAACATCGCCTGGCGGCAAAGCGTATGCATCAGTGGGGAAAGTTAAAGTAATTTTTCTAAGATTGTTGGTCATGCCACCATTAAAAGCGTTTTGCGCCTCGAAATCATATTTACCTGGAACATACGCTGCCTCGCTAAACGGAGCATATGTTGAGTATTCATTGTCTATAAATTTGTATCTATATGAAAATCTAGGAAAATCATTTTGAAATATAGGATCAGATTCTACGAGAACTACAGACCAGGTTAATGGTGTATTTGGTAAATTAGTAGATATAGTATCAATTCTAAATGTTCCTCCGTTAAAGAAACCAGGAGCCGGCTCGCTGTTTGCTGTTAAGGCGGTGATTGTACAAACTACTTCGTAATAAATAATACTACCATTTTCTTGAAAAACATTAGCTTTAAAAGTTACTTGTTTATTCAAAAACACCGTCTGGGGGGAAATAGCTGTAGAAAAGCCACCGTTTGGTATAGTAAAAGAGCTGCCAATTGGCTTGGATCCTTCTAAAGGTGGCGCTTGGCCTAAACTAACGGAAATGAATATAGGAGTTATACCGGTAGCTTGGTTAGAAGGTGTTGTTACTAGTGATGGTAAGCTTGAAATTGACACAGCTTGTTTTGGCGATGGTTTTATAACCGTTATATCGCTTTCTTCAAAAGGGTTACCATACACTTGCGTGGCTACGCTTAATGTATTGCCACCTTGTACACTGCCAGCTTTAAACCTTGCTATGTCTATTTTTTTAGGCTCAGAGTTATTGTCTGTCCAAAATAACATACCTTCCAATAGGTTAACGCCTGTGATAAGATAGCTTGTGCTAAAATTTAATATGCTTCCGGTGTCTACTAAAATTGGGGCTACAATACCGGTGATCTGGTCAAACTCCATAATAGCATCGACACTATCACTAGTTAAAAACCAGTATATCTTTTCGTTTTGAGAATCCTTTGCAACTCCTATACATACAGGATTTGCAAGCCCAAAATCCTCTGCCCATTCACCAGAGCCTTCGGAATTCTTTAAAACGTTACCAAGTATGTTTTCTACGGCGCCTACATCAGAACCTTCAGATG
>TARA_B110000908_G_scaffold141941_1_pt1 | contig 10739 bp, 13 predicted proteins | sample TARA_B110000908 | Tara Oceans TARA_B110000908 (sample SAMEA4398067) | marine metagenome | biome: Polar Biome; feature: [DCM] deep chlorophyll maximum layer (ENVO:01000326); material: water (ENVO:00002006), including particulate matter (ENVO:01000060) such as... | depth 36 m
GATAACCTTGTGAAAATGTCGGTGCTGGTGAACGACGAACCCGTCGACGCGCTGTCGATGATGGTGCACCGTGATCGGGCTGACACGCGCGGCCGCGCCATGGTTGAAAAGCTAAAAGAACTGATCCCGCGCCATATGTTCAAAATCCCGATCCAAGCGGCGATTGGCGGTAAGGTGATCGCGCGCGAAACCCTATCCGCGATGCGCAAGGACGTGACGGCCAAGTGTTACGGTGGCGACGCGTCGCGCAAACGCAAACTGCTGGATAAGCAGAAGGCGGGTAAGAAAAAGATGCGGCAGTTTGGTAGCGTGAATATTCCGCAGGAAGCGTTTATCTCAGCGTTGAAGATGGATAGCTGAGTTGGTGAATTCGGTCGCAAATGCGATCGAGGTAAACAAGCCGATCTAAATCACTTAGAGAACGCACTTCTTGCGCAGTAATGCTATAACCAGCGATTTTTGCTAACAGTTTTGCAGGGAAACGGTCTGCATCCAAAAAGTCATCTTCAACGGTACGTTTTTTATCCAAGATTGAAAGTCTTGCGGGGTTTAATTTCAGATTCCATTTGTACCGCCTTAAGGTACTAAACACCGCCCAAGCGAACTTTCGATCCTTTCCATCGTAAATAGTTAGGTGGGGTCTTCCATCTGGAAAATCTGGTTTGTACCACAGGTCTGTAATGTCGAGTATCTCGACTTCCAAATGCACCGTATGCTGCTTTTCTCCAAAAAAATGACCCGGCTTACGAATTGTTACTTTTTCAGGAACTTTCTCAAAAATAGATTTACCGATGGCACTTTTATTTTTGTATGGACCCCGAAGTGTTATGTGAGCACGACGTGCATAATCACCCTCCACAACTAATCAAGCGACATCAAAAAGCTCTTGAACACGTGTATCGGAGAATTGGGTGGCTACAAAAAACATCAGACAATTAAGAACCGTAGATAGTTGTTTTGCTCGGCGACCGTCTTAACAATTTCGAAGATATGTTTACCAAATTGATCGGCCTTTCTAAATGCGTCTGTACGATCGGCTTTGTCACCGAAGCGTGAAAGCAACTCGGCCTCAGTAACATCTGTTTCCTCTAGAAACCATTCGTAAAGAACTTTTGCTTTTTCAAGGTCAGGCAGCGTCGCAGATGTAGCGTTGCAAGCAAATTCTAGGCGTTCCAGCGGTGTGAGCCCAATCATTTCCATAATATCTTGCGACCCAACCGGAGATTTCTTTGCTGCAATATATGAAATACTACCATAGCAGGTTAACATTCGGCTAAATTTCAACTTCAAGTTTTTCACCTTCTATTTCAACTTTTTTTCTTCGTTTGAAACAGGTTGATTGCGTTTGTTTTCATAATTCAAACAGAGCGTTTTCCAAAACCGGAGGATGTCATTCACTAAAAATGTGGGCTGAAAGTTAATTGGATGGTCAGGGTAGTCTTTGAAATAGGCCTGCAAAACTTCTTCTAAGACCGCTTGATATGCTACTGGATTAAATACGGGTCTGCTTTCGAGGATCATCAAGAGTCTTGCAGTAAAGTGGTTTTCGTAATCGTCGTTTCGGCCGCCTAATTCATCTACAATTTTTTGGCTTTCCAAAATCCGTAGGAACTCACCATCGTTAGAGAATTTGGGAAAATCGAGACTGTCGGACACGCGAATTACTTCCGAGAACATGCGCATAGAAGAAATATTTGGGGATTCGAGTTTTTCAAGTTTCCCCTGTTGGATAAAAAAGAGATCAATGTCGGAATGAACTGATGCTTCTAATCGCGCGTAAGACCCCGAGACGAAAATTGTTAAATCGTTTAGGTTTTTATCTCCGTAGATTTAGAAAGGCTGTCCGTAAGAGCAGAAATCTTGACCTCAGAATGATTACGCTTTTGATCTCTTATACCCACGATATATATCCATTAACAATTCAACCTGAGACGGTATTTTGCGGAATTTCTAACTTAACGCAACCCATTGTAACGCAATGGGACTGCAACTTATCACTTTCTATTTTTGCTAACTCCTTTCACCCCAAAAACCGGATACTGCCACTCCTGTCCAATCAACTCACGCGACCCGTAGTCCTTCGCCAAATCCACGGCGTCCTGCATCCGTCCTTGGTCCACCTCAAACCGGTGTGCCAACTCCCTCAGGTCGCGCCCGTGCACCTTGGCGAGGATACTTTTGCTGCGCATCGAGATCACGGAACAGATCGGTTTCCCGTGCCGTGTCAGCCACAAATGCGAGTTGTGCATATTCAGAAAATCGACCTCCGCTGTGGCGTTTGCACGGAAATGTGAAAAAGAAATAGTACGAATTTGCGGCAGCATGGCGTTTTCCGATCTGTCGTATTTCAAATTGTACAAATCGACCCCCACATTTGTACATTTCGCCAAATCAGCCCAAATAACGGCGGACAGGGGTCGACAAAATTGTACAAATCCACAGGGTCATATGTACAAAACCACCCTACGCCTGCGCCCCCAACGCCGCCTTAACCCACCGTCCCCCATGTTAATGCGCCTGTTCCTGCCCCGATTTTTAACCTATACGCAGCGCACAAAGACCAAAGGAAAACCCCATGACTTGCCCCCTATGTGCGTCCCTCTCCGACACCCTGATCGACACCCCAGTTGACGGTGGTCCCTACGGCGCATCCGCTTTGATTTGCGCGGACTGTGCAGGCCAGTTAAACGCCCCAAACCCCAGTCATTTCCGTGGGTTAGCCACAACCATGTGGTCCGAAGATCCTGTGATCCAAGTCCTCGCCGCCCGCACCCTGACCAAGCTGTCAGACGAGGGCTGGGCGCGTGATTTGTCCGACCAATTGTACCTAGATGACGACACCCGCGCATGGGCCGACAACGTGGAACCCGACTTGGGCCACAAGGACAGCAACGGCGTACCCTTAACAACCGGCGACACCGTTGTTTTAATTAAGGATTTAATGGTTAAGGGGGGTGGTTTCACCGCCAAACGCGGCACCGCTGTGCACCGCATTTCGCTAGTGTCTGACAACGCGGCCCATATCGAGGGCCATGTCGAGGGGCAACGCATTGTTATCCTTACAGAATACGTGAAGAAACGCTAAGGGTTACTTGTATCCGAACGCTGAATTAGGCATCCAATCCGCCTCGCCGATTCCCGCCCGCATGTGCAGACAAGCCGTGCCAGTGCGTTGAAAATACGTAGCTTTTAGGTCGTACCACCCAGCTTTTGGCACGCTAACCTCCACCGCTTCGCTTTCTTCGCAAGGGTGGCGCCCGTCAAAGAACACAACTTCCTTGCCGCCGATGCTCGCCTGAAGCCCATCATTGCTAAGGAAATCAATGACATAGGTGCCCGTTGTGTCGAATTTTACGTAGCCTGAAATGCCCGCCACAACGTGGTGTGCTTTCTTGGATGTCAGCGTGCGTTTGCCGTTGATCATGTCCAGATAATCAAGTCCAGACAATGGCTTACCCAGTTTTGCACGCTTCAAATGTTTCTTCGCCTGCGCCAGTGTTTTCACATCAGACGGATAAGCATAAGACACCGCTAACCCTTGGGTCAAACCACTGGGCTGAGGGTTCGCAGGTTTCAGTTTCAGCGGCCCCGCCAACGCCGGCCCGGCAGCAATCATCGCAATCGCAACAGCAGAAATAAGTCGTTTCATAGAGTGTCCCTCGTGTTGTGGCGTCCTCTGATGGACTTTTTTCCTATGATCTTACAACCTCGTTTCACCGGCGCAAGGGATTCGAAAAACCTCTAGACCCGGTAGAAATGGTACCGGTCCCCGATTATGGTTTCTGGCCCTTGAATTCGGGTGAAGCCGACCATGGGTTGTTGGGACACAATCATTCCACCAGGTACCATTACCGCCTTGATAAGAGGGGACAATCTCCCACCTTCCTCAACGTCTTTTTCTTTGACCCCAAAGCCAAAATCGTAGTGGGCAAAAGCGATTTGTGCACCTTCAGTTGCCAAGCGTTCCAGCATTGCGTCAGCTTCACCTTTAAGAAAATCAGCTTCTGGCGGCACGCATGACGGGTGGCATTGTAAAATCCGGTCGATCACCCAAATCCGTCGATCTGTATTTTCGCGCAGATGGTCATAGGTTCGTCCGTTCCCAAGGCCCATTTCAAGGATGTCGCCTTTTATGTCTTTGGACTGTTCGATGGCCCAGTTGATCCCGTCGATTTGGGCGGTCAGGCGACGGCGGAAGGATTCAAGTCTGCTCATGTTAATATCTCTTTCAAATTGGCAGGATGCGCGCCGCCATCTAGCATTTCGGTTATGAAGGCCTCTGAGAACTCCCAGACTTCAGGGACGTGGACGAGGTGATGTGTCAGCAGGCCAAGGGGTTCGGTTGCATCTTGTAGACCGTCGCAACGTGCGTGGAGTATATTGGCGGCTTGGATGATCATATCTGAGGGATCGGCAAGACCGCGATGGCCACGCCAAAATATCGGATCGATATGGGTGTTGATCTGAGGCAAGCCGGTAGTGTTCGTTCGTGCGCCATAGGTAGAAAAGCCAAGGTAGCCGGTTTGTACCAACGCAGTTTGAACGCTCGCGTCCATGCGGTTCCAGGGTGGGACGAACAGCGGAAAAAACCCATCACCAAATAGGTGTGTCATTCGATCCATAGCCAGCTTTAGGTCCTGGGCCGTGCCATCCCGTTGGACACCGAATTCTGACTTCTTTGAATCTTTAGGGGCGGTGTTTAGATGCGCCCACCCGTGTACACATGGAACAAGATTTGGGCGGTCACGTAGGAATGGAACAAGCGTGTCATGGGCAGTTTTTGGAATAGTCGCCAAATAGACAGGAACGCCGATGCTGTCAGATATCTCAAACAGTTTTTCAAGGGCTGCGGTTGGCTCGATCGCGTCATCGTCGCGCCACCACATTGGTACTGATGTTTTTGTGTCGCGGCAGCGTGCCAAAGCCGTGCGTAAAGGGGTCCAGTCAACCATCGTGAGCCGTTTCACTAAGCATCGCCTCAATGATATTGACCGTTGTTGTGGCGCCGTCAAAGCGTGCTTTGGGCTTGTAAGTGCTGTTGAGGTTTTGGATTTTTTGGATAGCCAAGATCAAGGTTTCGACGCTTAAATCTGCGTCTTTTAAAACCGCAATATTTGACTGCTCTGATAATGCCTTGGCCCGCAAAGATTGTTCAACTTCGCCACCTGCGTCAAATGGAACAAACACGGCAGACACGCCAGTTTGCAAGATGTCCAACGCCGTATTGTATCCGCACATAGAAACAGAAACATTTGCATGATTTAGCACCTGGCGAAAGTCGGGTCGTGCGGCTTCGATCTGCACGTTGGCAGGAGCCGTTGGGATTAATTTCTTGATCTTGGTTTGTGCGTTGGCGCCGCCCACCAGAATGCGCCAAGTTCGCTTAGGGTCTTGAACTGCAGCTGCAATTGCGGTCTTGAACAATTTGGCACCAACATCACCTCCGCCCGCACTTACAACGATTTCGCCTTTACCTGCATTCATTGGATGTGGCGGTGGGGGTGTGGGCGCTACGAAACCAGTGTATTGAAGGTTCCTTTCTAGGGCCGCACTTACTGGCCAGCTCAAGGACAAAGGGGTTAGGTTTGGGTCTGAGTGAACCAAGATACCATTGTAAAACCGCTTGATCATTTCGTTCGCGAATTCAACTTTTGCAGGCTTAGAAGGAGGTGCAAGAATATCGCGGATAGAACCTAGAACGAGTGGTGTTTCGATGTCTTTGGCCTGTTGCAGTAGCATTTGGAATTCGTGCTTCAATGATCGGCGACCGAATGGGAACAGTTCTGTAATCAAGACGTCTGGCCGCAAGCGTTGCATTGTCTGTGCCAGCAAGGTTTGCCGGGTCTGGAGATAGGAATGGGAGGCAACTTGTCCGTCTTCATCCAGCAGCCTGGTAAAGTTTACACCGTCAGATCGAAGTGGTGGCAGTTGAATCAGTTCAATGCCAGTATGATCAAGCTGCGCAACTGGCATGCCACCAGACGCAACGCTGACCTGATGCCCTGCAGCTGCAAACGCCCGCCCAAGGGTCAATGCGCGGCTAAGATGACCGCTGCCCAGTAGGTGTGTGACGACGATAAGCAGCTTCATTAGATGCGTTCAACCAATCGGATAGGATCTGCTTGCATTGCCCATCCCGTCTCGGAGATTTCTATAACAAACAGACGATTTCGTTTAATTTGAAATGGGGTCGGACCCTTGAAATTCCAACCCGTCGCGTGGGCCAATAGGACGCGCATCACGCCAATGTGGCAGACCGCGAGGGTATCGTGAGTGCGGGTATTGGCCCAAGGCAGTAGGCGGTCCCGCACTGCATCAACACGTTCGCCGCCCTTTGGGGCAAAGGACCAGCCCCAGTCCTCGATATCTTTAAACCCGCTTTGTGGCTCGGCTTTTAGATCTTTGCCATGCTGGCCTTCCCATTCGCCCCAATCCATTTCGGTCAATGCTGGTGCAGTTTTGGGCGACTGATCCGTCACGATTTGGGCCGTCTGCACGGCACGTTTCAGCGGGCTAGACCAGATGTCAGCATCCGTCCAACCGTCTGGCAATTTGAGCGTCCCAAGTTGTTTGGCCGCTTCTGGATCAAGGGCGATGTCAGTGCGCCCTTGAATGCGTCCTTCGCGGTTCCAAGGGGTGTGGCCGTGTCTAAGAAGGGCGAGCCGTATCATAATTTGGGTCCTGTGACATTTTCTAAAACTGTGTTGAGGGTTTGGGTCGCTGCGCTGCGTAGATGATTTTCGCGCACAAATTTGCGGGCTTGATCTGCGCGAGTTTGGCGTAGGTCTGAATTGCTAAGGAGCGCTGTAATTGCAGTGACCAAAGGCAGCGTTCCCTCATGTGGGCGGGGGTGTGTGCCGTGGGTAACGTCGCATACGCCGGGTCTGTTTTGGGCGACAACGGGAACGCCAGCGGCTTGTGCTTCGAGGTAGGTCAAACCAAAGGCTTCGTTCACACCAGGCCAGAACAATAGAGACGCTTGGCCATACAGTTTTGCTAAGGCACCGCTGTCCATTGCACCAAGAAATTTCACGTTATTGCCGAAGGGTGCCATCATATTTTTAACTTGGTCAACAGCAGCTCCATCACCTGCAATATCAAGAGCCCAATCTTGGTGGAGCATCGCGCTAAGCGTGTCAGAGATCAGTTGATACGAGGCCAATTTGTCACCGTGGCGCATCATTGCGACGCTAAGCATCGGACCATTACCAGTTGAGGCGCGCGGTAGCGTGTCGCGATCAAGGAAAGGATGAAGGTGGACCAAGTTTTGGCCTTCGGAGGCATCACGGTGCAATGCTTCTGCATCACGGGCTGTTAGATACAGAATCGCAGCGGCCGCGTCACAAGCAGCTTCAGCGTCTTTGGCAAAACCCGCCCATGGGCCGTTCAGGCGTTTCTTGGCGCGTGTGGCTTCGACCAAAACATAGGGAATGTTTAAGGCACGCGCGACTGTTGGACCTATCAAGTCCGGCGCTTTGTAATAGTTGTGATAGGTTATCCAAACCTGCCATTTTTCCAAATGACCGAGATTGGTAATACGGTTGATTTCACGACTTGCAGCAGCACGCAATTCAGCTTGGGTTTCCGGCAATCCATCCGGGTCGTAAATGCGCAGTTCCGAAGCAAGTGTGACGTCGTGCCCGCCTGATTTCAAGGCATACATCAATGCACGTGCCATTGCCCTGTCCCCAGATGGGATCGTGTGATTTGGTGATTTTAAAGGGGCGTAAAAAGCGACTTTCACACCAGTTTTCCAGACAACATTAACCGCAAACGTAATGCCAAGTGCGCAATGCTGGGGGCCATAAGGAAATCGTGTGTCAGGCGCTCATAAGCGGCATCTGCCAAACGCGGACCAAGGGTCGGATCACCCGCAAACCGTGCTATTTCGGCGGCAAGTGCTGCAGGGCTGTCATCGCTAAGAATGCCATGCACCTCAGTGTTAATGAATTCAGGAATGGCAGAGACAGGGGTGGACAGAATGGGCAGCTTCTGGCTGGCCGCCTCCATCAAAACATTGGGAAGACCATCACGATCTCCATCTTCGGCCACGCGGCTAGGGAGCACAAAAATATCAGCCGCACGCATCGCTTCAATCACTTCGGGCTGATCACAGGCACCGCGCCATGTGATGCGATCTTCAACACCATGATCTGACGCGAGCTTGCGCATTTGATCATCCAAAGCTCCGCCACCAATGTGGGTCCAATGCCACGCGATTCCTGATGGCAAAAGGGCAAGCGCTGCGATTAGGTTGTCAAAGCCCTTCTTCTCTACCAAACGTCCAACCGACATCAGATTGAGCGGGGCCTTCGTGGCTCGAATAGCCCGTTTAGGAGGTGCAGGAAATCGCGTTAGGTCTAGTCCGTGATAGACAAGATCTACAGGCGTGCTGGCTGACAAACTCCGCAAGTGTTCAGCCCCGAACGCAGTGCAGGTTGCCCCGAATGTAGCGCCATGTTGGGTGCCATCCAATTTGCTGCGCAACTCCCATTCGGGAGAGGTCCAAATATCTTTGGCATGGGCTGAAAAAGATTAAGGAACACTACGCAGAATAGCCGCATAACGTGCGACAGATGCGGGGGTGTGTAAAAAGTGCGCATAGATACTGGATGTTTCAGGTGGCAATTCGTGGGCCATAACACAGGCCTGCCCAAAACGGCGGATGCGATTGCGTGTCTTGTCACGTGCATAATCAGCACGAATGGCAGACCATGCGGCGCGAAAACCGCCGCATGTAATTGCGTGCAGCACACCGCGCAAAACGCGCAGGGGTTCGTGGCGAAGGTATTCGGGTAAGTACCTGACACGTGCATTTAATCGGTCATGTAAGGGATGCGTTTTTTTGTCAGTTGGATGGCGCAGGGACCAAATATCGAAGGCAACGCCGCCTTCTTCTAGGGCGACCAATTCTTGGGCGATGAAGGTTTCGGACAAGCGTGGCCACCCTTTGACAACAACTGCTAAGTTTGGATTGTGCGGCTTCATTGCGTGTCTGGGTTGGGTGCGTCTGTTCCCATCAATGTGCGCGTGCGTTTGATCACATAATCCAACCCATCAAGCAGCCCATCTGCACCTGCATCTGATGGTTTTCCTTGCGAAGGCAATGCACGGATTGCTTTGATCATAGATTGAGGCGTCATCCCGTCTCGAGTTTCCTCTAACATGCGGACCAAACCCAATTCTTCGGCACGACTGGCCCGCAACCACTGCTCAAGACGTGGAACTGTACGTGGCACAATCACCGCACGTTTGTCAAAAGACAGCACTTCGCAAAACGTATTATAACCACCCATGCAAACGACGCCTTCGGCATTTGCAAACAGCGCTTCCATGCGACTTTCAAAGCCAAGGGCAGTCACTCGGCCATTCAACTTTGCGACCCGTGCTTCAAATTCATCGCGGACATCACCTGATAGGAACGGGCCATAAACCAGCAACGCACGGGGGCTTAGATCAGGGTCTTGTTCATAGGCTGCCAAGACGAGATCAACCATCGCTTTGCCGTCGCCACCGCCGCCGGGAGTTATCAAAATGTAGGGGTCTTCGGGTGTATCCGTTGCATCAGTAATTTCGCGGCGTAGGTAACCTGTCCAATGCATGCGGTCACGGGTTTCTTGTGACAAGTCCAACCCTTCAAATGGATTGTATACAGACTTCACACCATAGACCCAAATGTCGTCGTAAAACTTTTTGGTCGCTTCATCCGCGCCTTTACGGGCCCATTCAGTGGCGAGGACTTTGGGTTCATCCAAGACGTCGCGTAGCCCAAGCACCAGTTTGGTTTTGCCCTCAGCTTTTAGGCGTTCCAACGCTGGCAAAAGTTCGCCCCTGAAACCGGTTGGTTCTTTGTCAACGATCAATAGATCGGGGTCATATTGCTCAATCGCGGATTCGATAAGACCGGCGCGAAGGGATGTGATTTCCTCGATGTCCAAACCAAGAGTTTGGCTGATATAGGACCCATCTGGCAGTTTGGTGACACCGGGCAAACGTACGTGATCGACACGTTCAGGAAACGTAAAGCGCCCAGCAACAGGGGAGCCTGTTAAGATGATAGCGGATTGCACCGTATCACTTTAAGTCAGGGCAGATGCCAGTGCACGACTACGTCGCAAATGGCCAAGGCCAAATGTGTCGTGACTGTACAGGACAACGCGGCGTGGGCGCTTAGAAGAAATAGAAGATTTTAGTGCCATAAATGTCGTCTTTCAAAGGCCTTACAGGCGCATGTCACTGCCTGTTTTGCCCTATATTCCCTTAATGTCATACAGCACAGCGTTTGGTTTTCCCAAGGCGCGGACAGCATCAGAACCCATTTCTACAAACTCTTTATGCCCAACGGCCACAATAATCGCATCATAGGCACCATTTTCGGGTGAAATGACCGGAATGACCCCGTGACGGGACTGCATAACATCTGCGGGGACCCATGGTTCATGAACATCAACTTGGACGGAATAGTCAGCCAGTTCTTCGACAATATCGGCGACGCGGGTGTTACGTGTGTCAGCGCAGTTTTCTTTAAACGTATAGCCCATGACCAAAACACGTGCGCCCTGCAGATCAATCCCCCGTGTTAGCATTTTTTTGATCAAGGAGCCGGCAACATGTGCGCCCATCTGATCGTTAATACGACGGCCAGCTAAGATGACTTCGGGGTGATACCCCAACTGTTCTGCGCGATAGGTCAGGTAGTAGGGGTCGACCCCAATGCAGTGCCCACCAACCAGACCGGG
>TARA_B110000908_G_scaffold144823_1_pt1 | contig 10725 bp, 7 predicted proteins | sample TARA_B110000908 | Tara Oceans TARA_B110000908 (sample SAMEA4398067) | marine metagenome | biome: Polar Biome; feature: [DCM] deep chlorophyll maximum layer (ENVO:01000326); material: water (ENVO:00002006), including particulate matter (ENVO:01000060) such as... | depth 36 m
GTGCTTGGCTTTTGAGCGAAAGGCCGCATAAATGAGGTGAGAGACCGAAACGTAAGCGGGACAAGACCAGTTCAAACCACGCCTCGGAATTATTCGCAGCAATTCAGTAAAAACGGCACAGCCGCATCCACCATCTGTTCAAATCTATCCGCCATTGTAAAACGCCCTCACGTCAAAATTGGGTAAAGTGGGTTCCAACCCGCCCAGCTACATGCAAACCTAACAGCATGATTACATTGCACCACCTCAATCGGTCCCGCTCGCATCGTATCCTTTGGCTGCTCGAAGAGTTGGGGGTTGAATATGACGTCAAACATTATGCACGTGACACCAAAACCAATCTGGCACCACCAGAGTTGATGGCAATCCATCCTCTTGGCAAATCCCCGATGATTGAAATGGATGGTCGCCTGATCACTGAAAGCGCCGCAATTGTCGAAATGCTGTGTATGACCCACGGGCCGCATATGATCCCCAAGGTTGGCAGTGACGCCTACATCCAACATCTCGAACTAATGCACTTTGCCGAAGGGTCCGTGATGACCCCTATCCTGTTAAACCTGTATGTCGGTTTGCTGGGCGACGCGGGCGCGCCGCTGCATCCGCGCATTCAACAACAGCTTGATGCGCATTACGGTTACATGAATGACGTCATTGGCGATGCGGGTCACTACGTGCTTGATGAACTTTCTGCCGTGGACATCATGCTTAGTTTTCCTGCCGAAATCGCAATGCGTCAAAATCGGCAGGATGATTATCCCCGCCTGACCGCATTTGTCGAACGGATGCACGCGCGACCAGCCTATCAACGCGCCACGGCAAAAGGTGCTGAATAACAGTTGGAGTTAACCCAAACGCAACAGTGGTTAACGGTTAATATCCAGTGAAGTTCAACTGGTATTTGTTATTGCCCAAAATGTACAAATTGACCCTCAGTTTGTACATTTTGGCAGGTTTTGCCTGATTTCACCCGTGCGTAGACCAGTCATAATGTACATACTGGGCGGTGGTTTGTACATATCGGCGTCAAATAGACCGCCGCGCGGCGGCTTAAGACATTGCACCGCCCCACTTCTCATGCCACGAATTGCCCCATGACCCAGCTATTTTCGCCCAACGGCACCCCCGCTTCACGCCTAACTTTTGGCACCATGCAATTCGGTGGAAACGCCAATGCGACCCAAAGCCGTGCCATGTTTGACGCCGCAATTGATGCGGCGGTTAATCACTTTGACACCGCCTATGTTTATACGGATGGCGCGTCAGAAACCCTTTTAGGTCAAATGGTTGACGGTAATCGTGATGATCTGGTGATCGCCACAAAGGCTGCATATGTTGGCGGTTCAACACGCGCAAATATCCTGAAACATTTTGATGTGTCTCGCGACCGGATGCAGATGGATATGATTGACCTGCTGTATTTGCACCGTTTTGATGATGACACGCCATTGGAAGACACATTTGACGCCCTTGCCACCTTACAAAAAGATAACAAAATCAGATATATAGGAGTCTCAAACTTTGCTGCCTGGCAAGTGATGAAGGCACAGTCCGTAGCCCAAAAACTGGGCACCCGTATCGATGTGATCCAACCCATGTATAGCCTTGTGAAGCGTCAAGCCGAGGTCGAGATAATGCCGATGTGTATCGACCAAGGTATTGAAATCGTTCCATATTCCCCGCTTGGCGGCGGTATCCTTACAGGTAAATACGCGCGTGGTGAAACGGGGCGCCTCACCGAAGACGACCGATACGCCGCCCGCTACGGCCAGTCTTGGATGCACGACGCTGCCACCGTATTCAGCGCCCTCGCCAACGACCTAAATGTCGCCCCCGCAACCCTCGCCGTCGCTTGGGCTGCACACCACCCCAGTGGCCCAAAACCCATCGTATCGGCACGCAATGCCGAGCAGTTAATGCCCTCACTCAAGGCTATGGATTATTTCATGAATTCAGCGCTTTACGATGGGATTACAGCCCTTGCGCCAACACCAGCGCCCGCCACAGATCGACTAGAGGAAGCATGACTGACATCATCGTAATCGGCGGTGGTATCGCTGGGATTTCCGCTGCAGCACGCCTATCAAAACACGCCCAAGTGACACTACTTGAAGCCGAAAGCGCCCTTGGCTACCACGCCTCCGGTCGCTCCGCCGCACTGTTCGAGGAAAACTACGGCTGTGCATCAGTAAAAGCCCTGAACCGCGCCAGCGCCGCTTATCACCAACCCTACCTAACCCCGCGCGGGTTCTTGTTGGTCGGCAAAAAAGGCGAAGACGAAGCGTTTGGAAATGACCTTAACGACCTGAGAACGAATGAAATTTCGATAACTGAGGCACGCGAGCACGTCCCAATTCTCAACGAGAAAATCAGCCGCGCAGCCTACCATGACAGCGCACAAGACATCGACACGGACCGCATGATCCAGGACTTTGCAAAAGTTTTACGCACAAATGGCGGGCAAATAGTCACAAATGCCAAAGTCGATAAAATCACATATCAGAACAAACGATGGGCCATCCTATCTGGCGAAACACCTTACACCGCTGAAACGCTGGTAAATGCCGCAGGCGCATGGGCTGACCAGATAGCTCAACTCGCAAATGTCCCGCAAATTGGGATAACGCCACTGCGCCGTTCAATGGCACGAACTCCAGCGCCACATGGCCATGATATATCCAAATGGCCCATATTCTTCGGCGTCGGAGAAGCATGGTATGCTAAACCCGACGCAGGTAAATTGCTGATCTCGCCTGCTGACGAAACCCTTGTCGAACCTCATGATGCCTACGCCGATGATATGACGCTGGCAGAAGGTATTGATCGGTTCCAGCAACACGTAACACACGAGGTCACGCGGGTAGAAACCACTTGGGCTGGCTTGCGCAGTTTTGCACCTGACCGCACGCTGGTTTTGGGGCGTGATCCAACCAATCCAAACTTTATCTGGTGCGCAGGGCAAGGTGGATATGGGTTCCAAACAGCTCCTGCCGCGTCACAGTTGATTGCTGACATTACATGTGGGCAAGCATCTGAATTAGATGAACAAATTATCAACATTCTATCTCTAAACAGGTTCCATAAGTGAACGTCAGAAAACCACCCAGCACTGCAAGTATTGCAACCGAAACTGACGGGACAGGCAAGCTCCATGCGCCATCTGCGGCACGCAATACGAACGCAATATGTGCGTCCATAAAGTCCATTGCACCACCAACAGGGGACGCGTTGGAAATTGCAAGCGGCACCGGTCAACACATAGTGGCACTCGCCGCTGCCATGCCTCATATTCGTTGGCAACCAACCGAGGTGGCGGCAAACCGTATCGCCAGCATTCAGGCCTATCTCGATGACACAGCTTTACCAAACATCGTACCACCGATCATGTTGAATGCCACCAACGAAGGCTGGAACACAGCGGTGTCGCCCAAGAACCTGATAACGCTTTCGAACCTACTGCACTTGATCAGCGAAGCTGAGGCAACCACGCTTATATCTGAAGCGGCTAAGGCACTGGTGCCAGACGGAAAGCTATTCTTATATGGCCCCTTCAAGCGAGATGGGAAATTGATCAGCGAAGGCGACATAAATTTTGACGCCAGTATCCGTGCCTCTGATCCTGAGATGGGATATAAAGACGACAACTGGGTTAAAGCTACGGCGCAAAAAAATGGCCTGATCCAAGATCAAGCCATTGATATGCCAGCAAATAACTTGGCGTTGGTATTTACAAGAAAGTCGTAAGGCGGGCCTAAACCCGCCATACCACTACGTCTTATCCGTCAACACGGATCGTTGTATTCTTCGGATCATATGGGCTGTCAGCTGTGATTTCAGCATCCCACATTTGCCCAAACATCTGCACCTTCAACTTGGTCCCAACAACGGCTAAATCAGCAGGCACATACCCCATGCCGATCGACTTGTTGAATGCCACGGAATACCCGCCCGATGTCAAACGACCTACGCGCGTTTCACCATGATAAAGCGCTTCACGGCCCCATGGGTCCGCATCCGCAGGACCATCGATCAACAACGTCACACATTTGCTAACCACGCCATGGGCTTCCATCGCGGCCTTGCCGTAGAACTCTTTCGACAGGTCAATAAATCGAGGTAGATCCGCCTCAACAGGGGTCGCGTCACGTCCCAATTCGGTGCCAAAGGCACGATACGATTTTTCTTGGCGCAACCAGTTTTGTGCCCGCGCACCAACCAGCTTCAAACCATGCGGTTCACCCGCTGCAACGATTTGATCCCAAAGGTAATTTTGCATCTCAATCGGGTGATGAAGTTCCCAACCCAACTCGCCCGTATAGGCCACACGGATCGCACGTACAGGACACATGCCAAGTTCGATATTGCGCATCGTCAACCAAGGGAACCGCTTGTTTGAAAGGACAGTTTCTGGATCGCCGTCCTTCACAAGTGCGTTCAAAACATCGCGCGACTTTGGACCGGCTATTGCTAGAACACCCCATTGCGTTGTGACGTCGTGGCATTCGATATAGCCAAATTCGGGGGCTTTATCATCGATCGCCTTGCGTAGATAATCGCTGTCATAAGCAGTCCAAGACCCTGCAGACACTAGATAATACTCATCCTGTGCAATGCGCACAATCGTATATTCTGTGCGGGTGGTACCCGCAGATGTCAGCGCATAGGTCAGATTGATCCGCCCAATCGATGGCAGCTTGTTACAGGTGAACCAATCAAGGAATTGGGTGGCACCCGGTCCTTTGACGACGTGCTTGGTAAAGGCAGTCGCGTCGATCAGGCCGACGCCGCTCCGTATCGCTTTAGCCTCTTCCACAGCATGGTCCCACCACGCGCCACGACGGAACGAACGGCCGTCCAAATCAAAGTTATCAGGTGCATCCAAAGGTCCATAATAGTTTGGACGCTCCCATCCATTTACGAACCCAAATTGCGCACCAGCTTTGGCTTGACGATCATAGGTCGGTGACGTGCGCAAAGGACGGCACGCTGGACGTTCTTCATCTGGATGGTGAACGGTATAAACGTGATCGTAACATTCTTCATTTTTGCGAGCCGCAAATTCAGTGGTCATCCATTCGCCGTAACGTTTGGGGTCAAGCGAGGCCATGTCGATCTCGGCCTCTCCATCCACCATCATCTGGGCAAGGAAGTAGCCGGTGCCACCTGCCGCTGTGATCCCGAACGAGAACCCTTCAGCCAGCCACATGTTGCGCAGGCCAGGTGCTGGACCGACCAATGGGTTTCCATCAGGAGTGTAGCAGATCGGACCGTTGAAATCGTCCTTCAACCCACTATCCTCGCAAGACGGAACGCGGTGGATCATCGCCATGTACTGTTCTTCGATACGTTCCAAATCAAGCTGGAACAGGTCAGCGCGGAAGCTGTCTGGCACACCGTATTCAAAACGGGCTGGCGCGTTCTTTTCATAGACACCTAAAATCCAACCGCCACGTTCTTCACGCACATAAGATTGTGCATCTGCGTCCCGAATAACTGGATGCTCAGGGTTGCCCGCAGCACGGTGTTTTACCAACTCAGGATCTTGTTCCATAACGATAAACTGGTGCTCAACTGGGATAGCAGGCATCTTTATGCCCAGCATTTTGGCAGTACGCTGCGCATGGTTGCCTGACGCAGTCACAACATGCTCTGCTGTGATTACAATCTGCTCGTCGGAGGGGATCAAATTGCCACCCTTCTCAACCATCTTGGTGCAGGTTACATCCCAAGCAGTCCCGTTCCATTCAAACGCATCGGCTTGCCATTTACGTTCGATCACAACGCCGCGCTGACGCGCACCTTTGGCCATAGCCATCGTCACGTCTGCTGGATTTATATAGCCATCCGTATGGTGATACAGCGCGCCTTTCAAATCATCGGTGCGGATCAATGGCCACTTCGCCTTGATCTCATCTGGGGTCATAAAGACATAAGGGACATCGCAGGTTTCGGCGGTCGAAGCATACAGCTTAAACTCGTCCATCCGCTCATCTGTCTGCGCCATACGCAGGTTACCAACAACAGCAAAGCCTGCGTTCAGGCCAGTCTCTTCCTCAAGCGATTTATAAAAATCAACCGAGTATTTATGGATATGGGTCGTTGCGTAAGACATGTTGAACAAGGGCAACAAACCGGCCGCGTGCCAAGTAGAACCCGAGGTCAGCTCGTCCCGCTCAAGCAACATCACATCATCCCAACCAGCTTTTGCCAGATGATATGCAATCGAGGTGCCAACAGCACCGCCGCCGACAACCAATGCCTTAACTTGAGTTTTCATGAACGCGACTCCCTAAACATAGAATTGCCCCTGTTCTAGGACGCCACGCAAATCTACGCGCCAGCAAGCCGACAACTCATAGCAAAAAACCGACCTCGCGGCCCGCATCAGGTTCGCTTTGCCAAATAAACTTTGGGGGAGTCGCGCCAGCGACGGGGGCAAGCCCCCTAAACGAAAAATGTCGCGCAAGCGGCCATTGGATCAGACCGACACAACTTTTCCCGGATTCATAATACCATCAGGATCAAGGGCACCCTTGATTGCGACCATCACATCCACCGTCGCGGCACCTAGTTCTTCTTCCAAATAGGGCATCTTGCCCTGCCCGATGCCATGCTCTCCGGTACATGTGCCGTCCATCGAAATCGCAAGCCTGTTCAACCAGCTGACAAACTCCGCAGCCCGCAGTTTTTCATCGTCATTTTCTGCATCCACCAACAACAAGCAGTGAAAGTTCCCGTCACCAACATGTCCAACAATGGGAGAGATGAAACCCTCATCATCCAGCTTTGCCCGCGCTTGGTTCACACAATCTGCCAGCCGCGAGATCGGGACACAAACATCCGTCGAAATACCCATCGCACCGGGGCGCAATTGCAACGTCGCCCAATAGGCATCGTGGCGGGCCTGCCAAAGCTTATTTCGCTCCTCCGTGCTGGTGGTCGCGGTATATCCAGCGCCGCCATGTTCCTCGGCAATCGCACCGAACATTTCCGCTTGCTCGATGACACTTGCATCTGACCCGTGGAATTCCAGAAGTAGAAGCGGCTCTTCAGGTAGATCCAGTTTGGAATAGGCGTTACACGCCTTCACCTGCAGGGCATCCAGCAATTCAATCCGTGCGACAGGGATGCCATATTGGATGACCTTCATCACCGTTTGACAGGCAGCATCAACCGTTGGGAATGTACAACGGGCCGAACTGATCGCCTCTGGTATCCCCTGCAACTTCAAAGTGATTTCTGTGATCAACCCCAACGTGCCTTCCGATCCAACCATCAACCGTGTCAAATCGTAACCTGCTGACGATTTCTTAGCCCGTTGCGCCGTGCGCATTGTGCGCCCATCAGCCATCACAGCTTCAATCGCGATCACGTTGTCTTTCATGGTGCCATAGCGCACCGCATTGGTGCCGCTGGCATTGGTTGCTGACATTCCACCAAGCGATGCGTTCGCACCGGGATCAATGGGGAAAAACAACCCCTGATCGCGCAGATGCGTGTTCAATTGTTCACGCGTCACACCTGGCTGAACGACGCACGACAGGTCATCTACATAGACAGCCAGAATTTCATTCATCTGCATCACATCAACAGAAATACCACCAGCTGGCGCGTTCACATGCCCCTCAAGCGACGTGCCTGTTCCGAAGGGAATGATCGGTACTTTATGGGTGGCACAAATCTTCACGATCTCTGCGACGTCTTCTTTGCTTTGCGCAAAAATAACACCGTCAGGTGATTGATTTTCCAACCACGTCGTCGTGTGCCCATGCTGCTCGCGTATGGCGTCACCAGTCTGAAAGCGATCGCCGAATTGCTGCTTTAACACGCCCAGAACTGTTGCAATGCCATCTTCGTTGCGTGGCAATCGGGTGATATTGGCCATTCAGTCTTCCTTTTCAATCAATCGCCGATGGCGATCCCTTCACGGCGCGGATCAGCACCTCCTTGCAGCGTGTCCCCAATTACAATTGCGTGCAAGCCAGAATTCAAGCCACGCACACCAACTTCATATCCTAGACCTTCAAGACTAGACTGCAGTTCAACAGCCTGCGTTCCCTCTTCCAAATCATAGGTCCCGAACCGGTTCACCATGTGCGGAACAGACACAGCTTGCTGCACATCCATTCCCCAATCCAGTTGCGCAACAATTGCCTCGGCAACATACCCAATGATGCGACTGCCACCGGGGCTCCCAATCGCCATAACGGGTGCGCCATCTTTCATCACAATTGTCGGTGCCATCGAAGATCGCGGACGTTTTCCCGGCTCCAAACGGTTCGCAATTGGCACGCCGTCACGGTGGCTGCGGAATGAAAAATCGGTGAGTTCGTTGTTCAACATGAACCCGCCAACCATGATCCGCGACCCAAAGGCGTTTTCAATGGTTGTCGTCATTGAAGCCACGTTTCCATAGCTGTCCACGATCGAGATATGTGAGGTCGAGGGCAGATCGATTGGCACGTCATCCGCAAAATTGAGCGCATGATCGAATTTGGGGTGGCCTGCAGATACGTTTTCCAGTGCACGCTCGTCTGCCAATAGAACCCCGCGATCCGCAAGATAAGCTGGATCAACCAAACCTTCGGTTGGCATAGGGACATAATCACTGTCGGCCATGTAACGCCCACGATCAGCAAATGCCAAACGTGCGGCATCCCCCATCAAGCGTCGTACGTTGGGATCATTTGGCCCAGCGCTGAGGTCATATCCCTCAAGCATCCCCAAAATTTGCCCAACCGTCAGTGCACCCGACGATGGTGGACCCATTCCGCAAACATCATGTGCGCGGTAGCTGGCACAAACCGCTGGCCGTTCTTTGGCTTGATAAATTGCTAGATCGACTTCGCTCAGAACCCCCGGGTTCCCTAGAGCGGAGGTAACCGCTGCAACAATGTCTGACGCGATCACACCTGTGTAAAATGCCTCTGTCCCGCCATTGGCGACAGTGGTAAGACTATCCGCATAGGCTGGATTAACTAGCGTCGCCCCAATCGCGACAGGTGTTCCATTGGGCAAAAAATAGGCTGCGGCGGTAGCATCACTTGCCAACCGCTCGGCATCACGCGCGACCAGACCTGCAAGACGTGGTGAAACGGCAAAGCCATCCTTTGCCAGTTTAATCGCGGGTTCAAAAAGCCCGGCCCACGGCTTCTTGCCCCACTTATCATGTGCCGTTTGAAGCAATGCTGGCGTTCCGGGTGTCCCGACGGACCTGCCCCCAATCACTGCATCGAAGAACTTCAATGGTTCCCCGTTTTCATCCTGAAACAGCCGTGGTGTCGCGGCCAAAGGTGCGGTTTCGCGCCCATCAACGGTCGTCAGTTCCCCCAACGCTGCATCATACCAAACCAAAAACGCACCGCCACCCAACCCTGATGATTGCGGTTCAACCAAACCAAGCACGGTTTGAACTGCAACAAGCGCATCCGCGGCCGTTCCGCCAGCGTTCAACACCGACGCTCCGGCCTGAACGGCATGCGGATTTGCAGCAACCACCATCCAATTTTGGCCCGTAACAGGTGTCCCCTTAACCTTGGATTTGAACGCAGCCCGCACCTTTGGATCAAGACTTGAGAAGGCACCAATAGTCACACTTTCCGGCTGAACACTGTCTGCAGCCTGCTGTGCATGAAGTGTTGCAGTCGCCCCAAACCAAAACGCCAATACTGTCAAAAAAGAACTTGAATATCGCATAACAATTCTCCGATTTGATTTGGTTTGAGGGTGTACAGGGTCCTACAACATGGAAGGAACCACCTGATCAGGCGGCCGATGCCCATCTTGGAACGTCTTGATGTTAATAATCACTTTTTCGCCCATCTCTATCCGGCTCTCAACGGTCGCTGATCCCATGTGGGGCAACAGCACAACATTTGGCAGTTCACGCAAACGCGGGTTCACTTCGGTCCCGTTTTCATAAACGTCCAGACCAGCGCCAGCAATTTCACCATCGCGCAACATTCGGGTTAGCGCGTTTTCGTCGATCACTTCGCCACGTGATGTGTTCACAATCACCGCACTTGGCTTCATCAGTTTTAAACGGCGGGCATTCATCAGGTGGAAGGTCGACGGCGTATGTGGGCAGTTGATGCTAATCACGTCCATCCGAGCCACCATCTGGTCAAGGCTTTCCCAATACGTCGCCTTCAATTCTTCTTCGGTCTCTGGACGTAATCGATGACGATTGTGGTAATGAACCTGCATGCCAAAGGCTGACGCGCGCAGCGCCACGGCACGACCAATGCGTCCCATCCCAAGGATGCCAATACGGCGTCCACCAATGCGACCACCCAAGAAAGCCGTTGGTGACCAACCGGTCCATCCTTCGCTCTGCATTGCAGCCAAGCCTTCGGGAATGCGACGGGTGATCGCAAGGATCAGCCCCAGCGTCATATCAGCGGTATCATCGGTCAAAACACCCGGGGTGTTCGAGACTAAGATCCCGCGTTGACGCGCTGTTGCCACATCAATGTTGTCTACCCCTGCGCCGTAGTTGGCAATCAACTTCAATTGCGACCCCGCCTGCCCGATCAACCCAGCATCAATAGTATCGGTGATAGTAGGCACCAATACATCTGCGGTTTTCATCGCCTTCGCCAGCGCCTCGCGGCTGAGTGGCGCATCATCATCGCGTAATTGAACGTCAAATAATTCCGAAAGGCGGCTTTCCACCGCCTCAGGCAACCGTCGCGTCACGAACACACTTAGCCGATCGTTTGACAT
>TARA_B110000908_G_scaffold166925_1_pt1 | contig 10723 bp, 13 predicted proteins | sample TARA_B110000908 | Tara Oceans TARA_B110000908 (sample SAMEA4398067) | marine metagenome | biome: Polar Biome; feature: [DCM] deep chlorophyll maximum layer (ENVO:01000326); material: water (ENVO:00002006), including particulate matter (ENVO:01000060) such as... | depth 36 m
AACTGGATTAACTAAATGAATGTAGCCGCTGGCCTTGATTTGGTCCCAAAATCTGGGATCGTCGCCAAAGACGTCACAGTCACTTACCGCAACGGGAATACAGCCCTGCGCAATGCTAGTTTTGAAATTCCAACAGGAACGATTACGGCGCTTGTAGGCGTGAACGGGGCGGGTAAATCCACCCTATTCAAGGCGATTATGGGTTTTGTGCCAGCGGCAAAAGGCGAAATTTCTGTGCTTGGGATGCCTGTGAAAACAGCCCTAAGCCAGAATATCGTTGCCTATGTTCCTCAATCTGAGGAAGTCGATTGGAGCTTTCCTGTCCTTGTTGAAGACGTGGTGATGATGGGCCGCTATGGCCACATGGGGTTCCTGCGTCGTCCAAAACCAACAGACCATGCCGCTGTCACCTCAGCCCTTGAGCGGGTGAACATGTCTGAGTTCCGCCTTCGCCAAATTGGCGAGCTGTCAGGGGGCCAGCGCAAGCGCGTGTTCTTAGCCCGTGCAATCGCCCAAGAGGGCAAGGTTATTTTGTTGGACGAGCCATTTACCGGCGTTGATGTTCAGACTGAAGATGCGATCATCACCCTGTTGCGCGAAATGCGCGATGAGGGGCGGGTGATGCTGGTGTCGACCCACAACCTTGGCTCGGTCCCTGAATTTTGTGATCGTACGGTTTTGGTCAAAGAAACTGTGATCGCGTATGGTCCAACCGAAACGACATTTACCCACGAAAATCTTGAACTCGCTTTTGGCGGTGTATTGCGCCACTTCGTTTTGGGTGGGTCCGACTTGCATGATGATGATGATGCGCGTTCTATTCGCGTGATCACTGATGACGAACGCCCGTTTGTTGTTTACTGCGACGAAAAGAAAGGCAGCAAAAAGTGATCGAAACGCTGCTTTTGCCCTTCACCTATAACTACATGTTCAATGCAATGTGGGTCAGCGCGCTTGTTGGCGGCGTCTGTGCATTTCTCTCGGCTTATCTGATGCTTAAGGGCTGGTCATTGATCGGCGACGCGCTTAGCCATTCGATCGTTCCAGGTGTCGCAGGGGCCTATATGTTGGGCTTGCCATTCGCGCTGGGCGCATTTGCGGCAGGCGGATTGGCGGCGGGGGCCATGTTGTTCCTGAACCAAAGATCAGGATTGAAAGAGGATACAATCATCGGGATTATCTTTACCTCCTTCTTCGGTCTTGGGCTGTTCATGGTGTCACTTTCACCGACGTCCGTAAGCGTCCAAACCATCACGATGGGCAACATTTTGGCGATTACGCCGTCCGATACGCTGCAATTAGCGATCATCGGATTTGTCACCCTCGCGATTCTGTTGGCAAAATGGAAAGACCTGATGGTTACGTTTTTTGATGAAAACCACGCCCGCTCAATCGGTTTAAACCCCGACTTATTAAAGGCAATGTTCTTTGTGCTTTTGTCAGCCTCATGCGTGGCTGCACTTCAAACTGTGGGCGCATTCCTTGTCATCGCAATGGTGGTGACGCCGGGGGCAACCGCTTATCTGCTCACAGATAGGTTTCCACGTTTGTTGGTGTTGAGCGTCGCGCTGGGCGCGGGCACCAGTTTTATCGGGGCCTACCTTAGCTTTTTTGTGGACGGAGCGACGGGCGGGCTGATCGTATCCTTGCAAACAGTGATTTTCCTCCTCGCATTCTTCTTTGCACCCAAACACGGATACCTTGCCGCGCGCCGCCGCGCAGCAGCGGCATTGGAGCCATCATGATCAGTGAACTCCTCCTCCCGTTCCAGTTTGCGTTTATGAACAACGCGTTCCTGATCATGATGATCATTGCTGTGCCGACCAGCCTGCTGTCCTGCTTTCTGGTGCTGAAAGGCTGGTCCCTGATGGGCGACGCCATCAGCCACGCGGTTTTGCCGGGTATTGTGCTAGCTTACATCATCGGTATCCCGCTTATTGTCGGGGCATTTTTCGCAGGTATGTTTTGTGCCTTGGCGACTGGATTTTTGTCCGAAAACAGTAGGGTGAAGCAGGACACAGTCATGGGGATCGTGTTTTCAGGCATGTTTGGGTTCGGGATCGTGTTGTACACAAAGATCACCACCGACGTGCACTTGGACCATATCCTGTTTGGGAATATGCTGGGTGTTGGTGCTGATGATCTATGGACTGCGGGTCTGATCGCGGTATTTGTATCTGCAATTGTGATTGCGAAACGGCAAGATTTCCTGCTGCACGCCTTTGACCCGATACAGGCCCAAGCGGTAGGCCTGCCGGTGCGTTGGCTACATTATGGGCTTCTTTCAATGATCTCTTTGACAATCGTTGCGACGTTGTCTGCCGTTGGAATTATCCTATCCATTGGCCTGCTGATCGCACCGGGGGCGATTGCCTTCCTAATCACCAACCAATTCAAACGGATGCTGCCCATCGCCGTTGGGGTCACCGTTTTATCTGGTTTCTTAGGGGTTTACGTCAGCTTTTATATCGACAGCGCACCTGCGCCGACGGTGATCTTGATCCTTACGATCATCTTCATCGGCGCATTTATCCGTTCAAGTATGCGGGCAAGACAGGTGGCTTAAGCGCCGTCAACCGGCCCGCCTGCTTTGGTCCAATCACTGATGCCGCCAATGTTTGTAACATTTTTGTAACCCATGTCGATCAAGGTTTTCCCGGCCAATGCAGCTTGCCCACCCGCAGCGCAGACCAGGTAGATTTCCGCATCCTTTGTCAGGGCTTTGTTATGGGCCGCAGTTGCGGGATCGGCCATAAACTCAAGCATCCCACGAGGGATGTGATGTGCACCTTTGATAGTACCAGACTGTGCGATCGCGGCACTGTCGCGCACATCAATAAACACCACGCCGTCGGCACCATGTTGCGCAACCGCTTCTTCTGCAGGGATACGTTTAACGGCGGCATTTGCCGCCTCCATATAAATTTTCGCTGTTGTCATTGTGTCTGTCCTTTGGAATCGAGTTCGATTATTCGGGCAGCGGAATTGGGCCCGCATCAAGAGGTTGGGCATAGCCACGGGCAAAAGCTGGCCTTGCGGCCAATTCCAGATACCAGCGTTTCACGTTGGGAAAGTCATTTAGATCGACCTGATGATATTCAAAGCGCGAGGCCCAAGGCCAAGTGGCGAAATCAGCGATGCTTAATTCGCTGACGATATAAGGAGAGGTCGCAAGGTGGCGATCCAAGACCCCGTACAGGCGCAAGGTTTCCGTGTGATAGCGCAGCTCTGAGTATTCGGACTTGCCCTTGTTGTACTTAAGAAAGTGATGGGCCTGTCCAATCATTGGCCCAAACCCACCCATCTGCCACATCAGCCATTGCATCATCTGCCAGTATTCAACACTTGCGTATTTGGGTGCAAATTTGCCAGTTTTTTCAGCCAGATACATCAGGATCGCACCCGATTCAAAGATCGAATGATCCCCATCTACAATTGCAGGAATACGGTTGTTTGGGCTGATTTTCAGAAACTCTGGCGCGAATTGTTCGTCTTTTGTGATGTTGATCGGGTGACTTTTATAGGCCAATCCCATCTCTTCCAAAGCAATAGATACTTTGCGCCCATTGGGGGTCGTCCAAGAATAAAGCTGGATCATTTCTTGCCCTTACGGACTGGAACTAGGTTCATCATACCGAACAATGGCATCACAGACGGGGCATCTGCAATAGCGCGTGCAGCGCTCAAGAATTGATCAGACCAATCTGAACCCAAGACTGGCGCAGTTAAGGTATGGAACTTGTCCCAAATCATTTGGTCTGACAGCTTTGCTTCAGGGTCGCCCTGCGCTTCGGTCGCGTCCGACGTTAAGATCCGCCCATCCTTAAGGTGAAACTGCGTGCGGGCAAAGCGGCGGGCAGGGAAGGCGGCGTTGAAGGCGTCATCTTCCACAATCTCAACCGATTTTGCCAGTGTAATAATCTGTGGATCGTTCAATCCGTCGCTCGTCACTTCAGACACACCAATCGTGCCGCGCACCACGGCAGCAGCGACCGAGAACGGTAATGAATATTGCGCGGTTTCGGTGTTTGTCGGGATCGAAGCCAAGCGTTTCGCTTCGTGAAATGTCTCGACTTTGATCTTTTCAACTTGATCTGCGTTGACGCCGTGATCACGCACAAGGGCCAGCGCCCCTTCAACGGCTGGCTGGGCCCAGCGGCAAACCGGATAAAGCTTGATATATTGCTGTTCGATATACCAATTCTGGCCTAAATCATCCCAGAACCTAACCAAGTCGGGGTCTTCCATCGTGATTGCAGGCGCACCAGTAAATCCGTCTTGTGCAAGGTAGGCGGCCGAAACACCCGCCATAGCCCCCCAACCCGATCCGTCTTTTACCATGGACGGTGCATCAATCACCCGCATCATTTGGCTCCGCGGGCCGTGGTATTCCGCAATCCCGACCGCCTCACGTGTTTGGGCCTTGGTCAGTCCCAACTTGCGGGCGGTGAGGGCGGCTGTGGCCAAAGCTATCCAAGCGCCGGAGGTGTGGTAGTCACAGGCACTTGCGTGCAGGGCGATGCCTGCGCGGGTTCCAATTTCATAGCCGATCACGATGGAGGTCAGGAACTCCTTTGGGTCGTCTAACCCTTCGGCCTGCATCACAGCGATTAGTGCAGGGAAGACACCACAACCCACGTGGCCTTTGGTCAACTTCATACCGTCATGCGCGTCCAAAGCGTCGATGGTCATGCCGTTGGCCAGTGCCGCGCCCGCAGCACTGGCAGTGCGTCCATCTTGCCAAAGCGTGGCACCCGTTCCACCAAATTGACGAACTGCGTGATTATGAATAATCCCTGAAAGAGGGATTTTCGAGGCTGCGACGCCGACACCCAACGTGTCGACCAAACAGCGGATTGCTTCGTGAATGGCTGCAGCAGGCAGATCATTAAACGTAGTGTCGTGAATGAAATCAACGGCAGTCATGTGTTTTTTTCCTTAGGTGTAAAAGCTACGAAACCCTACAATGGCAGCGTCTAATCCTGCATCATCGATATCGCGGTGCATGACCATTCTGATCGTGGGAAACTGTCCACCAATACGAACGCCCGCGGCTTCCATATGGGCGCGTAAATCATCGTGACCCCCAGCGCTTGGAGTAAAGAAAACCATGTTTGTGCCATTTTGAACATGGCCGACATCAAGGCTTTGCAAAGCCTTCGCTAACGTGGCTGCCCGATTGTGATCTGCGGACATTTTTGGGAAATGGTAATCCAGCGCATGACTGGCGGCAGCGGCCAGAACACCAGCTTGGCGCATACCGCCGCCCAAGATTTTGCGATTGCGTCTTGCTTTGGCAATGATTGCGGATGATCCAACCAGTATAGAACCGACAGGGGCACCCAACCCCTTTGAAAAACAGACCGAGATGCTGTCGGCACAAGCTGCCAATTCCTTGGCCTCGCATCCCAAAGCTGTAATAGCGTTGAAGAACCGAGCACCATCAAGATGCACAGATAACCCGGCGTCCCAGGCGACCTGTGCAGCCGCCCGCATTTGGTCCAGTGGGATGACTTGGCCGGCAACTGTATTCTCTAGACAAAGTAAGCGACTGATTGCGCTGTGGAAATCGTCGTCTTTGATCGCGCCACGCACAGTTTCAGGGGACACCGCGCCAATGTCATCTACGGCCACTGCATGCATCGAAACACCCGCCAGAACTGACGCGCCTGCTGCCTCGTCCACGAAAATATGATAGGTGTTGCCAACGATCAATTCATCGCCGCGTCCGCAATGGGCCATGATCGCGCATAGATTACTTTGGGTTCCGGTTGGCATAAACACGGCGGCCTCTTTGCCCAACAACCCAGCCATACGGTTTTCTAGCGCAAGGATGCTTGTGTCTTCTCCGTAGACATCATCCCCGACTTCAGCCTGCGCCATCGCGGCCCGCATAGTGGCATCAGGGCAGGTCACAGTATCGCTGCGCAAATCGCAAACAACAGCATTTCGAATGCCGCCGCTCATGCCCGCATATGTGCTCATTTCGTAACCTGCTTGTAAGCGAGGGCCGCAACGATATGGACCCGTGTCGTGTCCCCACCATTCAGTGCCGTATGGTAGCCGCGTGTGTCGGTAAAGTAGACAGATCCGTCGGCGGGCAAATGCGTGACATGATGATTGACCACAAACAATGATCCCGGATTGGTGGTCACTGGGATATGCAGGCGTGGCTCTGGATCGCGGTGCCACGAATTGCAGTTGTACAATCCCTTTGACAACACGCGGGTGCGTCCGATTGGAAAGCGTTTTGCTAGCTCCTCGTGCACATGTTCAAAATAGGTACCTTTGAACTTGGGGTTAAATTCTGAGAAGTCGATTTCTGGCACCAGATCTTCTCTTGCTTCTTCGATATATCGCGCATCACCGCGCAGCCAGTAGCGACCAGACAGGTCATTTTCGGTCCATTCAGTTTGACCTGGGCGTTGGGTCAGGGGCAGGGCTGCAAATCCTTGATCCTGCATTCCACCTTTGAAAGCTTCGCGGGACAGGCATTCATCCAAAGCTTTGCGCAGTTCGTCGATATCGAATTTCAGCTCTAATTTTTGAATGCCGGGGCCAGGTAGAAAATGCGCAACTGAAGTCGTCTCGGGGGCCGTTTGCATCCAACTTGTTACGGATTGCACGTCTGTGTCATTAATCTCTGCGATAAAGCCCATCTCAAGCATCCTGTGGTCTGATTGATTTCACATTTAAGCTACGTGCAGTGGATGAATCGCGAAAGCGCCAAACCGACGTAAATGTCGTGTTTCCACAAAATGTGATCGGGACGTAGAGGGGGCTGACCTAAATCTAGGATGTTGCCGCGCCCAAGTTGCATCGATCAATCAATTCGAACATCCCATCGCTGCGTTCGCCAACCAAAGACAACGCGTCGATGATAAATGGGGAGGGAACAACCGGTGAAAAAATTGATCTGGCTTGCTCCAAAACAGGATCAAGCGCGTTTCCCTTCAAATTGCCACTTAGGGTCATATGAAATTTGAATTGATCGAAAACGTAAGGGTAGCCCCATTTTATCAAATAGGCTTCTTGAACTGGCGTTAACCTTGATTGTCTGCGACGTGCCAATTCTGTCTCGGAGGGTGGCGCGCGAAACATGTCCAGATCTGAGACAACGCGGCCTGCCAAAGCCGCTAAAGGGTCTTGAGCGCCTGTCGGAACCAATGCCACAAATCCGCCGATGCAGGTGGGTGATAGACCTGCCAATGCAACAGGCGCTAAATTTGCGCAGAGCGTTTCAAAAGCCGTTTCCAATTCTTGCGGTTCTCTATCATCGTCCAAATAGAACGGTGGTTTGATTGTGGCGTGAAAACCGTATTTCTGCGGTCGTTTTACATGGCTTAAGTTTGGCGTACCTACGTGCTGACCTATGGCCAAATCCCACCCCAACCATTGTGCACCTGCTGTGGCCAATGCGCCTGTGGGCGTGAAGAAAATACCGTAGCGCTGATAGGTTTGCGTCATAGTCAATCATCCCATTGGATATCGAACTTATCAACAATATTGCCAACTTGATCAGGGGACAACATGTTCGGCTGCAGGCCACGGGTCAATAAGGCCAACTTCGCAGTTTCTTCAAGCTCTTCAATCGCATAGGCGGCAGCCCACACATCCTTGCCTGCCACAACAGGACCGTGGTTTGCCAACATTACAGCGGACCGTTTGCCTGCTAACCCGCGCACCGCGTCACCCATGCCAGCGTCTCCCGGCAAGAAAAAGGGCAGCAGTTTTACTTTGCCCAGTTTCATAATGCCGTATGGCGTCATTGGCGGTAGCATATTGTCGGGGTCGGTTTCTGGCAGCATCGACAGGGCAACAGAATGGGTTGAATGTAGGTGAACAACAGCACCCGTCAGCGCACGTGTGTCATAAAATGCGGTGTGAAGCGGGATTTCTTTGGTTGGCTTGTCCCCTGATAACAGGGTCAAATCCGTAGACAAATGGCTGATCTGGGCTGGGTCTAGAAACCCCATCGAGCTGCCCGTAGGGGTCATCAAAAGGGTGCCATCCGACGACCGCAGCGAGATATTGCCAGTTGATCCACTGGTCAGCCCACGATCAAACATGGATTTTGCAATGCGACAGATGTCTTCGCGTGCGCGGGCTTCTTCACTCATGTGGATTGTTCCATTTTGGTTAACGCCTGCGCAAAGAAGTCAGGCCCTCCGAAGTTACCAGATTTAAGCGCCAATGCCATATCGCCTGACCTACAAACGGGAACCCCAGCGGCCAATCGTGGCCCGATGCCCAAAACTGTTGCGCCCAATCCAGAGACAACACTGCCCGAGGTTTCGCCGCCTGCAACAACCATCCGTGTCACGCCGCGCTTGGCTAATGTTGCGGCCAGATCGGCAAACAGCTTTTCAATGGCATGGGCCGCGGTGTCTTGGCCAAAGGTTTGTTGTGCGGCACGAATAACGTCCGGATCAGCCGAGGAATAGACCAGCGGTGCACCGTCCTGTGCCATAACCCAATCGGCGATGTGATCTGCATTTGCTGTGCCTGATACCGCATCTTCGGCGGACATTTCATAGGTTGCTGCTGTTGCTTTGTAGATTTCGACCTGCCCACGCGTCGCGCGGCTGCATGATCCTGATAAAACGACGCCTTTGCCTGTGATGCCTTCCCATGCCGGTACGCTGGAAGACACGCCAAAGTTGGCAGGTAGCCCAAGCGCGATACCTGAACCACCGCACAACAGGGGTACGGACTTGGCCGCGTCCCCGATGAATATTAGATCGTCATCCTGAATTGCATCGATGATGTAGTGACCCGATTTTACGGCCATTGCTGACAAAATTTCTTTCCCGCCTTTGGCCACGATCTGTGCTGGCACATGACCAACGTGAAGTGTTGATTGTGCCGCCAGTACACGGCGTAAATCGGGGTCTGTCATGGGGGTGAGCGGGTGATCTTGCATTCCACTTTCGTTCAGCAACACATCATTCACGAACAAGTGGCCTTGATAGACGCTGCGCCCGTTTTCGGGGAATGCAGGACATACTATTGTCGTCGAGACCCCGATATGCGCCGCCAAAGCGTCCAAAACCTGCCCAATATTACCTTTTGAAGTGCTGTCAAACGTCGAGCAGACCTTGAAGATGATCTGTTCGCAGCCTTGGGCCAACAGCCATTCACAGGCTGCAAGGGACTGCGCGATTGTGTCGTCCAAAGGTGCTGTGCGGCTTTTAAGGGCGACAACGCCAGCGCCAAGGTCGACATCTGCAGGTGCAGCGGGCACGCCGATAAATTGGGCGACGCTCATGCCTGCTTCGGCCAATGTTAGCGCGATGTCTGATGCGCCGGTGAAATCGTCAGCGATGACGCCAATTTTCATGTGGTGAAGTCCTGTGTGGGCCCAACGTCAAGCCGGTGAATATGGGGGGCGACGCCAACTGGAAAATAGGTACGCACCAATGGATCGTGACCGGGAATGATCAGGTTGGGCGCGCTGGCAAGTTCGAGCAGTCGCTCAAACCCATCCAACATGTTTTGCAAATCAACAACGATGGGAAAAGGTTTGCGATCAAACAGGTTTTCGTAAAAGTGCGCGGCGTCGGATGCTAATACCATCCAGCCAGACCCAGTCATCACGCGCACAGCCTGAAGGCCACGCGAATGGCCGCCGATGCAATGGACGGTCACGCCTTCCACAATTTGCGCGTCGCCTGCATAAAACCGAACCTTGCCTGCATACAATCTCTTGATCGCTTCACAAATGTGATCCGCGGTATAAGGCATCCGCAGGGTGTCGTGGCACATGCAGGGGCCTGTTGCGAATGTCATCTCGGCTTCTTGAAGGTGCAACCCGCCTGCGTGATCGTAATGCAGATGGGTGACGATGACTTCGGTAATATCATCTGGGGTCAGGCCCAGTGGGGCAAGGGCGGCGACAGGATCAAGGCGAATGGGGCGCACTCTCGCTGTGGCCTCGGCATCGTCGTATCCCGTATCGACCAGAAATTTGCGTGTTCCATCGCGCAGCAACCACATGAAATAATCCATTGCATGAGGTGCGTTGTGATTATCATCAAATATGAAACTGTCTGCACGGGTGCGGGCATTGCGATCAGCATATTTAATCGCGTGAACCTCCCAGACGCTCATTGGTGCACCGTATTGAATGTGCGCACATCTTTGGTGGCCAACATTTCTGCAGTGCCTGCGTCAAACGATAAGAAATGAGCGATTTTTAGGTGATGTTGAAAATCGACTGCCGTGTCGTAGGTTTCGTACAAGAACACCTCGTCTGGGCGGGTCGGATCGGTGCAAACATCAAACTGAGAGCATCCGTCTTCCCTTAAAGAAGCCGCCGCATTGGCCAGCATCAAGGGCATGAACGCCACCACCGTTTCGGGTTTCAATGTCAAAGTGACAACAACTGCAAACATCTAATTGGCTTCCTAAGATTGTCTAAGGGACTTGAATTCTGGGTGCAGTATGATCGGACCTGTTCAGGATGCAACGAAAGATAGGTACGATTATTATTGCATATTTTTACGTATGCATTAAATGAGGCGGTGTCAATATTCAGGGTACTTTTGTAGACAGCCGTGGAACCTAGCGAGGGCTTTATGAAGCAGAATTTCGAAATTGCAGTATTTGAAGGGGACGGTATCGGTCCCAAAATCATCGCGCCAACGGTTGATATCCTTACAAAACTTGCAGCGCTTGATGGGGCCTATAGCCTTAACTTCACCGACGCACCTGCGGGCGCCGC
>TARA_B110000908_G_scaffold51921_1_pt1 | contig 10682 bp, 11 predicted proteins | sample TARA_B110000908 | Tara Oceans TARA_B110000908 (sample SAMEA4398067) | marine metagenome | biome: Polar Biome; feature: [DCM] deep chlorophyll maximum layer (ENVO:01000326); material: water (ENVO:00002006), including particulate matter (ENVO:01000060) such as... | depth 36 m
AGTTTGAAAGCTCCTTCGAAGGCGGTCATCAGTGGTAAAAAGACATTACGTTCGATTGAGTTGACCACACAGGCGAATGCCGCAAGCGGTTTGATGATTGCTTTTTCATAAACAGCATCAAAGTGCATCGCAGCGACGAGGAAAGCCCAAACGCCACCGAGTTTACCTTCGAGGGGATCGGGTGCATTGCTGTCGTCTGGTAGATTACGGTAGATTATCCATGACGCACCGACACCGACAGTAACAATCGTCAGGGAGATTATCAAAAGTGAAGGGTGACTAAACAAGTGTCCGAAGTCAAATGAGGCAGACTCACCCTTCATCCAATTTTCAAACCATGGCCACATGGGTGTTCCAATAACAGAAAGAAACATCGCGCCCGCAGCCAGAAGATAGAGAGGCACCAACATCACCTTCGGGCTTTCGTGTGGATGGTCCACACCTGGTTTACGAGGCTCACCGAAGAATACCATCAATGCCTGACGGGTCATATAAAACGCAGTCAGTAGCGCCGCTGAAACGGCTAACAGGAATGGTCCAATGCCACCTTGCCAGTTTTGAGCACTACCGAGGACAGCCTCCTTACTCCAGAAACCTGAGAACAGGAATGGGAATCCAGAGAGCGCCATCATACCGATTGCGTAAACAATAAAAGTCTTTGGCATGGTTTTCCTCAAGCCACCCATTTTGCGGATATCTTGTTCATCGTGGCAACCATGAATAACGGAACCAGCGGAGAGGAAGAGAAGCGCCTTGAAGAAGGCGTGGCAGATCAGGTGCAGCATGGCGGCACCGACACCACCGGTGCCAAGCGCAATCATCATGAAGCCGAGCTGGGAAACGGTCGAGTAGGCAAGGATACGTTTAATGTCTGTCTGCGCCATGGCGACCAAGGCAGCGTAGAGCGCGGTAATGCCACCAATCCACGCAGCGGCGGTGAGGGCAATACTTCCTCCATCCACCATTGATGCGGAAAAAATCGGATAGGTCCGAGCGACCAGGAACACACCAGCGGCGACCATAGTAGCGGCGTGAATCAGAGCGGATACCGGAGTCGGGCCTTCCATCGCATCGGGCAGCCAGGTGTGCAGTGGAACCTGACCAGATTTACCCATGGCACCGACCAAGAGAAGCAGCGAGGCTCCGGCTGAGACAGCCAGACCTCCACATGTTGTTGCGGCGGCGAGTGAGGTAAGAGCATTCGTTTCCAGAAGCCCTGCCCCGTTATCGTAGAACATCAACGTGCCGGACTCACGGTAGAGCCAGATCATGCCAATCAGAAACGCCATGTCCCCCACCCGTGTGGTGATGAATGCCTTTTGCGCGGCTGCGGCAGCTGCTGGTTTTTTAAAGTAAAAACCAATCAGCAAGTAGGAAGCTAGACCGACCAGCTCCCATGCCATGAACAGCAGGAGCAGACTGTTAGCCAGCACCAGCATCAGCATCGCTCCGCAGAATAGGGAGAGAAATCCGAAGAACCGCCCGAAGCGTTGCTCTTTTTCCATGTAGCCCGTGCTGTAAACGAAGATACAGAAAGCAACAAAAGTCACCATCGCAGCCATTGCAGCACTCATTGGATCGAGCAGCATTCCGACCTTTACAGCTTCATCGCCATAGGTGAACCAAGTGTGGGCGGTTGCGACCACTGGTGCTGTGGATGGGGCCAAAGTGGAGATCAGCGCACCTATCGCAATGAGGCAGGAGACAAACAACGCACCCAGCGCCACCTTCGAGGCTAGTTTCCCACGACCATCAGGCAACAGAGCGATGACTCCAGCCGCAAACAACGGGAGCAATGGAACCAACCAGAGGAGCTGGGGTAAATGAGGTGTAAGTGCTTCAGCCATGGAGAGAATCGAGGCGGTTAAGATCTGTTGATCGTGTGTGACGGAACACCATCAGGATGATGGCTAGTCCCACGGCAGCTTCGGACGCTGCTATCGCGATGGAAAAGAGAACAAACATCGGGCCAATGTTTGTGGGGTCTTCCCCACCGAATTTCCAGAATGCGATGAAGTTGATATTCGCCGCGTTGAGCATCAACTCGATCCCGACCAGAATCAGGATCGCATTGCGCCGAGTCAGCACGGCCAGCAAGCCAAGCGTGAAGAGCACGCAGGAAAGTGTGAGTAAAAGTGCTAATGAAGTCATATTAGGATTCTCTTTCGTTAATATCGCGGGCGAACAATGCAGCACCGATCATCACAGCCGTGAGCATCACAGCAACGGCAAGCACAGCGGGTGCATGGGTGGTGAAAAGGGTTTCACCTAGTTCCGCTAAATCTAACTGGGCTAACTTGCCAGCGTCAGAAGCAACGGCCTTTTCTTCAGGGTTAGAAAATGACACAGCATAAACAAGAACAGCCAATACAGGAACAGAACAAAGTAGCCCGGTTACTATCGCCTTGGGTCGTCGTGCAATTTCCTTTGATTCATCGGATGGGCGGGTAATCAGTAGTGAAAACACAATCAGCACCGCCACAGCGCCTACATAAACCGAAAACTGGATCAGCCCGAGGAAATCAGCACCAAGAATCAGGTAAAGCACCGCCACTAGCGAAAGCGTGAGTGCCAGCAATAGAGCCGCGTGAACAGGACGAGCCTTCCAAATGGCACCCACAGCAGCCAAGACGATTAGGGGGATGATGATATACACAGCAATCATTCGGCAAAGTGGTATTGGCGTGTTGAAGGAGCAAGGCATCGGTTATAAATCACCGTCATGATGATATAAGGGATGAGGAGAAGAGGAATAGTTAGAACCCAGCCAAGGAGCCCTTCGCCGCTGAATTTCCAAATAGCGGCGGCGGGGATCGTCAGCAAGGAAAGTGGTATAAGGAAGAGCCAGCAGAAGCGCATCAGTTGATCCATCCGCACTCGCATCCATGTGCCACGAATCCAGAGCATCGTCATGATTACACACACCAGCTTCCCAAAGAACCATAGCCAGGTTGGGACGAACTCCAGTCCGGCAAACGGAGCATTCCATCCACCCAGAAACAAAGTGATGAATAGTCCGCTGATGGCAAAGAGGCCGAGGTATTCGCCCATGAAGAATAGGGCGTATTTGAAACCTGAGTATTCGGTCATGTGACCAGCCACAATCTCGGATTCCCCTTCAGGAAGATCGAACGGGCAACGATTGGATTCTGCGATACAAGCGATGAAAAATACAATACCACCCACCAGCCCCCATGGAGTGAAAATGTTCCAGTTCGAAAGAAATCCAAAGTTATACAAACTCTGGTGTTCGACAATTGCCGGTAGCGACATCGATCCAGTCATCATAATTACGCCCATAGCGGAAATGAGCAGAGGCAGTTCATAACTCACCATTTGTGAGATCGCGCGGAGGGACCCGAGCATGGGAAATTTGGAACCACTCGCCCACCCTGCGATGAATACGGAGAGTTCGGTCATGGCACCCACTGCGAAGAAGAAGAGTAATCCAAGCTGAAGGTTCACGGGAACCCATTCTTTCCCGTAAGGTAAAACGCCTAGAGCCAAGACCGCTGGAATCACAAGCATGATAGGCGCGATTAGGTGGAGGGATTTTTCAGCTTTGTAAGGAACAATATCTTCCTTGGTCAGCATTTTGATACCATCAGCTACAGGCTGCAAAAGACCCATTGGCCCAGCTCGGTTAGGACCGTAGCGATTCTGAATACGGGCCAACGTTTTGCGCTCGATCAGTGAGGTGAGCGCAAAGCAGCTGAGGAACACACCCACAACCACGGCAGCCGATACAATGAATCCTAGTATGATTGACAGCCACTCGGGTAGGCCCATCTGGAAACCAATCCAATCGACTAGTCGGTTAGGGAGCTGTGGCAGCGCTTCGAGGGTTGTCCATATAACTGGTGCAACAGCCACTTCCGTTTGTTCAGCTAATAAGTTCATTCACTGTCTCCTTTCGTAGTGTCATCTTCGGGGGACTCGGGAGTCTCGGCTGCTTGGGCCGCTTCTTTTTCCTCCTCCTTTTTCAATCGATCATCCTCAGCCTTTTTCTTGAGCCGTTCGGCCTTAACTATGGCTGCTGCAGCTTTCTTTTCCGCTGCAGCTTTACGGCTAGCCGCAACCTGGGCGGCTTCTTCAGGGCGAATCTTGGCGTGGAATTCTGTCGATTTCACAAGCCGGTCTAAACCGTAAAGCATGCCGCCAAAACGATCATCTTTACTCAGCTCAAACTCGTTATCCATGTAGATCGAGTCGAACGGGCAAACTTCAGCACAAATACCGCAGTTCATACAAACTGAGAGATCGATATCAAATACCTTGGGCCGCTTCTTCGACTTCCCATTTTCGTCACGATCAAGAACGATGTAGATGCACTGTGGTGGACAGGATTTTTCACAAATCGTGCAGGCCGTGCAGCGCAGACCGACATCGGCATCATCACCATCATGAACCAAGAAAGGGAAATTTCGGAAGTTAGGGCTGATCGGGGCACGCTCCTCAGGATACTGCACCGTGGTCAGTCTTTCCTTTTTATAATAGCTCTGAATGAAGTTTTTCGCCGTAACAACCAACCCTTGATACAACCCCGCACCTGGCAGTATCCACTTCTGCTTAGCAGGTTGCTTGCTGGCTGTGGTTTTATCTGTGTTGGCAGGTGATTCCATGAATAGCTGGTAAAATTAGTTTAGAGTGAACAACTTATTAGCGGTCGACTTCTCCGAGCACGATATCGACCGAGCCAAGGATGACCACCACATCGGCGAGGTCGAGTCCTAGACACATGTCTTCGATCAGGGTTAGGTTGACAAAACTGGGAGGACGAACGTGATAGCGGTATGGGTTAGGTCCACCATCACTGATGAGGTGGAATCCGAGTTCCCCTTTCGGTCCCTCGACCCGACCATATGCCTCACCGGGCTTGGCCTTGAACTTGGAGCTCTTAATTTTAGGGTTCACATAATCGCCTTCGGGGATGTCAGAGATGGCTTGTTTGAGGATTTTTATCGACTCACGCATTTCCAGGAAACGGATCATCATGCGATCATAGCAGTCTCCTTTTTCGCCGTATGGGATTTTGAAATCAAAGCGATCGTAGATGCCGTAGGAATCAACCTTACGGATATCGTATGGCACGCCCGATGCACGGAGCATCGGGCCTGTGATGCCGGCGTTGATCATCAACTCCTGGCTGACCTGACCGATGTTCTGGGTTCGAGCGAGAAGGATTTCGTTCCCTAAAGTCAACGATTCCATTTCATCGAGGAAAGAATCGTAGCCGTCGACAAATGCCTTTGTTTTCTCAATCCAACCAACAGGCAGGTCGTTGCGGCAACCGCCGAAACGCATGTAGTTGGTCATCATCCGAGCACCGGTTAACTCCTCGATAAGATCAAAGAGTTTTTCACGTTCTCGGAAAGCATACATCAGCGCCGACCCCCAGGCTCCAAGATCACCGAGGAAAAAGCCCATGAACACGGTGTGGTTCATGACGCGTGTTAGCTCGGAGGTGATGATACGGATGTATTCTGCACGTTCGGGAACTTCAATTCCGGCGAGCTTTTCAACGGAAAGTGCGTAGGCCAAATTGTTGGAGAGTGGACATAGATAGTCGAGTCGGTCCGTGTAGGGCATCGAGCTTAGATAGGGAATATTCTCGGCAATCTTCTCGTGGTTACGGTGCAGGTAACCAAAGACAGGTTTCAGACTAACAACGGTCTCACCATCGAGCATGACGTTCATGCGGAACACTCCGTGGGTCGACGGATGTTGCGGCCCGAGTGAGACCCGCAGAAGCTGGTCCTCATCGGCTCCGGTTTCGAGCGTAGGTTTCGACAAGATATTTTCTTTTACACTCATTATCTTTAGTCTGTTGATTCTGCCTGCTCGTCTTTGGATTCCACCTGCTCCGCTTCTGATTGCGGATAATGCGCTTCAGCACGTTTCAGTGTATCGGCGTGTGGAGTGGGTTCATACTCGTAGTCGTCTGGATTAACGTAATCTTTACGCATTGGAGAATCTTCAAATTCATCCCACATCAGGATACGGCGGAGATCGGGGTGGCCGGTGAAGTCGATACCAAACAGATCAAATGCTTCACGTTCCTGGAATTCAGCACTGCGATAAACAGGTGTCACTGAGGCAACGGCATTGTTTGCGTCCCTATCCTGCGTTCGAGCACGGAGGACGAGAGGTCCTTTTTTGAGAGCCATCGAATAGAGGTGATAAACCACTTCGAGGAATCCGCCGGCGGGTTTCTTTTCTTCCTGTTCTTTATCTTCTGCTCCCTCTTCAGATTCCCCCTCAGACTTTTCAATAGTGATCTTTTCCGCGACTTCGCCTTCAGGCCAGTCAACGCCGGAAACATTGGACAAAAAATCAAATTCAAGGCCTGAGGTGTCACGCAGGTAAGTCATCACCTCCACCAGATTGTCAGACTCGACCAAAATCGAATGCTGCTCGGACGGTGATGGGTTTTCAAAATACGTCAGCCCGGCCTCTAGATGAGGAAGTTCTTTACCCATTTGTTGAGCTATTTCTTCAACGATGATGCTCACGCCTCATCCCCTTTCCCCTTGGGATTAGAATCCGGAGCATTCCAGATATCCGGATTCATAGGAGGCTCGAGATCGTGCGCTCCATATTCCGGAACGGGAAGATCGGCATAGCCCTCTGGATCGGCATGTCGGGCACGGTCTTTGCCAATGAGCTTTTCCTTTTTAATAATATCTTGCAAGTTAATCAAGCCCTCTAACAAGGCCTCGGGTCGTGGTGGGCATCCGGGGATAAACACATCCACGGGGATATAGCGATCGATGCCCTTGAGCACATTGTAACCGTCCTTGAACGGCCCACCTGAAATCGCACAGGCGCCCATGGCGATGACGTATTTGGGTTCAGCCATCTGGTTATAGAGTCGGACGACTTGTGGCGCCATTTTTTTGGTCACCGTACCAGCAACCAGCATTAAATCAGCTTGTCGGGGAGATGGACGGAAAACCTCGGCTCCGAAACGTGCCATGTCGTACTTCGCCATCGTTGCCGCAATCATCTCAATGGCACAGCATGCCAAACCGAACTGCAGTGGCCAGAGCGAGCTGGAACGACCCCAGTTGATCAAAGACTCAAAGGACGTGACGTGCACGCCTTGTGTCTTCAGATCCTCTGCCAATTTATCATCTATCGCCATAAATTTTATAGTTTGGTTGTGAGTTGATTCTCCAGTTTAGTAACCCTTTGCTCCATGCCCATAGTAAACCTTCAGCGAGAAGAAGGATAAAGAGCATCGCCACCAGGAAAGATCCCACGGAAAGTTTGAGAAACGCCACCGCGAAAGGTAGCAGGAAAATGGTCTCTACATCAAAGAGGAGAAATAGCAGGCCAAACATGTAATACTGCGAGTGAAAACGGGTCTGCCTATCGGAGAGTGGTTTCACCCCGCACTCATACAGTGAGTTTTTCTCCTTACCCGGTTTAATTGGAGTAAAGAAATTCATCCAAACTCGAGCCAACACCAGAGCCCCTATAGGAACGGCCAGAGCGACGCCAAAAAAAATAAGAACGGGCAGATAAGGGTGATTCATATATCTAATGATCGAGCATTGAGTTCTTGGCTTGCTTCATGATTTGAGAACGCACTACTTCATTGGCTTGAGCAATGGCATGAGCATCAGCATGACTTTTACTCATATTACACTTAATGAAATGCATTCTAAGATGGTGATCGGTCAAGGAGTTTCTCAGGATTTTGTTCTAACTACCTCCTTACTTGTTGTATCCTAAAAAACACAAATCTGCCTCCAAGGTCGATCACTTGTCACAATCCGACTGCTTAATGGTAATTCCTGCACAGGCAAATGAGCAAACCCGTATAATTTGGTATTAGATGCTCAAGCATGTCACGGCCGAGACGCTAGGCTAGGACTCCAGGTGGATCTGCTTCGGCTTCACAAACGGGATCACGGCAAGGAAGGCTAGACCAAATAGGGTGTCGAACAGGAAGATCTCCCATAGCGTCCATGCCCAAGTATTAGTTGATAGCGCACTGCCCTGCCAAATTGCCGTGTAGGTGATCACGAGATTGTTCATCGCCATAAGAGCGGTGAAATGAGTCCCCGCAATTTTCGGGTTCACAATGTCCATGAAGAAGGCCGTCTTGACACTATACATCAAGCCGTTGAATACGGAATAGATCATCGCGGCTATCCACCACAGCCTAATCAAGGCATCTTCGCGTGGCCAAACACCATCGACAGCCTCAGGAGGATGATCCCAACCGGCCTGTTTGAGTTGCCAACCCATCCACAACCCAGGTAAAACCGATATGCCAGCAAAGAGACCAAGCGTGAGCCGTCGACCGAAGCGGTCAGACAGCCACCCTCCAGCCAAGCAGCACGGTACCCAGATCGCCGTGCAAACAAGGTTGAGCGTCACGATATCTCCATCGGTCATGCCCAGGCTGCGACCGATGATGGTTGAGACCACCATACCCAGTCCGATCACCCCATCGGGAGCAAACTGAGGCATACGAAGCAAGGCCATGCACAGAGTCAAGAGCATGCCAATCTGAGCCGCGACAATCCATTGTTTGCGAGCTCCGAAACGGCGAAGATGCAGGTTATCCACTAATGGCCCCATCAAAAACTCCCAAGACTAGGGCAGTAGGATGGTTCCAGCAAATACGCCGATTGCCGCCGCATCCATTCCCTGGCGCTTATACTCCAGAGTCATGGCCACCCCAGAGAAGCCCTGAGGCAGGCCTTCGGTGAAATACAAGCCTCCGAATGCCGTTAGGCGTCCGCGTTTTGTTTTTAGCAAATTCATGGATGAGAGTGATTTCGAAAGCCACAATTCCAGTGTGGCATTACTTACGACAAGAGGATTTGCATGGACATGTTTTAGCCGCAAGTGTCTCTGTAATTTTACCTGCCGCTAGACTGACTGAAATACCACCATCCGAGTAATCCGCAAAATCATGACGCGTTATAAAACGGCTCATTAATACGGCTCAGATAACTCAAAATATTTTATAATGGCCACGATGAATCTATTCTTTATCTCAACCCTTTTTGCGATTGCCAGCCTCGCCATTTCCATATTGATTCCACCTGACTCCTGATACCTGACTCCTGTCCCCTGATAAAAATGATTCCAAACGTACTCGCCGAACGCTACGCCTCCCCTGCTATTTCTGAAATCTGGTCCGCCGAAGGCCGCATCGTGCTTGAACGCGAGTTTTGGATCGCGGTGATGAAAGCACAGAAAGATCTCGGTATCGATATTCCTCAGGAAGCCATCGACGCCTATGAGTCTGTTAAAGATCAGGTAAATCTCCCCGCCATCATGGAGCGTGAGCGTATCACTCGCCACGATGTGAAGGCGCGCATTGAAGAATTCTGCGATCTTGCCGGACACCAGCACATCCACAAAGGAATGACATCACGTGACCTCACGGAAAACGTTGAACAACTCCAAGTTTATCGTTCCCTTTTGGTGATCCGTAATAAAACGATCGCGACTCTCTCCCAAATGAAGAGCCGTTCCGTCCAGTGGCGCGATCTTGTCATCACGGCTCGTACACACAACGTAGCCGCTCAACCAACAACTTTCGGCAAGCGTATTGCCATGACTGGCGAGGAACTTCTCGGAGCTCTCGGCATGCTCAACCACCTTGTTGATACTTATCCGGTGCGTGGACTCAAGGGAGCTGTTGGCACCCAGATGGACCAGCTTTCCTTGTTTGACGGCGATGCCGTAAAGGCTTCCCAACTTGAGCAGAAAGTCTGCACCCACCTCGGCATCCCAGAGGTCTTTACTAATGTGGGGCAGGTTTATCCTCGCTCACTCGACATGCGCACCGTTTCTATACTTGCCGATATCGCTTCCGGCCCATCCTCACTCTGCAAAACTCTACGCCTCATGGCTGGTCACGAAACCGCCAGTGAAGGCTTCGCCAAAGGACAGACCGGATCAAGCGCCATGCCGCACAAAATGAACTCCCGCTCCTGTGAGCGTGTGAATGGTTTCCATGTCATCTTAAAGGGCCACGTCACCATGGCAGGCGGCCTTGCTGGTGATCAGTGGAACGAAGGTGATGTTTCCTGTTCGGTTGTTCGCCGGTTAATGCTGCCAGACGCGTTTTATGCGCTTGATGGCCTTTTTGAAACATTCCTCACCGTGCTCGGCCAGATGGATGCCTACCCCGCAGTCATCGAAGCAGAAAACAACCACTACCTTCCTTTCCTAATGACCACGACAATCATGATGGAGGCCGTCAAAGCTGGTGTAGGACGGGAAGCCGCTCACAGCGCCATCAAGGAACACGCCGTTGCCACCGTCAACGACCTCCGCGCTGGAGTCATCCGCGAGAACAACCTACTTGAACGCCTCGCTGGTGACGATCGCATCCCGCTCAGCCAGGATCAGCTCGACTCATTGGTCGCCGAAGGCGGTGAAAATGCAGGCACAGCCCGCAGCCAAGTCGATTTCTTTGCCTCAGAGGTAGAAAAACTTGAGGAAAAGTTTCCCGGCGCAGTGAATTACACCCCTGGATCGATCCTTTAAGGATATTTTACGCAATAACATTTAATCGTAATCAACTTAAGATAAGCGAGTTATATAAAACTTTTTGATTGCCTGCATTTTATTACCACTTTCTTTGAACGTTTCCTGAACAATGGAGTCTGTGGATAATGAGAACAGCGTGCTAGTCGCGCAGTTCTTATTCA
>TARA_B110000908_G_scaffold160947_1_pt1 | contig 10667 bp, 10 predicted proteins | sample TARA_B110000908 | Tara Oceans TARA_B110000908 (sample SAMEA4398067) | marine metagenome | biome: Polar Biome; feature: [DCM] deep chlorophyll maximum layer (ENVO:01000326); material: water (ENVO:00002006), including particulate matter (ENVO:01000060) such as... | depth 36 m
TCATCAAGAATCACGTTTGGTTGCGAGATAATGGCCTCGCGCAGGGTATCTTCAATTTTCGGGCTACTGCTCATGATTGCCTCTGATTATTTTGCGCTGATATAACATGGGCGCGATCGTTAAGCTAAAAATTTCTTGTCTCTCAATCCTAAAAATCGCGATAAATGGCGCAAATTCGCGTCATGGTGGGAATTAGGGCGCGCTTCTCTCAATGATTGGTGCAAAAATGCGTGCCCACTATGCCATATGACAGAGAAAATCTAAAATTACGACAGTGGAGCCCCAAACCTTGCAGGCTTGTTTCCGCTTAGCCCATCCGCCTTGCGTGAAGTGCTGGCGCGTATGACACGCGCCAGCTGTATTATTTACAAGATGGATTGGCCCGTTTTGGCCCAATCTTTCATGAACTGCTCTAGCCCTTGGTCTGTCAGGGGGTGAGATACCAATTTCTTGATGATTTCTGGTGGTGCTGTGATCACGTCTGCACCAACAATCGCACATTCATGGACATGGTTTACGCTACGGATAGAGGCAGCCAAAATTTGGGTGTCGTACCCGTAGTTGTCATAGATCGTACGGATGTCTTCGATCAGATCCATGCCGTCCAAATTGATGTCATCCAAACGACCGATAAAGGGAGAGATGAATGTCGCGCCAGCTTTTGCGGCCAACAATGCTTGGTTAGCAGAGAAACATAGGGTCACGTTAACCATTTTGCCTTCACCAGAAAGGACTTTACAGGCTTTCAAGCCATCCCAAGTTAAAGGCAATTTGACGGTTACGTTTTCGGCGATCTTAGCCAACTCGCGCCCTTCGGCGATCATGGCATCGGCTTCAAGCGCCACAACTTCGGCGGACACTGGTCCATCAACAAGTGCGCAAATCTCTTTTGTCACTGCTAGGATATTGCGGCCAGATTTTAAAATAATCGACGGGTTGGTTGTAACCCCGTCTACCATACCCAAATCGTTTAGTTCTGCGATGGCATCGATATCGGCTGTGTCGACAAAGAATTTCATGTGTCTCGTGTCCTTTGAATATTGGCGTGAGCAGTTTTGATTGAACTGTAGTGTTGTCTTGGAAATGCATGTACCTCAACTTGTACAAATCGAAAACCCTCAACTCAATCGGAGTGAGATGTGTCTCAATCACCAGTCGGCCCAGAGTATTTTGACGAAGGTGCCTTGATCGGTGTGCTGACCGCGCAACCGTTGGACCGGATGTTGGATTATAAAACACCTGAGGGCGGCTGCCATTTAGGTGCTTTCGTTGAGGTGCCATTGGGTCCGCGCAAAGTGATTGGTGTGGTCTGGGGGGCAGGCAAAGGCGATTGGGACATTAAAAAAGTCCGTTCGGCTTACCGCGTATTAGATGCGGCCCCGATGCGGTTGGAGATGCGCGAATTTTTACGTAGATCGGCTGATTATACGCTGACCCCAATGAATGCGATGTTGCGCCTTGCGACCCGTGCGCCGAGCTTGGGTGATCCGCCATCAATGCGCAAAATCTACCGTCGTGGGCCATCAGAACCTGAACGTATGACGGACGCCCGCAAACGCGTTTTGGATACGTTGGCAGAATACGGTGATCTGTCGTTTACTTTGAAAGAGCTAGCTGAATTGGCGGCGGTAACCGCTTCGGTTGTTAAAGGGCTGGTTGGGCAAGGTGCTGTCGCTGAAGAAGATAGCCCCCGTGATTTGCCGTATCCGCGCCTTGATCCCAGTTTGCCCAGTAAAGCACTTACGGAAGATCAGGCGGCAGCTTCGGCCTATTTGGCCGATGCGGTGCAGTCCGGTAACTACGGCACAACGCTGCTGCGTGGCGTGACAGGATCTGGCAAGACCGAGGTGTATTTGGAGGCCGTGGCTGCGGCCTTAAAGGCTGGTAGGCAAGCCTTGGTATTGTTGCCCGAAATTGCGCTAACAGCAGAATTCCTCAAGCGCGTTCAGGAGCGGTTTGGGCATCGTCCTGCCGAATGGCATTCCGGTGCTACAATGACCGAACGCCGCCGGATTTGGCGAATGGTTGGGCAGGGACAAGCGCAGCTTGTGATCGGCGCAAGGTCGGCGCTGTTTCTACCCTACCAAAATCTTGGTTTGATCGTTGTCGATGAAGAACATGATACCTCCTACAAACAAGAAGAGGGTGTCTTGTATAATGCGCGCGATATGGCTGTTTTGCGGGCCTCTATTTGCGGGGCACATGTTGTCTTGGCATCAGCCACGCCGTCGTTAGAAAGTTGGGCCAATGCGGAAAGCGGCAAATATAAACGGTTAGAACTAACATCGCGGTTTGGGCCTGCTGTTATGCCAACGATGAAAACTATCGATATGCGGGATGCCAAGCTGCCAAGCAATCGTTGGGTGTCTGAGATTTTGAAGGTCGAGGTTCAGAAACGGATCGATGCGGGCGAACAGGCGATGTTGTTCATCAATCGTCGTGGCTATGCGCCGATTACCCTGTGTCGTGCATGTGGTCATCAGGTTGGATGTGATGATTGTGATGCGCGGATGGTGGAACACCGGTTTCAAAAACGGCTTGTCTGTCATCAATGCGGTGAAAATAAAGAGATGCCTCAAAAGTGCCCGTCTTGCGGCGCTGAAGGGCGGATGGCACCCGTTGGTCCAGGGGTTGAGCGTTTGGGGGAAGAGGCGGCAGAACTGTTCCCCGATGCACGGATCGCAACGCTAAGTTCGGACATGTATGGATCAGCGCGCGCGCTGAAGGCTGAAATCGTGTCGATTGCCGAAGGTGGTGCGGATATCGTGATTGGCACGCAATTGGTGGCCAAGGGGCATAACTTCCCCAACCTTACTCTTGTGGGCGTGATTGATGCGGATTTGGGCCTTCAAGGGTCTGACCTGCGGGCTGCTGAACGTACTTTTCAATTAATGCGGCAAGTGGCAGGACGCGCTGGGCGAGCAGAGAAACCAGGCACCGCGATGCTGCAAACCTATCAGCCTGAACATCCTGTGATCCGGTCGATCCTTGAGGGGGACGAGGAGGGGTTCTGGCGTGCAGAAGCCGCAGAGCGAGAACGCGCAGGTGTGCCGCCTTATGGCCGGATGGCGGGTATTATTGTCAGTGGCCCCGATGTTGCGCAGGTTTTCGATTTGGCGAACCACTTGGCCCGCATGGATGGCCCGTTGCGGTCCGTTGGAGCGCAAGTATTTGGTCCTGCCCCAGCCCCGATTGCGCGTGTACGTGGACGTCATCGCGTGCGAATGTTGGTGAAAGCAGACAAAAACGTTGCCTTGCAGGGCGCATTGTCGCGTTGGATCGCACAGGTGCGGATCAAAGGTGATCTGCGGCTGGCCGTCGATATTGATCCGCAAAGCTTCTATTGAATTGTGTTCCTTTCGTGAGAGTTCGAAGTTTTATAGCTGCGAACGCAATTGTGTGTCTGCGGAGCGAGCATTTTTGGTCAAAACAAGCGTTGATCTGGGCGCATGTCAGCTATGCGTTCTGGCTGTATCTCTTTCGATATTTTGGGCGTAGATTTGTCTGATGTTAAAAATTGTAACTCTCGCTGACGCGCAACATTTGCCGCGCTGGCGTCGTCCACTTGTCCTGTTGTTCTTAATGGCTTTGGCCATGCCCATTGCGTTTAATACGTGGGCGGCTTTGTTGAATAACTTTGTCATTGATGCTGCGCAGTTTGATGGAGCTGATATTGGATTGCTGCATACTGTGCGTGAAATCCCAGGATTTTTAGCCATCGGTGTGATTGCCATCATCATTTTTGTACGTGAGCAGGTTCTGGGCCTTGTGTCCCTGATATTATTGGGTGTTGCGACTGCGGTGACCGCTTATTTTCCAACATTGGGTGGTATATTGACGCTGACCATGCTCAGCTCCATCGGATTTCACTATTACGAGACCGTGAACCAGTCTTTGCAACTTCAATGGCTCCCCAAAGCGGATGCGCCGCGTATATTGGGCTGGTTGATGGCGATGGGTTCTGCCGCAACCTTTGTGGTGTATCTGGTGATCTTGTTGCTGTGGGAACCCTTGGGCCTGACCTACAATGTTGTTTATATTGCGGGTGGCTTGGTGACTGTTTGCCTCGCGATTTTTGCGATGATTGCCTACCCCCAATTTGAAGGCCCGACGCCCCAAAACAAAAGAATGGTGCTGCGCAAACGCTATTGGCTGTATTACGCGTTACAATTCATGGCGGGTGCCCGTCGTCAAATATTCATGGTTTTCGCAGGCTTTATGATGGTCGAGAAATTTGGGTATGAGGTGCATGAACTAACCTCGCTCTTTTTGATCAATTTGATGATCAATATGGCGATTGCCCCAGTTCTGGGGCGGATCGTCCAGAGCTTTGGCGAACGCCGCACCTTGATGTTCGAATACACCGGCTTGGTTATTGTATTTTTGGCTTACGGCGGCGTGTATTATCTGGGTTGGGGTGCGGCGATTGCAGCGTTCCTTTATGTGGTCGATCACATCTTCTTTGGATTGGCACTTGCGCTTAAAACCTATTTCCAAAAAATTGCTGATCCAGCAGATATCGCACCCACTGCGGCCGTCGCGTTCACCATAAACCATATAGCAGCCGTCGCGTTGCCAGTGCTTTTGGGACTGTTGTGGCTGGTTTCGCCGCTGTTGGTCTTTTTGATAGCGGCGGGAATGGCAAGTGTGTCCTTAGGCTTGGCACTTTTGATCCCGCGCCACCCTGCACCGGGGCACGAGACGGTATTCAAGCACGCCCTTAGTAGCGCACCGGCTGAATAGAGATGGCGACGGGTCGTTTCCTGACGGGGTCGACGATGGGCCATGTGGTGCGAATGACGGCCACCGGTGCGTTTGGCATTACCTTTGTTTTTTTGGTGGATGCGGCCAATCTGCTTTGGATCGCGCAACTGGGGCAGCCCAAGTTGGTTGCGGCCATTGGGTTTGCCTACGCAATCCAGTTCTTTTCTGTCTCTATTGGTGTTGGCCTGATGATTGCTGTGACGGCACTTATTTCGCGCAGAATTGGTGAGGGACGGCGCGATCTTGCCCGTAATCAAGCTGGGGCTGGGATTGTTATAGCAGCCATTATTCAGGGCTTTGTGGCTCTGATGATTTTATCATTTCGCCACGACCTTGTTCGTATGGCTGGGGCAGAAGGGACAACCGCTGACGATGCCGCGCGGTATCTTGGGTTAACAATTATGTCGCTTGTCCCGATGGCGATTGGATTGACCTGTTCTGGGGCGCTGCGGGCTGAGGGGCTGGGCGCAAAGGCAATGTACGTTACGTTGATCTCAGGTTTGATTTTGATGGTTGTAGACCCGATCCTGATTATCGGACTTGGCTGGGGATTGGACGGGGCCGGCGTCGGCTTGGTCTTGTTCAGATTTGCGCTGGCGGGCTTGGGTTTGTTTTTTGCTGCCCATCAACATCAATTGATTGCTATGCCAACATTAAGCTCTGTCCGTGAGGCGATTGGTCCGTATGTTGCTGTGGCTGGTCCCGCAATCCTGACACAAATGGCGACGCCAGCAGGAAACTATTTTTTAACCCGCGTAATGGCACCCTTCGGTGACGATGCTGTGGCCGCATGGGCTGTTGTGGCCCGCTTGACGGTCTTGGCGTTTGGCGGAATCTTTGCATTGTCGGGCGCAATTGGCGGCATCTTTGGTCAAAACTATGGTGCTGGACAGTTTGACCGGCTGCGCAGCATCTATCGTGACGCGTTGATTTTCTGCCTGATCTATACACTTTGTATGTGGGCCGTTTTAGCAATCTTAACACCCTATATCATCGTGGCTTTTGGTTTGTCAGGGCAGGGTGCCCATGTTTTGGCGGCCTTTACGTCTGTGGGCGTTGGGGGCTTTGTCTTTGTTGGTGCGTTATTCGTATCCAACGCAGCGTTCAACAATCTAGGCAAGCCAGGGCGCAGCGCGCTGGTGAACTGGATCAAAGACGGGGTGCTTAGCTGGCCATTAGCGCTGTGGTTGTCGGCCAGTTTTGGCGCGGTGGGCGTGATTTATGGTCAGGCCGTGGCTGGAGTGATTATGGGGACCCTTGCAGCATTGTGGGGCTGGCGTTATGTGGCGAGCATAAAAACACAGGATTTGGCGGCACAAGACGCCCCACGTCCTTATCCCAATCCAGACCGTTACAGGAGCCGATAATGCCTACATTCACCGCGCTGACGACCCTTACTGGCAAACCCGCAGCTGAAGCGCTGGGCGAAGCAATGGAGCGACTAAACCCTGAACCAACAGGCATTGGGGTATTTGAAGTCGAAGATGGATCGGGTCTGTGGGAAGTCGGCGGGTATTTTACTGAACGCCCTGACGGAACAGCGTTAGCTTTGTTAGCTGCGGCAATGGGTGCAAATGAATTCGCAATTTCAGAGCTTCCAGAAACAGATTGGGTCGCACATGTGCGCCGCGAATTGTCTCCTGTCGAGGTAGGCCGGTTCTTTGTCTATGGCAGCCATGACGCCGACAAGGTGCCCGCGGATTGCGAACCTTTATTGATCGAAGCCGCAATGGCATTTGGTACGGGGCATCACGGAACGACGCTTGGTTGTCTGCGTGCCTTGGATCGATTGGCTAAGGGTGGATTTCAGGGCGATAATGTTGCTGATATCGGATGTGGTACTGCCGTTTTGGGCATGGCGGCGGCCCGTATTTGGCCAAACCCTGTCATGGTAAGCGATATTGATCAGGTTGCCGTAGATGTGGCCAATGCCAATGTTGCTGCAAATGATCTGGTCGGTCGTATCCATGCTGTTGAAGCGGCAGGTTTTGATCATCCCGATCTGTTGGCCAAAGCCCCGTTTGATTTGGTTTTCGCGAACATTCTAAAGGGTCCCTTGGTTGCTTTGGCACCAGACATGGCTACGAATCTGGATGAAAACGGCTACGCGGTCCTGTCAGGTATCTTGAATGAACAAGCCGACGATGTAATTTCTGTTTATGCACAAAATGGCATCAATCTTATCAATCGCGAAGAGATTGTAGAATGGACAACGCTTACGTTGCAAAAAAAGCCATAACTAAGCCTACTTTTTAGGGGGGTTTTAGGCAGAAGCCACGATTTTGCCACATTTCAATTGCATATTGGAATGACAGATTGGTGGGGGTGCTGATCTTTTAGGTGCTGCAATGGTTGAGACAAAAACACATTTTTTAAACCGTCTGGATATTCTCGGACACAAACATCAGGCGATGTCACGTGGGTTCACCACACGGATGCGCAACGATGGACTGATTGTCGTAAAACCGCGCCGCCAAAAGCGGATAATGGATTTCCCTTTAAGGGGCGTTTTCCTGCTACTTTTGGGGTTCGTGTTTTTCAAGGGCTTCATGCTGGCCTCTGTAGGGCCGGATACCTACAGCGAGCGCGTGGCAATCCTGAACAACGGGACCTTTGTTGAGCAAGGTGGTGCATGGGTTATGCAAGTAGATCCTATCTCGCAAATTATTGCGAATTACATGGGTCCTATACTGCGGTACTAATAAGAACTCTTCGAGCAGCACGCCATGCTGGCGGCTGTTCGTTCAGTATAAATCTAATACGAAATTAAAAAAACCGCGCATCCATTATGGATAGCGCGGTTTTTGTATCTGCTGGGGTCTCAGCCACTGAGGGAGGGCAGTGGCGAGTCCCCGTCAGAAATCGTTTTTTAGCGTGTGCGTGCGACCATATCGATATCAGCGCGCGTAAGGCCGATGTCTTCTAGCTCGCGGTTTGTCAAAGATGACAGCGAGTTGCGTGTCATACGGGCATCGTTCCAGGAAACACCAGCTTGGATTGTTGCGTGCACTATGCCGGAAATACGGGCTGCAACTGTAGTTGGGCCAAATGATGCGCGGTTTGTGTCGAATGTTGTCATGGTTGCAGTCCTTTTGTGTGTTGGCCGGGATCGTCCGGTCTTGATATGTGGCATTTAGGAGCAACTTCTGATTTCGACAATATCCAAAAATGCATGGTCGATATGCATTTTGTGCATGGGTCGAAATTTAGGTTTAAGCTATAAAAATAAGGCCCTATTTTCGACGTATTTGATGCCGTTATTGACGGTTTCCCCCTCGAAATATGGCGGCGATGTCGCTTTCGATTCATGAGTGTCGCATTTGCGCTGCGACGCAGCATCAGGTTGCCTCTTGGCGGATGTTCGCGTTTCGTGCTAGTTGTGCGAAAATGCAACAATACAGCAGGGCATATCGCGCAATGGCACGTGTTTTAGGGATCGATCCAGGGCTTAGAAACATGGGTTGGGGGGTCATTGACGTTGATGGGCCTCGAGTTCGCCATGTGGCCAACGGCGTTATTCACTCTACTGGGGACGACTTAGCGGTTCGTTTGCTGTCACTTTATCTTGGTCTAACAGAAATCGTTGAACGCTATGCGCCTCAAACCGCTGCGGTAGAGCAGACGTTCGTGAATAAGGATGGTGCCGGCACCCTAAAATTGGGCCAAGCCCGTGGCATTGCGATGTTGGTGCCTGCGCAGGCAGGGCTGACTGTTGGTGAATATGCGCCGAACAAAGTTAAGAAGACGGTTGTTGGTGTGGGCCATGCGGACAAAGAGCAAGTCGCGCATATGGTCAAACTTCAGTTGCCAGGCGTAGATTTGGCAGGACCGGATGCGGCGGACGCACTAGCGATTGCCATATGTCATGCGCATCACGGTGGGGCCAATGGATTGGCCGCTGCATTAGAAAAGGCATTGGTATGATCGGGAAAATAACAGGACGTATCGATTATCGCAGCACAGATCATATTCTGATCGATGTGCGGGGCGTCGGCTATATTGTATTCTGTTCAGAACGGACGTTGGCTGGTTTGCCCGGCGTTGGTGAAGTCTGTGCGTTGTTTACAGATCTTGTTGTGCGCGAAGACCTGATGCAGCTTTTTGGCTTTCCTACTTTGGCTGAAAAGGAATGGCATCGGTTGCTGACGTCAGTGCAAGGAGTTGGGGCGAAAGCATCGCTTGCCATATTGGGAACCTTGGGCACCGATGGTGTCAGTCGCGCAATTGCACTGGGCGACTGGAATTCGATCAAGGCTGCCAAAGGTATTGGACCCAAAATTGCACAGCGTGTTGTCATGGACCTGAAAGACAAGGCCCCGTCAGTTATGGCGATGAGCGGTACGCTGGCCCAAGCCAATGGTGATACGGACGGTGAAGTGATTGAAACACCAACGGCATCGCCCGTAATGCAAAATCAATCAGCACAAGCCGAAGCCCTTTCTGCCCTTGGAAATCTTGGATATGGTCCAGGGGATGCAGCAGGAGCAGTCGCACAAGCGGCGGGTGATATGCCGACAGCTGAAACACCTGCATTAATACGTGCCGCTTTGAAACTTCTGGCACCAAAGGGCTAGGCGGATGGTTTGCGATGCTTCCTGCTGGAAGAACCACACACCTTACGTCATAGATAAATCATGAGTGAACCTGATCCAACATTGCGCCCTGCGCCCATGCCCGAAGACTTTGACCGCGCGTTGCGCCCTCAGGCTTTAGATGAATTTGTAGGTCAGGCTGAAGCGCGCGCGAACCTGCGTGTCTTTATCCAATCTGCCAAACAACGCGGCGAAGCGATGGATCACACGTTGTTTCATGGCCCTCCCGGTTTGGGGAAGACGACATTAGCCCAGATTATGGCGCGTGAATTGGGTGTCAACTTTCGCATGACCTCTGGTCCTGTTTTGGCCAAGGCGGGTGATCTGGCGGCAATTCTGACGAACCTTGAGGCGCGTGATGTTTTGTTCATTGACGAGATTCACCGTCTTAATCCAGTGGTTGAGGAAATTCTGTATCCTGCGCTTGAGGATTTCGAACTTGATCTGGTGATCGGTGAGGGACCTGCCGCGCGAACTGTACGTATCGAACTACAGCCCTTTACGCTGGTTGGTGCGACAACGCGTATGGGCCTGCTTACGACACCTCTTAGGGATCGATTTGGCATACCGACCCGCTTAGAATTTTACACTGAAGATGAGCTTTTTATTATCGTTGACCGCAATGCGCGCAAGCTTGGTGCGCCCGCTGATGAAGGTGGCGCACGTGAAATCGCGCGACGTGCCCGTGGCACGCCACGTATCGCAGGTCGTTTGCTACGCCGTGTTGTTGATTTTGCTGTGGTTGAAGGCGATGGCCGCGTGACCAAAGAACTGGCTGACAGCGCGTTGACCCGCTTGGGTGTTGATCATCTTGGATTGGACGGGGCGGATCGCCGTTACCTCAAACTCATTGCTGATCACTACCAAGGCGGTCCAGTTGGCATCGAAACGCTGAGCGCTGCACTCAGCGAGAGTCGCGACTCTTTGGAAGAAGTGATCGAACCCTATCTATTGCAGCAGGGTTTGATCCAACGCACGCCGCGTGGTCGGATGTTGGCGCAAAAGGCGTGGACACATCTGGGTATGGCAGCCCCAAAGAAGCCAACGGACTTATTCGATTGATTGATGATGGTTTGCGACATTAGGAAATGATGAAGATGGATGCTGGTGACGTGGAAAAGCTGTTTACCCGTGGTGATGGCCAATTTGCTTTTGCCCGATGGGGTCGTGCAATCGCACCCGTTGTTTTTGGCGTAGAGGATACGACCTTGGGTGTTATCAAAGGTGCTATCGAAGCCGTCTGCCAGTTGGCGGGTCACGAGAAGGCGGATGGTGACGCGGAGCTGGGTAGCAATTTCATGTGGTTCTTTT
>TARA_B110000908_G_scaffold128361_1_pt1 | contig 10649 bp, 20 predicted proteins | sample TARA_B110000908 | Tara Oceans TARA_B110000908 (sample SAMEA4398067) | marine metagenome | biome: Polar Biome; feature: [DCM] deep chlorophyll maximum layer (ENVO:01000326); material: water (ENVO:00002006), including particulate matter (ENVO:01000060) such as... | depth 36 m
TTTCTTCAAACTCAATTTCAGGTATAAGCTCTACAAATAAGTAGTGGGTGGCATTTTGGAGTACATTATCACAATCCAAAAACTCCATCCAAGCTTTAACCATTTTCTTAGCATTTTCACCTTGGAAATTATGGTGTGGTATTTTACGATTAATAAGATATGCTATGTCATTATGGTAATACAATTCTTTCATTTTCTTAAATTTAGATATTCCTTAATAAAGTGGAAGAGAAATATTGCTAGGTTTAGAGGCCATAGTAGTGATGTAAAAAATCTCTCAGGATTAGTGAATTGTTTTTCCTCAGGTAGGTGTTTTTTGGCTATTCTATCTACAACTAGTGTAAAAATCAAACCTAAGGTTAGGTAAAGTGCTATATATAATTCCATATTAGTGGTTTTTATTTTCTTGTGAGTTCTTGAGTTTTGGAATTTATCTTATTTTGGTGTTTATCCATTAATGAGAGGATAATATCACCCTCCAAGGTGTTGAATGTGTTGGTTTTCTTTATTACCTCATCCACCCACCTATCAAATAGTAGATTAGTCCAATTTGTTGCTGATACTAACTGTTCTAGGGATTTACAACTTTCTATTATAAGTAATGTTTTTTCATGAGTAGTAAAAATATATTCTAGTATGTTTGTTCTTTTCATTTTTTTCTTGTTAAGTATATTTTAACACCTAAAATTATTAATATTGCTATTGGTAGCCCTAATGCGGCCCATAGTGGGTTTGATGTTTCGATGATTTTACTAGAAATAAATGCTATATATGAAAATAATAATAATATCCACACCTCTTGAGGTATTTTGCTAGGAATGTTTTTAATTCTTTGTACTTTCCTACTTTTGACAACTCTAGATAGGGCATGTTGTAAATCTTTACCATATGCCGGGATGGTTTCTTCACTTCCGTCTTTATTAAGTAATGTGATTTCATATTTCATCCAATCTGGGTATGATTCACTTTGTTTCCTATAATCTACTTTTATTACTTTACCACCCATAATTATTATTTTTTACTTAATGTTTTTATAATTTCCTTTTCAAAAAATTCATCATCTAAATATGCAAATTCACTTTCATCTCCCCATTTTTCACTTGCAAATTTATCTTCTTTATCATCTCTCCAAGCAATTTCGGGAAGTAATCCAGCTCTTTCAATCACATTCCATCCCCTTTCTTTCCATTGGTCTAAAGTTAAACCCTCGATTTCCACTCTAAACCCTTGATCCATTGTAATATCACCTAACATATCTACAAATTCAGATGATAATTTATTAAATTCCCCATCAAGTGGAAAATTCTTCCCATATTCTTCAACACCATTAGTTCCTTCTTTGAACATTTTCTTTAATAATTCCCATTTTGGTGTGATTGTTTCCTTCTTCATTTCTTCCATAACTTTTATTTGTTTTATCTGTAATTATTAATATGCTGTGAATATACGAACAGTATCTCGCTTCTCCAAATTTATTTGTATTTTTCTTTTAATTTTCTTTTTATAATTATAGTTTTTAACTTTTTAGTATAAGATCCATCTTCAGCATACACTCTATCTAATAGTTGGTAAAATTGATGTTCAGTTTTACATTTTGAAGCATATGTTGATACCCAAAATGCATAGTCTAAAACACTATTACTCCAAGATTTATAATATGCATGTCCGTGTTGAGTACCCTCAGCTAATGTTGTTCTAGTTCTAGCTTGCTTCATCCCAAAACAATTTTTATTTTCTTTGAATATTTTAGATTTATACCCACCAGTTTCTAAAATTGTTTGTGCTAAAGCTATATGTGGGAATTTTAAATTTAGAGAACCTAACATCCCTTGTAATTTTTTTTCTGTAAATTGGTGTGGACTATCAACTAATATTACCTTTTCATATGAGTCGGGGTGTTGTTGGTTTTCTTTAATTTTTGATACCGATAGCAACAACATTAATACCATTATTAATATAGTTACTGTTAAGATTATTTTTGGTTGTGAAAGTTTAATATACTGTAAACTTTTATCATCGTATCTAAATATCTGCATAATTATAAGTTATATTTTAGTTTATATTTCTCTATTAATTTGTTACCTACACCCAATTCTAAAATTGGGGCATTTTCAGGTACCCCTGGTAAAGATTTGGCTGACATAATGTAATCTATGTTTTCCTTTTTCCAAATTTTCATTTTAGTTTTGGCATTTGAACGGTTTGAAGTCTTAAATACCATTACAACTGGTAGATTGATGTAGGGTTTACTTTTCTCAATTTTTGGTTTGAAGGGTTTAAAACCTTTAGGATAAGTTGTTTCAGATTTAAACGGTCCATTTTTAGATTTATTTGAATCGTAATGGTATGTTATTTTATACCCCAATTCAGGTTTTGATGGGAATTCAGAACATTCTAACATCCATTTTTCTTTTACTACAGCTTCTATATTTGATGGTCTTCCTCTACTCATAACCTTTATTTTTTATATAATTAATAATTACTCCCTCACCCCAACACCGTGAATATACGAACAATTCTTGGCTTCCCCAAATGGATCCGCATAAGTCGTTTGTGCATTATATCTGTATTTGTTTATATTCCTAATTCTTTTATAACAGTTTTTAAATGAACACACTTTCTATCCTTTGCTCTATATTGTCCAGAACAATTACAAGTAACCTTATAATCACTGATTTGTTTTACAATATAAAAATTACCGGGTTTAGATTTGGATTCAAATTTCCATTCTTTAGGTTTAGAAATTGTTTTATCTTTCTTGATTTTTTTTCTCACCCATTTAATATCATTTAAAGTAGTTTCTGATATTACTTCCTTCCAAGTAGGGACTATATAAGTCTTACCATTAAGGGATTTGTATAATGCAGGTGGAAGTGTTGGATGTTTATATTCATATTTGAATACATTTACTGCAACGAAATCCCCAAAACCCTTACCATGGGAAAATGAGGTATTTGGGGGTTTGGAGATAATTCGTGTTCGGAGATTCCCGTACTTATTTTTAGTAGTGAATTTGTATAGCATGACCTTTATTTTTTTAAGGGTGTTTCCACCTTATTTACCCGTGAATATACGAACAATTCTTGGCTTCTCCAAATTCTATGTGGTGTTTCTTTTATTTAGGGTTATCTAAAATGGTTTAAATTATTTATTAAAAATTTTAATAGCCTCTTGGATTTTGCTGCAACCTTCGTAATCTTCGTGAAATTCATGTATTTTTAAATTTAATTCTAATGTTTCTATGATATTTTCCCTCTCCACGGTTAAATCCATGGTTTGGTCTAAATCTTCAACATATACCTCTAATACGTGGATATATTTTTTATCTTTATTTAAATTTTTAAGTATTTTTTTAATTATCTCCTGAGAGATTTTAAGATGTTTTTTTGCTATAAGGGATTCGAATTCTTCTATATTTTCTACTGAAACTTTATATACCATATTAAAATAGGTCTAGGAAATTTGGGTTTATTTTTTTTTCTTTTAGTTTTTGATTAACTTCATCAGACTTTAACATCTTGGTTGCTAATTTCTCTAAATGTTTGTTTTTCTGTTTGTCATAATCATTGACAATTTTACTATGTTTCTTATTTTTTATATTTTTTGAGTTTTTCATATCTTAGTAATTTTATAGGGAGGAGATTATATCAAAATCATCGTCATCTACATCACCTAATCCTAATTTTTCTAACTGTTCCGTTTGATAGTCAGATAACTCCCAATCTACCAATCCTTGATTTATTGATTTGTGGTCTTCGATGTTCTCTACCTGTTTATTAGTAAACACGTCTGCAACTCTTAAGAAATAACAATTATAACATAACATCTCAAGGTTATCTAAAACATAGTGTTTTTTATTCCCATTCTTAAAGTGGAGTAATAGTGGCATTTTATAGTCTGCAACTCTCCTCTCATTAAACCCACAACAAGAACATTTTTCTTCAAGGTAACCCTCAGTTAGAAGTTTATACTTAATTTTGTCTGGGTTGAAACTTGATGGGTCAACCCTACCTTCTATTATTTCAACTAAGGGTGGGAGTTTTCTACCATTCCCTAAAAATTTAGGTATACCTTTCCCCTGTTGGTTTTTATGTTGTTCAAATAAATTATCATAACCATCTTCGGTTGCCTCATACATCTTCATTATCGGTTTCAAATGTTGGTATGAGCAGTTTAAATAACGGCTAGCTGATCTAACGGATTTAGTATGCCTCATTGCTCTAAGACATTCCTCCTTCGTAATTGGTTTACTTTTTGGCATTTATTTATTCTTTATCATCATCTACAAAGATTTTAATATCATTCCAGGTGTGGTCTCCCTCACCATGAGTTGTTGTTACAGCTTTGTATACTTTAACATTAGAGCATTCAATACAAACCTTTGTGTTTGGCAAAGCTTTAATCCTTAAAGGGTTAATAACTTCTTTACACTTTATACATTTTGTTTTCATGCTTTATAACTATACCAAATATAAGGAAAATTGATGGGATTTCCAAATGGTTTTTATAGGTAATTATACTTAATAAAATCCCACAGATCCTTAGGTTCTTTTAAAATATACTTTTTACCATCCTTACCAACTAAGGGGTTTATAACTCCGTCCCCATCTACCCTATCAAATAGGTACCATAATATTGTTTCGGCACCCTCTTCCCCATATAATAGTTGTAGTTGTGATTCTATAACTATCCATAAGGGGTCAGTAATCTGGGTTAGGTTTATACTACCATGCTCAGACACTTTATCCTCATCATATTTGGAGTTTTCTAAATGAATTATAGTTAAACTAAAGACTGTTTCTTCGTCCTTTTCAATATTATCTTTAATATTAGGTTTAACCCCTAGTATATCGGAAAAGAGGTTTTCTATGTGTTCTAAATCTTTAAACATATGTTCCATATTTATTTTCTTTAATACTAAAAATTTTTAGAAATTCTGAGGTTGAGAGGGATTTTATATTGGATGCTTTAATGGTAGCATCTATAATGTTTTCACCCATAACATGGAATATCTTTTCCTCTTGAGGATCATTATTAAAATAAACTTTATACTTCTTCATATTTTTTCTATTAGGGTTTGTAATTCAGCACATTTATCATAATCTTCCTCTTCTACATAAATATCAATTAATTTTTGGATAATATTTGGGAATTGGCTACGTTTTACCTCTACTATAAGGGATAGATTTACTATATTAAATATTTCTACTTTATTTTTTTTACTCTCAATTGCTTCTTCAATTGATTCTACACTCCAACCTAAAACATATTTAACAAAATCAGGGTTTTCATAAAATTTTTGTAAATCTTCTACTTCATCATAGATTAACTCTAGATTGTGTGGGGTTATTTTTTTCATGGTTATAAATATTTAAGGTTATTTTGAGGGTTATTTTTTATATAACTTCCCCATTTATATTTAGCATATTCATGCCCTTCTTGCTCAGCAATAGCTCTTTTATCACCGTTTGTAGATGCAGATGTAAAATGGTAAAAGTTAGTTTTGTAGGTTCTTAACATTTTTAAACCACTTAACTGACATTTGAGGAAGAAATCCCAATCAGCAACCATCCCCATACTATAATTTTCATCCCACCCCCCTAGTCTAACGTAATCCACTTTAGACATAAAAATTGGGAGAGTTGATCCAAAATCATCTTTATGTTTTACTTGTAGGTTAAAATCATATTCCCAAAATTTCTCTAAAATAAAAGAGTCAGGGTTTGTTCCTAAATCTTTAATGTGAAATTGTGAAAACATTGATGGGGATGGTTCTATTTGGTTTGGGGACATTACACACCCACCTTCCCATTCACTATGTAACTTTTCATCCCAACCTTTAGGGAAAACATTATCATCATTTACTATAAGAATTCTATCGTATTTAGCATTATACACTCCTAAATTGGTTCCCCTACACAACCCTACATTTGTTTCTAAATTTAAAACATCTATAAATTCTGACCATTTTTCTAAAACATCTTTATTTAAGTCGTAAAATCCATCTACAACCACAATTATTTGGTTGCGAAGGATTTGACCTTTGATTGCTGATTCTAAACATAAATCAAGTAATTTTGGACTTTTATATGTGGGGATTATTACTGAGATTTGCATTTTATATATGTTTAGACCATTCTTCTACTAAATTTTCTTGTTTAATACCATATAAGGGGGCAAGCCATTTAGATTCCCCATGGGTTGAGTAAGTATTTAAGGGACACATTAAAGCTTTACCTTTATCCCTCAATTCCAAAAACATTTGGTAATCATCAGGGTGAGTTCCAGATGTCCATTTTCTCAAAATTTCTTCATCTTCTTTCAGATTTTTTACTGTAGAGGCAAAAGTCATTGTAGTACTATTAAACATACCAAATAATTCAGTTTCTCCCCTATATATTTTAGTTAAGTAACCCCCATCAGAATCAACTTCAGGGTTACCACCTTGGGGTGGGGGAGTAAACTTGTCAGGGTGGAGGTACAAAGTAACATACGGGGCTCCTAATTTAATTCCCTCTTCTATTATTTTAATAGAGTTTGGGAGGTGAATATAATCATTTTCAACAAAATATACTATATCATCATCTCCACCCTTTAATGCTTCATCTAATGCTAAGTTAAATGTTGCTGCCCCATTCCCCTCACTAGCATAGTAAATATGATCTTTTGATTTATACTTTTCAATCATATCACTAGTTTCTTTAGAAACATTATCTGCTATAATAGACCAATCAGCATCTTTAAATATCTTAGTAGCGTTAGCTAAACAACTTTCATTATTTATGTAGGAGGGTTTTACCTTGTTGTAACCAGAATCTGAGATTCTATAAATTATTTTCATATTATAAAAATTTTAAAAATTCTTCTCCAAAGTTATCAATAATGTAGGTTTGCATATTTTTATTTGTGGAATGCATTTCTATCCTTCTCTTAAATTCAACATCATCCCTTTCTTTTTGGTGGAAATCTATATTGTATTCTCTGTGTTCCTTATTATCAAAATTATATTCTGAAGCATCAACAATAAACCCTGGGTTTATTTTTATAGTCCTAAAACCCATTTGGTTGTAATGTCTTCCTATTTTATCCCCAATAAATTTATGAGGCCAATTACTCATAGTGTTATACCATAATTTAAAATTATCTAATCTAAATGCTGCAAAAAATACAGTATCATAACATTCAAATTTATTAAATGGGATTTTTTTATTAAAATTTAGATCAAATGTTTTACCCATCGAAAAATATCCTGGTTTTATTTCCTTTTGCAATCCTAAAGATCCAATTTTTGGGTCTGAGTTGAATAATTCTACACACTGCTCATACCAGTCTTTTTCTTTAGGTAAAACCCACCCATCATTATCTAAAAGAAGAATATAATCAAAATCATTTTCATTGTAATAATTAGTAAGAAGAGTCCATGCTCCCCCTACTCTTAAATTTTCTTCAGGGAATATTAACCCTAAATTATATTTAGTTTGATTTAATTCTAACCATTCTCTTGTCCCATCTGTAGAACCATTATCACAAACTATAATTTGGGAATTTGGGGGTTTATTTTTATGGAGACATTCTATAGTACCCTGAGTGTATGACATTCTTTCATACGCTACTATATAAATTAATAATTTATTTTCCATATTTTATACTTGCTTTATTATATATTTCTTCTATTAATGTAATGACATTATTTGTCTCCCCCAAGCTAAATTTATCTAAATTTCTATATACTTCGGGGTGATTTGGACATGAACCATGATATGAACCATATGAATTTGGTTCATTTATATATGAGTATTGTTCTAGGAGATTTTGATATTGTATAGTACACCCATGACTTAAGAAATTAGCAGATTCTATTATATTTAATGCTTTCCCCCCTATTTTAACATACCCATTAGACCCCATTAAGGTTATTGAACTTTCTATGTTGTGGGGTTCGGATGCTATTGTTGATTCAATAGTACCCCCAAAATCCCCATAATCAACTAAAGAGTAAACCGTGTCTTCTATGATTGCATCTTTATGTTTTGTAGTATATGTTTTAGTAGCTAATACTTCTTTTGGGATTCCAATTAGATATTGAAGTACATCTAAATAGTGTATACCGGTTTCATATAAAATACCACCCCCTACATCAGGCTCACCTCTCCATCCTGAGAAGTATTCTAGGGGGCGTTGCCATCTTTGGGTAAATGAAAATCCCCTAATATCTCCTAATAATCTTTTATTAAGTACTTCTTTAAGTAATGATACGGTTGGGTTAAGTCTAACTTGGAGGACGCAATAAGCTTTTTGTTTATTATCTTTAGCTTCATCCTCAATTTCAGTTATATCCTTTATATTAAAAGCAACAGGTTTCTCAATAAGCACATCGCAGTTATTTTTAAGAGCAAATATTGCTTGTTCTTTATGGAGTGAGTTTGGTGTTGCAATAACTATAAAATTTATATCTTCGTTAATAATCATTTCTTGATAATCCTTATAAGAGGGTACTTTGTATCTTTTACCTAAACTCTCTACTAGGGGAGTCTGTATATCACAAATTGAGGTTAAATCAAAATTTGAGTTAGCTTCTATTGCTTCTATATGGCGTGGAAAAATCCCCCCACATCCAATTATTCCTACTTTATATATCATTTTTTATTTTAGTTTTGCTGGGTTGCCAAAAGCTGTACTATTTTTGGGGATGTTCTTTGTAACTACACTACCAGCTCCAATTAATGAATTTTCTCCTATTGTCACTCCACATATTATAGTAGAATTAGCTCCAATTGAGCATCCTTGTTTAAATAGAGTTTTTCTAAATCTATTACTATTTTTCCAATCACCCCCTACTTGAGGGGTGAAATCATTTGTAGTTATTGTATTGGGCCCCAGGAAAACATTATCTTCAAGGGTAACACCTTCATAAAGTAAACTGTGGTTTTGGATTTTACAATTATCTCCTATTATTATATTAGGGCCAATATGGACTCCCTCTCCAATAACACAATTTTCCCCAATAACTACCCCTTTACTTATGTGGGAAAAGGCCCATATTTTTGTATTTTTTCCAATTTTAATGTCGTTGTCAATTATGGAAGTTGGATGTTGAAAGTAGGTCATATTAGGGTTTTAGGTTTTTTAAATACCAATTAATAGTTTCTTTTAAACCTTTAGAAAAAGGAGTTAATTGATAATTAATGAGTGATTTTATTTTATCATTACTTGCTGCATGGCATTCTACATCAGCTTTTCGGATAGGTTTGTATATTATATTATCTGTATCATAACCTATAATAGAACAAATATTTTCTATAACTTCTTTAATTGAGATTTGACCGTCGGTGGAAATGTTTATTGATTCTTTTGGTTTTAATTTATTATATACTTTTACAATAGCATCTATTGTATCATGTACATAAATAAAATCTCTACTTTGAGACCCATTCCCCCATATTTCTGGAGGGTTATTATTAAGGATATTAAACATAGTAACTGGGATTACTGCTGCTAGTGGGGGATTTGGGTTTTGTCTAGGTCCATAATTGTTAAAAGGTCTTACTATAAAAGCATCTAAATTAAAACTATCTACCCAGGCCTCTAAAGCTTTATCAGCACCCACCTTACCAGCGGCATATGTTGTTTTAGGGTGTAGTGGATGGTTTTCATCCATAGGTTCATAAACAGCTGTACCATATACTTCTGAAGTGGAGAAATGGACTAATGTTTTAAATTTTTCTTTACGTTGTAATTCAAGTAAATTAATAATAATATTTGTGTTACATTGGAAACCGTTAGAAGGGTTTAAAAAAGTGTAATTCAAGGGTTTTGTGGCACAATTAAAAACTATATCAATGTTATGTTTGTCAAATATATATTCTAAAGAGGTGTAGATTTCACAATCATCTTTATAAAGAATTGCTCCTTGTTTAAATGCACCTTTTAGATTATCTTCATTTCCAAGAAACATATTATCAACAATAATTACTTGCTCTGCTTCTTCTTTTAGTAATCTATCAACTAAATGGCTTCCTATAAATCCTGCACCACCCGTAACTAAGATTGTATTATTTTTTATTTGAGGCCTATTCATTTAATTATATTTTCTATTTGATTTATTATTCCTTTTGGTGAATAGTATTCTTCTACCCATTGAACAATTCCCTCATATATTTCAATTAAGTCTTTATCTGGGAGATTAGCGTAAGTGGAGATTATTGAGTTTATTTGGTTTGGGTCAGTTCCTAAATCTATAAAGGGCAATATAGGTTCACCCGTTAATTTTGTAATGGCTTCATGGGTATTATGTAAAGTACAAAAAACCATATTTGAATTTAGTAATGCTTCAATAGCTGCTACTCCATAGGTACCCCAATTACTAAATTGGTCTACATAAAACAAAGATTTAATTTTATGTTCTATTACCTTAGAATGGGGGATACCTGTGATCGTAATAAACTCAAAATTATTTGGGAGGTTACGGAGTTGGTTAATTATAATATCCGTACCCTTGGTTTTGGGGTTAGAGGGGATATGGGAGATAATTCTTTTATGTAATTTAAGTTTATTTTTAAAATTACTAATAAGTTCTTTTTTGTTAAAATTAACATAATTATAAACTAAAAAAGGTAAATCATTTAATCCTTTATTAGATAATTTATATA
>TARA_B110000908_G_C10267489_1_pt1 | contig 10618 bp, 10 predicted proteins | sample TARA_B110000908 | Tara Oceans TARA_B110000908 (sample SAMEA4398067) | marine metagenome | biome: Polar Biome; feature: [DCM] deep chlorophyll maximum layer (ENVO:01000326); material: water (ENVO:00002006), including particulate matter (ENVO:01000060) such as... | depth 36 m
TTTTTTTTCTCTTGTACGAACACTATGAAAGTATTCCGCCTTTGGCTAAGAAGTCCATTTTTTTTATTAACGATCTGATATATAAGTGTCTGTGATCAATTATAAATGGAACTATTATTAATTAATAAAGAATATTTTGTTGCAAAATGTGTTTTATTTGAAACAATGTCGTTATCGTTAGTAGATTTTGAACAAGAGTTAGAGCAATATGACCTTAATTGTAAAAAGATGCGTTTTGATGGTAATAATATCCATATTACGTCGGTTATACATTTTCTACAGTATTATATTGACAAATCTCCTACATTACAGCCAGAATTGGTTCAGTTATTACATGGATTGGTACAGTATACGTCAAAGAAGAATAAACGTAAATTAAGCAGATCATTGAGAATTGAAATTGCGTATCGGCAAGAATATAAATGCAACATTTGTAAAACATTTCCAATACCGCCTACATTCGAAATTGACCATATCCATGAATTACAAGATGGTGGTTGTGATATTGCTTCAAATCTCCAAGCACTCTGTCCTGACTGTCACCGAAACAAAACGTATCAAAAGAGATTGGAACGAAATCCTCTGTTTCAAAAACCTGTTCCTTATGAAAAATATTTTCAAACCCGCAAATCTTCCAATGTTTTTTCAAAATACTTTTCACAGCCTAGCTTGTTATAAGTTTTGTTGAATAGTGGTATATAAATAACGTTGCCTCTGTTTAAAATGGCTCTTTCTTTGAAGGAATCTTGTAAAATGTTCGAAAAATTTAATCGTCAACAGCAAAAAACAACTACATTTGAAGAATTTAATGCTTTACATGGTACGTGTTTACCCAAAAACGACAGTGTCTATACTAAATTTATGCGTAATTTGCATAAAGCCAAGAAATCCGAAGGGATTCCTGTTACTCGACGATTAATGAGTCTCTTTGACCATTTATCGTCGGGGCCACAGGTTATTGCGACTCCAGCGCCTCAAGCGCAGATTCCGATGGCGCCACCTACCATTCTATCTGGTCTCTCCCTTCAAAATAAAATCCGCACTCCAGAACAAAAGGGTACTATTTTATTATACGGTGATCTTTTATCAAAAAAGTCGGGTAGATTTGTGGACAAAAAGGGATTAATGGTACATTTTGTCGAACCAAAAGGTATCCCAATGTTAAGTAATACATGTAAATTATCTAAACTGAATGCTAAAACTCTCTTCAACGGTAAAGGAAATTTAACAATGAGAAACAATATCCAACTTCAAATGGAGTCAATGCAAGTAAATAAAGAGGATTATGAAGCTTTTATTGTTGCTCGACGTTCTAAGAAAGCTGGCCCTTACTTTCTCCGTGTCAATTATTTAAATATGGATTAATATGGATTAATCGTCTTCTCGATCTTCTTGCTCTTCCTGTTCCATCTCTCCCTGTTGTTGTTCAATTTGATCTAATATAACATCGATTAATGCCATCATTGTTAAATCTAATCGGTATGTAGTCTGTAAGTTTTTAAGACCTCCCACTGAGTTTCGAATATATTCGGACATTCTTTTTTGACTGCTCGGGTCGCAAGTTTGTATGCACTGTATTGCTTGATGATATGTTTCTTGTATTCGGCTGATATCGCTTTGACGATCCTGTTGTTGCCACCACCGTTGTAGCCAAACGGGAACGAATTGTGACCGTTTTTGATGGACTCTGAAAAGACGATGGGTTGTATCTAAACGATGTCCGGGTTCTATACTGCGTAATATACGTAGATTGATTAAGGTTGTCTCATATAAGGAGGACATCTGAAGTGCCATTTATATACAATGCATATGATTTATATACTGATAAACACAAAAAAAATAGATAAAAAAAACTAAATTTTAATTATTAACTTTGTATTTCGCTACTTGGTATTAAATAGGATGTAAACACTGTAGTAAGTATAACATTGACAATATTAACAATATTTTCTGGTGGTAAACTTGACCCTAATAACATATGCATTGTTTTTGAAACACTATCGGGATTCGTAAGAGATTGTTGTACATAATCTGCAATACAATTTCTTTTCAAAAGTTGTAATAAGTTTTCTACCGAAAAGATCTGATGTTGCAGTAATAATATTTCTGCTTTCTGTCCTACCCATCGTATTGACCTTAGACTGGTAGTGTATGAGCTGTAAATGGGGCCTACTAAATGCCAGCTCCCTCCTGTAATTTTCTCTAAAATGGCATTACATGCAACGACATCATTTTTGGCTCGATGTGCTGCTTCTATCGGACGATTAAACAAATGTTGATTTAGTCCTGCCAGAGAGAAATTATCATCTTCGCTTTTAAAATGGTCTCTACAAAAATGTAATGAATCAAAAAAGAACCAATGCAAAGGTAATGTCTGTGAATATCGCGCTGCTTCCAATTCTAGAATCGGTTTATCTGCTTTAAATGTATTATGTGATATAAAGATAGGTAGACCTTTTGTCTGTTCTTGTACCCATTTTATTAGTTTCTCTAATACTAGATCGAATGTTTGTGCCTTTTCTTGTTCTAAAAACTCTCGTGTTAGTTGTGGTAAAAACGGGACTGGTGGTGGTGGAAAAACATCGATATTCGGATCTGGATCAATTACTTCTACAAAGTACTGTCCCGTGTCTTTACAGAGCACTGCAATTTCCCAAATTTGACAATTTTGTAGATCTTGTACTTGACCGATAAATTCGAGATCGAATACAAAATAAGCACTATTTTGACAATTTGCAATATTGGTCATTTGTTGTTACGACAGTTGACTATATAGTAATATATACAATTACCATATATGTGTCAACTATTCCAAGAAATGCTAATTCACGATAATAGGTTTTTTCAAGATGCTCGGTACCCTCTTTGTTAGGCGGTTACACACGCGTTTCCATTTAACAATAATCTTATCTACCGGCTGAACTATAGCATTATTAGAGACCCTATAGACTGCCTGATACCTATCTTGAGTTTCAAAGACAATATAGGACTGTTGATTCTCAGTAATAACTAACCCAATATTATTATGACAGGTAGGGCAATAAAAAGTAGAGGTTTCTTTCCATTTCTGCTGGAGACAATGAAGATGAAAGCTGTGATTACAGCGCGTTTCAATCAGTAACCCAGAAGTTTGTGAACATAAACTACAGTACATTTTGTTTCTCTCTTGGCTAATTTATACAGATGTATAGACTACAAAAAATCCCAAAAAAAAAAATGTTCTACACATATTTTGTTTTTATATATTATATATTTAAGTTTAATATCGATGAGACGTTTAGAGCAATTACTACAATCAAATTTAGTCTGTAATAATGATGTTCTTTATTTTTTTTTTAAGAAAAATCGTTTCTCTTGTGAAATAACGACTGGGGGTCTTTTGTGGAAATGTAGTTGGCAAAAGCCAGGGAGTAGTACGGTGACTCCGCTATTTCGTAATACGGCCACACTTGATGGTAGACCATATATCAAAACCTTCGAAAGTTTAACTGATTGGACTGAAACCTGTATACAAGAATGTCTAGATGAATATCATACCCGATACAGTTCTTGGAAGCGTGTAAGACATGAGAGATTAGATCAACCTATGGAAACAATTTACAAACATCTGCAAGAGAAGAAACTAGGAAAGGAGCCGGTCTCTGAGATAAATTGTTCGTTATATGAGCAGATTGCCGCCTTAACTGACTTAGTTGAACAGACACAATCCCAAGTTATACTCTGGGAACAATGGTTTCTCACAAATCACCCCGGTAACTCCATACCAATAGCAACGATTATTCCCAAAGAACCGGAGCCGATCACAGTAGAGTTAGGTGAAACCCAACCCTTTGTACTGAATTCTGCCGAGGGACAGTATATGGTTTTACACCGTTTGAATGAAGTCGCTCCAACTGAATGTATGGAATGGTTGAAATCGAATGGGTCTGATCATTATCAAACTCTACTTAAAGAGGTTAAAGAACGAGTAATATTTGATCCGGTCATAGAAGCCCCATCCAATTGGAGCCCTGTAGATGTAAATTCAGCCAAACTATTTGTACATCAGTTTTTTTCATAATAAAAATCATATTTATTTTTTTTTAATATCTTTGATGGGATGGTTTTTACGGCGCATTGCTGTTCTATAATCACTTGAACTAATATTGCTATCTTCGTAGTCAATAAATTTCTGAATAATACCATAAAACAATAGACTCCAAGTGCTGGCGATTTCCTCTCTACATTTTGCGCCTGTTATTACTACTTTCCCTGATCGAAATATTAAAAAAACTAGTTTGGGAGAGGATGTTCTAAACACTAGTCCGGGAAATAAATCGGGCTCATATGAAACATATGGGCCATACGCCTGACTCAATTCTACCAATTTCAATGCATGAGGTATTTCGGAGGAAGCCACAATATTTTGTATTTTGAAATTTCGGAAACTAACAGGAATACCATGCTTTTGTAAAATACGGACATATTTTCTTCCGGCAAATCGAGATTCTAATTCTGTCCTGGCCCCAGTACAGACCATATTACCCGATGCAAAGGCTAACGCCGTAGTTCGGGGATTTCTAATTCGTAGACTAGCTGCAGCAAATTTTTGCGGATTGTATTCAACAAAAGGCTTATTTAAAGCAATAGCACGCAAATCTAAATGATCTACTCCCAAGTTAAAGGTGGCCACTACATTTTGTAGGGTAAACTCTGGTAATGGTCTTTTGGCCGTAGGAACAAGTAATGCATCTAAATCAATTCTTTTCTTTTTTTCTTTTCTTCTTGTCTTTGAAGATACTCCTGCTTTTCTTTTTTTAGTGCTCATTGTGATTAATTACTAATGACTGCTTATATGGGATCGGCACTCTTCAATTTAAATCCCAAAAAATGGCGTGGTCTGTTACAGATATTATATTATTTAAACCTGTAAACTATGATCTTGAATGAATGAACATATCTTTATTGTCTCCACTATGACCATTGAATTAACTGCCTCTGTCTTCCAAGAAATCGGTATAGAGTTGAATATATTCAACTCTATACAAAAGTTTCAATATAATAAGAAGCAGTTTTGGATTGCTTGTATGCACCCGATATTACTCACCTTATCCGAATCTATACTTCCCTATGTTGATAAATGTGTGCTTATTTACCATAAACATGATGTATTGAGCTGTTTAAGAGTTGAAAACACTATGCGTTTTCTGAATCAACAGCACGTACACATTGATATAATTTCTGTTTCTCAACCTTTGTTAGTTGTTCAGCATCAATCATTGGTAAGAAAACAATATAACCAAATCGGTTTCCTCCGGTTATTCTTAACGGGAAATTTGGCGGATACTTTGAAGCAAATATAACAATTAAACATATTTTATATTGGAGGATTTATCGGAGTATAGAGTTTCAACTACCACTGGAACAGCCACCGGGGTTGTACCATCACTCTCTGAAGTAGAAACTACGGATGGAAAGTAAAACATGAAGACATCTGGCAATAATAAGACTGCAACAGCAAATGCGTACCACATGAATAAACTACCAAAGCTCTGTTCACAATCCGCCGAAGAACAAGCTGGCCATGCTGTTCCTTGTGCTATATGATTATTTAAATCAAATTCAACATCGATAATACGTCCAAGTCCAGTGTCAATTTTATCACACATTGTTACCCAACTGTCTGCTGCTTGTAAAGCCAAATAAACCCCCCCTGCTGCCCAAATTATAGTGACTACTGCGATATTACGAGAACTGGTATTATCCCTAGTCTCATTATAATTAATACAGGTACACCACCAACCACAGGCTTTTTGTTGATTTCTACCTGTTCTACGTTTACTTGGTAAACAACTAAATCTATCCCCATAAGTCATACCGGACACTAGATCTCCCTTATTAAGTCCAATCCAGGTTGACATCAAAAACAAGACAATATTTGCCGCAAACAGATAAAAAGTTATCATTCCTAAAATGGAAATAAGACCTGACCAACCGGGACAGTCCTCGACATTCACTGTTTTGGCACATTTGTAGGCGGAAATCCATCCCGATGACCAGACTTGTGTTTGATTGCCTGTCCCTTGGCACAAATGCACTCCTTCTGGTCTGACAAAATTGCTACATTCAGAGACATTGGTAGTATTAAGTCCCGCATTAGTGGGATTTTCTAGTACATATCCATCCCTTAAATCATCGATAACAGTACCGTTTTTAAAGGGTTTGTTAGCATCCCATCTTTCTAATGCAATCTCTGAGCCTGGAAATTGAGACTCATCCATCATAACTCCAAATTGCATCAGTGTTAATAAACTAAAAACTATAATTGCTACTGTTACAATTGAACGAAGAATGCCAGTCAAACTATCACAGCATTTTTTGCCTTTACCAGTAGTAATGTTAAAGAGACCACAACAGCCAAAAAAGGCAACTGGGCAGTTATCACAGGTAGTAACAGTGGGATCACCAGATGTCTGACAACAAGGGCCACATCCACAAAAATTAGTGGGGACTGCTGTCTCGTCGATCAGGGGATTGTCGGTCATTTTCTTCTTTGAATTACTGGTTCCCATTTTTTTTTTTATATAACTTCTCTTTATATACTATCAAAATGTAGCCAATACCCCAACCTAACCCCGTCTTAATACCGCTTGTAATGTGGTATTGACCTGATTATGTACACTGTGTTTATGAGTGGACGAATTCAACATTGTCTGTTCTAAATACCATCCCTGGTTAATAAGACTATCAATCACTTGGTATACCGTATTAACAACACTTCCACAACCACGAATTCTAATTTTTTTCGTTGTCCAATGAATAGACTTCAAAATATCTTCCGAGGTTTCAGTACGTCGAATTGTCAAATCAATCGAAGACTTCATTGGATGGATAACAACGGATAGTGAAGATTCACCGCTCTGATTTGCTTCAATGCTGATAACAACATCATGTTTACGACGTCTCCAAACATCGCAAGCAAATAGTAAGGTAGCCGGGGTCTTGGTCTTGACCGTTTCCGAAAAGATATGTCCATTATCTAATGAAGAACTCATCTTCGACATCCAATCATGTTTCTGCATAATAAAACATCTTTTTGTGTTAGTAAATACCTTTTTTTCTATACAACTTTCTATACAACTAAGGATTTAAAAGTTAGAATTCAATTTTTTGTTAATATTTTTATTAATGTCTCTGGTATATTTTTTTGAGATCATTCTACTTGTTTTTGTTTCTTACTAATTTCGTTAGCTTCGTTAGCCGACGCGGAGCGCCTTCGTTTATTGTTGCTCGTTGTTACCCTTTGCCAACTGTTAACCAAGCCCGATGGATAACTAATGGGTGGTCTCACATAATCTTCATTCATTTCCGCGATAATAATATTATCAATTACTTGACGAGGTGTCATCGTTTTTTTACCAAAACTATTACCGGCATTTGCTGCCACTTCAAGGTCAATGTCCCGAGAGATACCATAACCATCTCGAGTTCGACTAACAGCTGCCACTGCAGAGGTAGAAGTAATCCAACGAGAAATCGAAGAATTGGCCAGTACATTATCATACCACAATCCTTGACCACCTGGTTCTCTCTCAATTACTTTGAAAACATGAAAACAATCTTTATTGTAAGGCACTGCTGTCAAAATTCTTTTTTTGTCGGACTTGGCATGGGTTTCGGAGGCTAAAATTTGAAAAACACTGTCACTTATATCTTCACAATGGCCCAATATATGACTGACATGAATGAAAACCCCTTCATTTGTAATATAAGCGGACTGTTTCGGTTGTGCACGACCACCTTGAACTGGTACTGGGAAGAGGGGCGCTGCTTCACTGCCCCCACTGACCTGCAAAGTATATTTAGGTGCTCGAATTGTATGGCGTGTCATATTACTAATAAAGTTCACAATATTATTACCCGATGTTCTACCTTGAGCTAACGGAATCCGTGAATTGATTTTTTTGCTTAGTTGAGTAAGACGGGGTAGTTTAACATAGTCAACCGAATTTTCATCTCCTGGTTCTCCAAAGTTCGGACTAAATTTCTCCATATTCCAAATAGTATTCAAAATCTTATGTTCAACCGGTGAACGAAATTGATCGGAGAGCATCGACAACGTAAAAATAACCATTTCTTCAGTAACGATGAGATGTGGTTCTAATTTGGGTAATTCATCCACCGAAAAGGGAAGACCATAGCAAGCACCACCGGGTAAATTAAAAACTTGTTCTATAGCAGTCACAATAGCCATATTACGAGCAAAGATCTTCACCCGTTCCCAATCTCGAGGCCCTGCTTTAACAATGCTATTCTTAGTCATTTTAGCTTTCAAACGCGGCAGTAAAATATTAGCAGCTTGAGTATTAACATCACGGATAACACCGGCCCATATTGCTTTTTCTACTAACATTACTCTGAATTGTTCTTCTTGTGCTTCAAAATTCAATGCTTGTGTCATTTTTTTATCTTCATTCGTCATCATACGTTGACCATTCATACAATCATCAATGTCACGACCTCTACGCTGCATTTGTTCAAAGTTACCCCAGAAAAAACGAGTAGCCAAGGCTTCTTCAACTTCAGAAGGTGGATCATTAGTAGCTCCCATCCAAACTCCAATACATTCCGATTTAGTTAAACGGGCAGATCGACGACCAGTACCTTCGTCTTGGCACCAAATTTTAGCGGTTACTTGTTGGGAAGTAAGTTTTTCTTTAAACATTGCTTCTTGAGTAGAATCAGCATTAGGATTCTTGGCAGTACGAAACATACCCGGTGGTGCTTCATGACAAACAGTTGTAATATCATTACGATTACCATCAACCGCATCTGCTTTACCAGTTTGATAAGTTAAGACTTCGATAGTGCCAGGAATACTTTGAGCACTCATTTGATCAAATAAAAACGACTTCGAACAGGCACTTTCACCTGCTTGAAAACAATTGAAGTGAAGACCAAAAGCACGACGAAAAGAATCATAACGAGCATGTTGAATTAAAAACATCATACGATGTGCAGTCGATATAAGATAATATTGTTCATAACCTTCCATCAATGTTAAAACACGATTTGCAAAGACAGATAACGTAGGATCTGTTAAACGATGCTTAATTATAGTAGGCACTTTCTTATTTTCTTGCCAAGTTAACATTTTAGAAACAACTTCGGAAATACAAGCATCCGGATCTAAACATTGAGTTTTCATTTCACGAATAGCCCAAAGCTGGTAAGCAGCATAAGCAGACGCGAATTCCGCGGTTTTCTCATAGGGAACACAGTCAGTACGAAATTTTTCTTTAGCCTGTAAACTAAGCGAAGTAAAAGCAGAACGATCAGAAAGACCTTGAATTCGTTCTCTTTCAATATCAGCCGGGGTTCGGATGTCATATTCAGTACAGGCATCAGGATCAAACGTAGCATCGTCCGGGTCTGGTTTCTTTATCTGTTTATTTCGCCAATCCTGGTATTCCGGCAGATATTTGGAACAAAAGACTTTAGGACGTAGTTGACCCGGTGTTAACTTTAAGACATGTTCAAAAGAAGGAAATGTCAATTTACTGACACGAGTACCTACTGTAGGATTGCAAGTGTAATTTTCACGCACTGTAAAACGGCGGTCGGCAGAGTCCGGTGTACGTCCTAATGCACGATCAATTGTAAACACGTCGGTTGGGTTGACAGGATTGACACCCTCCTTGTCCAAATGGGAAGACGGGTTTAATATAGTATCCAATTGACTAGTATATTCCTGACTTTGAGCATAACGGTCACAAATAGTACGGGTATACATCTCTAAACCAGAAACTCTCATCCATTTTTGATAAGGATGTAGTCCAGAAAGTGGATCGACTTTACGAGAATTCATTTTACGGTTCATCGACTCTTTATGAAGTACAGATGAATCGTAAAGCATTTTAGAGAGCTGAGCTCCAAAACTTACTTTTTCAGATAAGGAAACAGCATGGAGACGGTAAGCTACCGCTTGGTCAGGGTGAGATGCTTTAGGCACCCATTCTAACCAGGCTTTGACATATGGAAAAACATCACCCGGCACGTCATCCCGATCAAGATCGGCAGACATAGCAATCATCTGTAAGAAAGTTTGTAGAGTCATTTCGTCATATCTAGCCTCGCTACTAGTATGACGAACATCTGAAAATAACGAACCAGCCGCACGAAACATACTACGTGGGATTTCATAGACAACATAGTCTTGGATATCGGCTTCAGAAAAATTTTCTGTAACTTTAGTATGAGAATTGAAACCCCAAGATGCTAACGGCTCCATATATGAATTTGACATATTGACTTTATATTCTCTTTTCACACTACATTATTCAAAAAAATCATATGGGTAACATATATTTAGAAATCCAATATTCCAAAAAAAAATAACGTTAAATCACTTATGAAGAACTAATAAAGAAATGTGTCCAAAAACGAAACCGTTCTCCCCAAAAAATTATCAGAGAAACAACTCCGACTCAACTTTAAATGGTAAAGCTTCTACGAATGGGATTGCTTAAGTATGAATATAAGCAGAGATAACCCAATTAGAGAATAAAAAACTTAGCGAAAAAATTGAATACTTTTTTTGGAGTTTGGACAAACCCCCGGATTTCCTCATATGTAGAGA